>JAEEGI010002628.1_pt1 | contig 43727 bp, 36 predicted proteins | sample 8958751 | NCBI WGS metagenome assembly JAEEGI01 (sample SAMN16246545, study PRJNA631951) | gut metagenome | biome: gut microbiome; feature: rumen; material: KS-attached | host: Bos | place: Iran: Karaj | collected 2018-10 | reverse complement strand
CTTGAATACGGTTAGCACCAGCACATGCATACAGCGTACCCATGCGTTCCTTAGAACCGCGGTCGGCATTGGTCAGGTCGTCACCGCTCTTCACGACACCACTCATTACCTTGAAGTACTGAACCTCACCGATATGGGGCTCAACACCGGTCTTGAAGAAATAGAGTGACTCAGGACCATTAGCATCGGCAGGAACATCCTTGCCAGCAGCATTCTTGATGACAGGCATCTCGCTGACGAAGGGAACCACGTTGCCGAGGAACTCCATCAGACGGCGAACACCCATGTCGCGACCAGCGCAAACGCAGAAGACAGGGAAGATAGAGCGTGTTACCAAACCCTTGCGGATACCCTCACGCATTTCGTCCTCGCTGAGGTCTTCACTCTCGAAGAACTTCTCCATCAGCGTATCGTCGCCAGCGGCAGCAGCCTCAACAAGAGCAGCCTTCCACTCCTTGGCCTTCTCCAACTGGTCGGCAGGGATGTCCTCGATAATAGGAGCACCACCCTCGGGCTTCCAAGAGTACTTCTTCATCAGCAGCACATCGATGACGCTGTTGAAACCGGCACCTGTCTGGATAGGATACTGAACGGGAACGCAGTTCGGACCGTAAACCTCCTTCAGATTGTTCAGGATCTGGTCAAAGTCGCAATTATCGCGATCCAGCTGGTTCACCAGGAAGATAACGGGTTTCTTCAGCTTCTCCGTGTTACGGAAAGCATTCATCGTGCCCACCTCAGGACCGTACTGACCATTGACTACAATCACGGCCTGATCGGTGACGTTCATAGCGGTGATAGAACCACCCACGAAGTCGTCAGAACCCGGACAGTCGATGATGTTCAGCTTCTTGTTGTTCCACTCTACATGAAAAACAGTAGAGAACACCGAGTAGCCATATTCCTGCTCAACAGGGAAGTAGTCGCTCATGGTGTTCTTACCCTCTACGGTACCGCGGCGCTTGATGATGCCTGCTTCGTAGACCATACTTTCGGCAAGAGTAGTCTTGCCGCTACCCGCACTGCCAATGAGTGCAATGTTTTTGATTTCGTTCGTTTGATAAACTTTCATAAGGCTTATTGTTTCTAGGTTATTTTATTTTGTTTTGAGTTAACGGAGGCTAAAGGTAGACATTTTTGTGCAAAAAACCAACGAAACCTTTCAAATATTAAACTTTATTAGTACTTTTGTACTCACAAAGCATACAAGATGGCCGGATTATACATACATATTCCTTTTTGCGCAACTCGATGCATCTATTGTGGCTTCTACTCGACGACATCACTCCAGCTGCGTCAACGATATGTTGATGCGGTGTGTCGAGAAATGATTCTTAGAGGTGAGAGCTCAGAGGTGAGAGATGAGAGAATAGAAACGGTGTACTTAGGTGGTGGCACGCCCAGCCAGTTGACCATTGCGCAATTGCACCAGATTTTTGATGCTATATATAAATATAATAAGGTAGAGATGAATGCAGAAGTCACCATCGAGATGAACCCCGACGACGTGACAGAGGTATTTGCCGACGGACTATGTATGCTACCCGTGAACCGCGTCAGCATGGGAGCACAGAGCTTCAGCGACGAACAACTGAAGTGGTTGCATCGCAGACATACCTCACAACAGGTGAGTGAGGCGATGGAACGACTGCGCGACAACGGTATCCAGAATATCAGCATCGACCTGATGTATGGTTTTCCTGGCGAGACACTCGACGACTGGCGACGCGACATCGATGCCGCCCTCGCCCTGAACGCAGAGCATATCTCGGCATATTGTCTGATGGTAGAAGAAGGAACAGCTCTACACCGGTTGGGTATTGAAGCCGCCGATGAGGAGACGGAACGTGCGATGTACGATATGCTTATTGACCGTCTATCGAAGGCGAACTACGAACACTACGAAATCAGCAACTTTGCCCAACCCGGCTATCGCTCGCGCCATAACAGCAGTTACTGGAACGACACGCCCTACGTAGGACTTGGTGCCGCTGCCCACTCATACAACAGGTATTGCCGTAGTTGGAACATTGCCGACATCCGCCACTATATCGAGGCTATTGAGCGTGGAGAACTACCATCAGAACAGGAAGAGATTGATGACGACACCCACTATAACGACCGTATCACCGTAGCCCTGCGTACCAGCGACGGACTGGACCTCACCACCCTATCTGACCGCCATCGCCGTTACTGTCTGAAAGAGGCACAACGTTTTCTGGACGATGGTCTGCTGAAACTTAGCGACAATCGCCTCTCCTTGACCCGCAAAGGACTGTTTGTCAGCGACTACATCATGAGCACATTGGTCATGGTATAATCACCCTTCGTCTTTCTTCTTGCTGATATAAATGGCAATGCCAATGATGACGAGCAGCACTGCCGCTGCAAAATTAAGCCAATCCATATAAACCTTCTTTCTATTAAGTGGAGCTGGAGGGAGTCGAACCCTCGTCCAAACAGGGAAACCATACGCTTTCTACATGCTTATCTTGGCCTTCATTGTCGGACTGTGACAAGACCCAAGCCACCAATCACAGCCTTATCCTCTAAAACTTCATCCCTCAGTCGAGGCTCCCAAGAGACTATTTCCGATAAACCTGCACCGCTATACCTCCTTGATTCGGAACAACATCCAGAAGAGCGATGTCTCGTTCTCTCACCTTGTAAGAGAATAAAGCCAGTAATCTACTATGCTTCGATTAGGCAGCGAGAGCGTACTTTGTTTCGCCAATTAATTTTCCGACCGACGTGATTATGGAGTCCACAGCCGTCACTCCGCATGCTTACGTACCATCTCAGCCTGCTGTCAAATCCAGTCAACCCCAAGCTTTTTCGGACGTATCCAATTTGCAAAGGTAGTATCTTTTCCTGAAACTTCCAAATTATCAACGACTTTTTTTTGCAAATAGCAAAAATATATGTACCTTTGCAATAATTTTGCAGAAACAGAGTTACATTATTATAATATACACACTTGCAATTACTGATATCAGATATGAAGAAAATCCTACTAACGGCGTTTCTAGCCATCTTCTCGCTGGGCAACATCTATGCTCAGTCTACCATGACTGATGACCAAATCATCAAGTTTGTGATCAAAGAGCATCAATCTGGTTCATCCCAGCAACAGATAGTTACCAAACTCATGCAGAAGGGCGTTAACATCGAACAGATTCGTCGTGTTCGCAAAAAGTATGAACGCATGCAGAAAGGTGATGGTCTGGGCACCGTTCGTGACAAGTCGCTGACCGAAGACGAACAGATTGATGCCCGTCTTCGTCGCAACAATGCCAAGGACAAGAGCGAGCTCTCAACTACGGAGAAACTGAAGGACGATCGTCTAACCAATGTCCGTAAGGATCAGCAGGCCAAGCTCAACAAGCGCTATATTCAGGAGGACGAGCAAGACATCAAGACTGAGCTTGACGATTTCCTGCCCGACTCGCTGGACATCTATGACCGCATGGTCATCAAGAAGTACCTCCAAGACAAGGAACGCGAAGAGGGGAAGAGTGGCAAGAAGGTCTTTGGCCGTGATATCTTCAATAACAAGGATCTGACCTTCGAGCCAGCCATGAACATTCCGACTCCTGACAATTACGTGTTGGGCGCTGGCGATGCTGTGCTTATTGACATCTACGGAGCATCACAAAAAACTGTCGAGGCGACAGTCTCTCCCGATGGTTTTGTTGTGGTCGAAGGTTATGGTCCTATTCAGGTGGCTGGACTCACCGTCAGTCAGGCTAATAGTCGCGTGCGCACTCAGTTGGGTGCCCGCTATAGCAGCAGCAAGATACGATTGTCGTTAGGTCAGACACGCACCATTACTATCAACGTGATGGGCGAGGTCAAGACCCCTGGAACCTATACACTCGCAGCTTTTGCTTCCGTTTTCCACGCCTTGTATATGGCAGGCGGTCCGAGCAACATCGGTACGCTCCGTAACATCAAGGTATACCGCAAAAATCGTCTGGTAAGCACGGTCGACGTCTATGACTACATCCTCAATGGCAAACTCAGTGGTAATGTCCGTCTGGCCGACAATGATGTAGTAGTAGTAGGTCCCTACGACTGCATCGTCAATGTATCGGGCAAGGTAAAGCGTCCAATGTACTATGAGATGAAGTCCGGTGAGAGTGTTGGCACACTGATTAACTATGCCGGTGGCTTCACGGGCGATGCCTATCGCAAGTCCGTACGCATAGTCCGCAAATCGGGCAGTCAGTACTCCGTACATAACGTCAACGAATTTGATATGGGCTCGTTCCGCATGGCCGACAACGACTCAGTCAGCGTTGACAGCATCCTGCCTCGCTATTCGAACATGGTCGAGATCAAGGGTGCCGTCTTCCGTCCTGGCATGTACCAGCTCGGTGAGTCTGTCTATAGTGTGAAGACCCTTTTGGAACAAGCAGAGGGCGTCACCGAGGAAGCCTTTACAGCCCACGCCGTGATGCATCGTCTGAAGGCCGACCGCACGCTCGAAGCCCTGTCGGTTGACATCCAGGGCATTCTTGACGGTACCGTAGCCGATATCCCTCTGAAGAATGAAGACGTGCTCTTCATTCCTACCCGCACAGAGTCGCAAATAGAGAAAACAATTGCCATTCATGGAGAAGTGCAGTATCCAGGCACCTATCGCTTTGCCGATAACGAGACCTTGGAAGACTTCGTACTGCAGGCCGGCGGACTGAAAGAGTCGGCCTCCATGCATAACGTGCTCATCTCGCGCCGCGTCTTAGATCCTCATGCACTGACGACAGATTCAGTGATGGCTCAGACCTTTAAGTTCTCACTCAAGGACGGCTTCGTCATCGACGGACAGCAGTCGTTCGTCCTGATGCCATTCGACGAAGTTTATGTTCGCAAGAGCCCCGGCTATTACGAACAGCAGAACGTTACTATTGAAGGTGAGATTTTGTTTGCTGGCGAATACACTCTCACCAAGAAGAACGAGCGCCTCAGCGATGTCTTCCGTCGAGCTGGAGGCGGCACTGACCTTGCCTACATTGAGGGTGCCCGTCTGATACGTAAAGTCAACGAGGCCGAACGTGCCCGTCTGGAAGAGATTGCCAAGATGCGTAAGGAAGAAAAGGAGCGCATCATGCAGGAGGTTGCCATCAACAACCAACGCTCCGTTGGCGAAATGGCTCAGATTGTCAATATCGAACAGGTCACGCAGATTCCCGACACCTACCCCGTAGGTATTGAACTTGTCAAAGCGCTCAAGAATCCTGGCAGCGATGACGATATCGTGCTACGCGAGGGCGACCGTATCATCATCCCCACCTATAATGGTACCGTGAAGATTGATGGTGAGGTGATGTATCCCAACTCTGTCGCCTTCAAGGACGGCAAGAGTGCCAAGTACTACATCCGTCAGGCTGGTGGCTACAACCGTTACGCTAAGAAGAATATGGCTTACGTCATCTATATGAACGGTACGGTCGCCAAGGTCAGCGACGGAGCCAAGATTCGTCCAGGCTGCGAGATTGTTGTTCCACAGAAGGCTTTGAACCGCAAGAGCGGTCTCTCTGAGTACCTCGCTATCGGTAGTACCGCTGCCGCCATAGCTACTATGGGTGCCACCATCGGTAACTTGTTGAAGTAATAACTGAAACATTATGGAAGAGAAGAAGAATATCGCCCCCATCGACTTAGGAGCCATCATCAAAAAACTATGGCAACACAAAAAGACATATTATAAAGTATTGCCGACAACACTTGTCATTTCATATCTCATCACTGTCTGCGTACCTCGCTATTATTCATGTACCGTCAGTCTTGCACCAGAGCCGACTGGTCCTTCCATGTCTGGCTCCATATCATCTCTCGCCTCTTCGTTTGGGTTCGGCTCTATATCTAAGTTGGGGAACAACGATGCCCTTTATGTAGAAATCTATCCAGATATTCTAAAGTCTAATGACTTTATAGCAGAGTTGATGACAGTAGAGATCACTACCAGCAAGAAAGAAAACAACATAACAACGAATTATTACACATATCTTCGAGACCACCAAAGTGCTGCCTGGTGGAATATCCTCAAGGCCAAGATATCAGGATGGATCAAACCAACACCCAAAGACAGCTGTAGTGGGAAAACAACTCTATCCGTCTTTAACTTGACCAAGCAACAAAGTGACATCTTTGGCAATGCTATTCAGAAGATTAGTTGTAATGTGGATAAAAAGACCGATGTCGTATCAATTACTGTGCAAGATCAAGATCCGTTAGTATGTGCAACTATGGCAAACGTAACTTGCAAAAAACTACAGGAGTTTATTGTCAAATACCGAACAAGCAAGGCTAAGATTGACTATGAATACTATCAGAAACTGACTGATGCAGCCAAGGCTGACTACGAAAAGGTACGTCGTAAATATGGTGCAGCTTCAGATGCCAATATGGATGTCACCATGAAGAGCATGGAGCTTCTACTCAATGACATGGAGAACGACATGCAGCTGAAATACAACATCTACACGGCGATGAATACGCAGTTACAAGCTGCAGCTGCCAAGTTGCAAGAAGCCACCCCAGCCTTCACGATTATCCAAAGTGCATCTATACCTGTTAAGCCTGCAGGTCCCAAACGCATGTTTATTTCTATTGGCATGATGATTATGTCATTCTTTATTCTGTCTGGTTGGATATTGGTGAAAGACAAATAATATGCTCATATCGCTGATATTACTTTTCATCGCTTGCATGGCTTTGTCTTTTTATGAAGAGAGACTTCTCCAAAGAGACAAAGTTATTATATATCTGCTATTAGGTATCGTCATGATATTGATAGCAGGCCTCCGTGAAGCTGGAGTTACACCAGACTCTGCAGCATACGAGGAAATGTATTATAGCGGTAGTAAAAGTATCACAGCTAAATTAACAGAACCATCTTTCATCTTTATTAGAGATATTCTTCAATCATATCATTTGGGGATTAACGCGTTATTTTTCGTATATGCTCTTATTTCTGTGCCATTAAGATTGACGGCTATTTGGAAATTATCAAGCCTTCCCTTCTTAACATTATGTATGTACATTTCACATTATTACCTACTGCACGATGTAGTACAAATAAGATGTGCCGTTGCATCAGCTTTATTTCTTCTCGCCCTATATTATCGCTTAGAACACAAAAATAGAATTGCCCTCCTGTGTATTTTCTGTGGATGGTTTTTCCATTATTCAGCTTTAGTTGGACTCATCATTTTCCTATTAGACAACAAACCATTAAAACAGTGGCATGGTGTAATCATGTATTTAATAATACCATTAGGAATTGTCTTTTCCATTAGCGGTATGGACATTTCTCAATTTGTTCCAACAGAATTGGGAGGAGACAAACTACAAATGTATCGAGAATTGAAAGATAAAGGAATAGAAGGAGAGCTAGAAGGAATTCCGTTTTACAGAGATCCTGCCATTTTGCTAAATATCTGTCTTTATTACGGGTGTATTATCTATCGTCAGACATTAACTGAATGTAACAAGTACTTTCCCATGCTCCTAAAAATAATGGGGATAGCATTCATTTGCAAATTCACATTAGGCAATCTCAGTTCTGTTCTTGCGAGTAGATTATTCGAATACTTTGATGTCGTATCTGTCCTCCTCTGGACGATGGCAGTTTATGCATTCTACCCTAGAATAGCGGGTATAATATTAGTCAATCTTGCTTCAACAGTAAGATTTTTAACTGGTGCCTTAATATTTGTCTTGGGACTTGGTAACCATTAGAGTATCATATGAAAGACTACAGCCAACGTTCAAAACTGCTTTATAAAAACATTATTGCCTCAATAGCCATTAAGGGATATGCGGCTATCATATCACTTATGCTTGTTCCTCTTACTCTCAATTGTCTTGGAACACTTAAAAATGGAGTTTGGCTCACAATTAGCAGTATTCTTCTGTGGATAGACCAAATGGATATTGGACTGGGGAACGGCTTACGCAATCGGCTTGCTATCCATATTGCACATCAAGAGATAAAAGAGGCAAGACAAACTATAAGTTCCACTATAGCGATGTTGACATGTATTGTTTTTCCGCTTCTTATAGTTTTGTTATTACTAGCGTGGAATACAGACGTTTATGGTTTTCTGAATATTCTCCCTGAAGAGATACCAGAACTGCGATTAGCTATTTTATATGCCATTATATTTGTCTGTCTAACTTTTGTCATGAAATTCATTGGCAACTTTTATATGGGAATGCAGCTACCCGCTATAAGCAACTTACTCATTTCACTAGGCCAAACGATCATATTAATCGTCACATGGGTACTCTATGTAAACGGGAAAGCGACCTTCCTGTCAATAGCTATTGCCAATACTGCATCGCCGCTTCTTATTTACTTCTTGGCTTATACATATACCTTTTACATTCGATTTCCTAAGTTGCGCCCTTCATTTCACCTCATAAATTTAAAATCTGCATTGGAATTAGGTAATTTGGGACTTAAGTTCTTTTGGATTCAAATTGCTTCTGTTATCCAATTCTTGACAACTAATCTTCTAATTTCTAAATTTTATACGCCCGCTTTGGTGACTCCATATCAGATTGCCTATCGCTATATCAGTTTATCTATGGTGATCTTCACGATTATATGCATGCCCTTTTGGAATGCCACGACAGATGCATACGAACGAAATGACATCGTATGGATTCGCAAGGCTAATCAGAAAATGAACTGGATGATAGCAGGCATTGCCGTTCTCCTGTCATGTATGGTTATTGTCTCTCCATGGGTCTATCAAATCTGGATTGGTGATGCATGCCAAGTACCTATTGGTATAACTATCATGGTTGCACTTTATAATTTCTTACTTATCATAAGTATGCGCTATTCTTATTTCCTTAATGGAATAGGAGCACTTCGTCTTCAAACATATATGACAGTCATGACTATTATCTTCATACCATCAGTATATCTTGTATGCACTCAAACCAATAACATCTTGTGGCTTATTGCTGTCATGTGTATTTGCGTTACACCCAGTTTCATTGTTAATATGATTCAATTCCATAAATTATTAAATGGTACAGCGACAGGAATATGGAAAAAATGAATAAGAACACCCCTAAGGTACTTGGACTTGTAACTCTTTACAATCCTGAGTTCCCCGATGCTACATATAATATCATGCGCTATCTTCCTTACTTAGACTCACTTATCATTTGGGACAATTCCCCATTAGAAGCGAATCTCAAGCAACTGGTACTAGGTACGTTAGCAGAAGAAGCGAACAAGATTATTTGGCATGGCGACGGAAATAACTACTGTATTGCCCCTGCCATCAACTTTGCATGGCACTATGCCCAAGAGAATCACTTTGACTTAATTCTCCTAATGGACCAAGACAGTCGGTGGGAAGATTTTTACTCGTATAAGACGGATGTTGAAGAGCATTTCCGTGCATCAGGGGAATATGTGTTCTGCCCATATATTCCAAGTGATGACACTTTTGAAATAACCAAAGACGTACAAGAAAAAAAAATCTTCATCAATTCAGGCACTGTTATCCCTACGTCAATTCTCGATGAGATTGGAGGGGCCGACGAAGCTTTTCCTCTTGATGCCTTGGATCACGATTTAGCTATTCGCATACAAAAGGCCGGGTATAAGATTGTTAGCCTGACAAAACATAAATTACACCATACCGTTGGAAATTTCAAGACGATGGGGCCTTTCCATTTTTTCACACCCTATTATAGTCCACAACGGCTTTATAGTATATCGAGAGCTCATATCATAAAATACAGGAAACATAAAGACTGGTTGTCAGCCTCAGAAATAAAAGTTACGTTCAAAGAACATTATTATTGGCAATTATTGCGAATACTCTTTGCTGAACCACAAAAGATGTGTCGACTGAAAATGTTTTTCAAGGGCATCTATGATGGTATAACATTTTCTATAAATAATTCAAAATGAAATGCAAAGGAAATCGCAGAAAGTACTCATGACCTGAAATATGAATTCAACGAAACGTTATGCTTTTTTTATTTACTCTCCTTTTCTGCATTCTGCCATGTAAGGCCAACGCAGCAGACACGCTCATTGACGAGATGCCTATCATTGCATGGTATGGAGTGACAGAACAGCATACCAGTAAAGAAGCATTCCGCACATTCCGCGATTGTGGATTTACGGTCAGCCTCTTTCATTACAGTTCTTTGGAAAACCTCGTTAAAGCATGTAGGATAGCTAAGCAGCAAGGAATCAAAATTATTGGGAGTTGTCCGGAAATCCATAGAACGCCTGGCGAAGCTGCAGCAAAACTGAAAGTTGAAGATGGCTTTTGCGGATATCTCATACAAGACGAACCTTCACTCCCTGAAATCAAAGATCGACAATTATTGATTAGCAAATTACAAGACATCGATCATTCACACTTGTTTTATATAAATCTATTTCCTTATTCCGATCCAAAGAATAGTTTGCTAAACATCAAAGCTAATAGTTATCAAGACTATCTGAAAGCTTTGACTTCAACTTCTTGCCAACAGATTTCCTTTGACTTCTACCCTGTTACCACCAAAGGAATCCGTCACACATGGTATCACAACCTTGAAATGGTACGTCAGGAAAGTCGGCGAACAGGCAAGCCCTTTTGGGGATTTGCACTATCTATGCCTCATGATGTGCCTTGCGTCCCCGACACTTACTACCCTACTCCCACTTTGGCAGCACTACGACTACAAGTATATTCAAATCTTGCCTATGGTGCCCAAGCCATACAATATTTTACCTATTGGACTCCTGATGATAGCCAAGGATTCCATTTCCACGATGCACCCATCAGTCCTGACGGTAAGAAGACCAAGACGTACAACATAGTACAAAAGATGAATCGTGAACTGAAGGTGATTGCCCAATTGTTCTATGGAGCCAAAATTCTTTCTGTTCACCATTTAGGCGGTTCACTACCAGAAGGAACGATAAAACTGACGCAAGTTCCCTTGAACCTCAGTTCACTGAAGGTGGTCAGCAAAAAAGGAACCATCGTCTCACAACTGGAGAAGAACGGTCACCGATACCTCGCCATCGTCAACAAAGACCACAAGAACAGCATTAAAGTCTATATCCGACCTCAAAACGGCATAGTCCAGCATCTCACTAAGTTGCTCAAGGAAGAGAAATTGAAAGACGCCTATACAATACCCGCAGGCGACATACTGCTATTCAGACTAGAATAACAGGACAAACAGCACAAAAAATAAGCCTAGCCACAAAAATTAGCAAATTATTTGGCGAATACACATATTATATGTACCTTTGCAAACTATGATGTTCTCTATTACCATACCGGCATACAAGTCACAATTCCTCAAAGAGGCAATTGAAAGTGTAGTATACCAGACATATCAGGACTGGGAATTGATTATTGTCGACGATTGCTCACCAGAAAATCTGTATTCTATTGTTAAACCATATCTTTCTAACAATAAAATACATTATTATCTGAATGAGAAGAACATCGGTGCAGAACATTTGGTTGATAATTGGAACAAATGTTTGAATTACTGCAAAGGGGAATATGTCATATGTATGGGAGATGATGACAGGTTGCCACCCTGTTGCTTGGAGGAACTTAATAAGTTAATATGTAAATATCCCAACCTTAATGTATATCATTCACAAACAGAAATTATTGATGAAAGTGGCCAAATTGTAGAACATCTTGAAGCTCGACCAGAAAGAGAGGATGTATTAGCCATGATGAAAAGTAAATGGAATGGACGGCGACAATTTATAGGCGACTACTGCTACAATCGGAAACAACTGATAGAAGCTGGTGGTTTCTATTATCTTCCCTTTGCTTGGGGTAGCGATGATATTACTGCTTTTAGATCCGCATTTACGCAAGGGATTGCAAACACTAGTAAAGTAGGATTTCAATATAGAGAAAACCTTTGTAGCATCTCTTTATCTTATTTTGAAAAAGAGAAAGTCAGTGCAGTCTTATTGCAAAAAGAATGGTACGAAAATGCATTAAATCAAATGCTCTCGCAAGGTGTCCTAACCAAAGAAGATACATTTTCTTCAATTAAACAACTGAATATTTTTATACAAAAATTAGTTGCGCACCATATACGGAGAGACATTATTAAAGAAGGATTTAAGCAATATAAATACTGGTGTAATAGAATCTCTATGCATAAAATACCATTTAGTATTCTTACTAAGTTTTATTTTAGATCAATAATTCAAAGATGGAAAAGAAACTAAAAATAGCATATCTTTCTGTAACACAACTTGCAGACAGTGACCTTCCTTTGATACATGAACTATCAAAGAAAGCAGATGTTGACTATTATCTCCAAGTAACGACCCCAACGAGTCAAGGTACTGTCATTAATATTAGATTAAAAAATGAAGGAGGAATTTTTCTTGGCACACAGTATAAAGAATTGGAATTTCTTGGAAGATGGATAAATCTTAGCCATGTATACATTGTTAATAAACCCGTTAATCATGATTGGGAATTGCTAAATTTTAGAATTGCATGGAAATGGATGAAACTTTTGAAACAAAGCCATTACGATATTATCCACCTTTCATGGCCCTTGCGTTATTGTTCCTTCCCACTATATTTTCTGCGAAGCAGAATGATACTAACCATGCATGACCCAATCCCGCACTCTAGTCATCAAACTATTGAAAATAGATTTCATCGATGGTGTAGTATTCATCTTACTCCAAATTTCATTCTTTTAAATAAAACACAAAAGGGTGATTTTATTAAGAAATACTCCGTAGATGAATCAAGAATTTATTTATCAAAATTAAGTATTTATACACACCTGAAACATACAATTCCTGCCCCGCCTCTAATTGACAGTCCCTATATTCTATACGTCGGAAGTATTCTCCCACACAAGGGAATAGAATACTTGTGCGAGGCGATGTTGCCTATTACAAAAGAAAATAAAGAGATTCATGTTGTAATAGCCGGAAAGGGAAAATTCTATTTTGATAAGTCTCAATATGAGAAAAATCCAAACTTTATCTTCATTAATCGTTTTATTACAAATGAAGAACTAGTATCCCTCATTTCTAATTGCATTGCTGTAGTATGTCCTTATATAGATGCGACACAGAGCGGTGTTATCATGTCGGCATTTGCTCTTAACAAGCCTGTTATTGCGACTAAAGTTGGGGCACTTCAAGAAATGGTAGTAAATGAGCGACATGGGTTTCTTGTTCAACCAAAGGATCCAAAAGAATTAGAAAATGCTATCAGAAAAATAATTCAACCTGAAATTGGAAAACAAATGTCAGATTTCATTCAAAAGGATTACTCTTCTGGAGAGCATTCATGGCAAAGAATATCTGCAAAAGTCTTTGATATTTACAATGCCATTTTGCAGAAGAAACATTAGAAAAAAAGAAGAACAACAAATAATATTAGATAATTAAGAGAAACTCGACAACTAATCATGGTATCAATTATTATCGTCAACTATAATACATCTAGACTTCTTATACAATGCGTTGACTCTATTGAAAAACATGTCAAAGGAGTCGATTATGAGATTATCGTAGCAGACAACGCATCGTCTGAAGAAGAATTGGTACTACTGCGTGATGATAAGAGGTTCACTTTGATAGAATTGGATAATAATATTGGGTTTGGTCAAGCTAATAATGCTGCGGCAAGAATCGCAAAAGGAGATTATTTATTTCTTCTTAATCCAGATACCATTCTTATTAACGATGCTGTTTCCATATTATACAAGTACATATCTTCCCATCAGTCTGTAGGAATTTGCGGTGGAAATCTGTATGATGCGAACATGCAACCCACCCATTCCTATCACCGTCTATTCCCTTCCATCATATCTGAGATGGACTTTGCATCGGGACAATTATTCCGTAGAATACTTTACGGTAAGAACAGACAATTCAATACGACTTCACACCCCATAGAGGTTGCCATGATAACTGGAGCTGATTTGATGATACGCCATGATGTATGGACGCAATTACAAGGATTCGATTCCAAATTCTTCATGTATTGCGAAGACGCAGATCTCTGTTTCCGTTGTAAGCATATTGGCTATAAAATCGTATCTATCCCTGATGCTCATATTCAGCACCTAGAAGGAAAGAGTTTCATTGAATCAGAGAAACGACGCCGACGTATCTTGGAAGGACGATTCATATTCTTCCGCAAGCATTATTCTCCGTCATATAACAGAGTGAGTAATATCTTGAATATTTTTAGTCTCAAAATCGCAGTCATAATATACAAGCTAATTGGAAGAGACTATGCTATAGCCAATTATCGTCAGAGATTAAGAATCTACAGAGAGTTAACGAGTAATGAAGGCATTTAATATGATATATATTAACGGACGATTTCTAACACAACCCATGACAGGGGTTGAGCGCTATGCCTATAGCATCTGTAGGGCTTTAATAGAGTTAGGACAGCCTTATACCATCATCTGTCCTAAGGCTTCTATTCAATCATGCTATGATACCATAGGCATGCATATTGTCCAATATGGTTTTGGCAATTCACATTTTTGGGAGCAGTGCGTACTTCCTTTCTATTTCATTGGAAAGAAAGACTATGTGGTGATGAGTTTCACGGGATTGGGTTCCATTCTTATTCGCAACAAGATAATGACCGTTCACGACTTGTCATTCCTCTTTAACCGCTCTTGGTTCTCCAAAGCCTATTATTGGTGGTATCGGATCATGACACCCTTGGCCATCAAGACATCCCAACATATTATTACGGTCAGTCAGTTCTCCAAGAAAGAGATTATACGTTTCTATCCATTTATCAAGGATGATAAAATTAGTGTTATCTATGGTGCCGTTGACAGCACACGATTCCATCGTCTCTCTTCTGTCCCTGCCACAGAGCATCCTTTTGCGTTAGCAGTCTCCTCCATTGACCCACGCAAGAATTTCCCCATGCTCGTCAAGGCATTCAAGGGTATTGAGGGTTGCCTGCTGTACATTGTTGGCAAGCAAAACCACGTCTTCAGCCAACAAAACGGGTTAGACGAAGAATTGCCTAATGTTAGATTCTTAGGCAGAGTCAGCGACGAGAATCTGAGACAACTATATAATCAGGCTGTCTGCTTCATTTTCCCTTCCATTTACGAAGGTTTTGGCTTGCCGTTACTGGAAGCGATGACCTGTGGATGTCCTGTCTTGGCATCTGACATCCCTGTATTCAGAGAGGTTTGTGGCGATGCTGCTATTTATTTTAATCCGTATGACGAAACATCCATCAGAAATGCCATAGCACATTTTTTGAGCCTCAACAAGGAAGAACAGGAAAAACTGCAAACGGCTGGCTATGAACATGCTCAGTGTTACTCCTGGAAACAGTCAGCCAGAAGCCTCATTGATTTTATCAATGAAAAAATGAGCCATCGCACAATTTCATAGCACCTGTGACGTTATATAGTATAAAAACATCATAATTACGACATGTCACACCCATGAAGAATACAATACTTCACATATCCAAATATTATTATCCCTATTTAGGGGGTATTGAGACATTGGCCAAGTCTATGGCTGAGGGGATGACGGAGTACAGGAATATTGTTGTTTGTTTTGCCACCGACGGGAAAGACAGTACGGATACGATCAACGGCATCACTGTACACCGCGTAAAGGTCAACTTCTCCATGATGAGTCAGGATGTAGCTTTCGGGTATTATCAAACCTTGAAACGCCTCATGTCAGAATACAAACCCCAATATGTACATGTCCACTGTCCTAATCCATATGTCTATCCATTGGTGCTCAAAGTCATTCATCCTGATACGAAACTGATTCTTCACTGGCACTCTGACATCCTGGCAAAAGGCATCGTCTACAAACTTATTAAACCTTTTGAAAAGGCCATCCTGAAACGGGCCGACCTGATTGTTGCCACCAGCCCGAACTATATTCATCCGTCGAGCCCAATCTATCCCTACAAGGAAAAAACAGACGTTGTGCAAAACGGAATGATTACGGCAGACTTTGACAAGCAAGAAGGCGATGACGAAAAGATTGCAGCCATCAAAGCCCAATATGGTAACAAGAAGCTACTGCTGTTTATTGGCCGCCACATCCCTTATAAAGGTATTGACTGGCTGATAGATATTGAGAAGATGGTCAAGGGCGACTGTCATTTCATCATAGCAGGCCAAGGTCCTATGACCCAGCAGTTGAAAGCGAAAACCACATCGCCACGTATCACCTTCACTGGCAGACTCAGCACAGATGATTTGCGCTGTTATACGCATGCAGCAGACATCTTCACATTCACCTCCAACACCAAGGCAGAAGCCTTCGGCATTGCCTTGGCAGAGGCCATGTACTGTCGCTGTGTACCTGTCGTCTTCCATTTGGAAGGTTCTGGTGTTAACTGGGTTTCTCTGAAGGGAGTGACTGGTGAAGAGATTCCATTAGGTGACCTCCAGGCTTATGCCAACGCCATTGACTCGCTCCTCTCCCACCCTGACAAGATGAAACAGTATGCAGAAGCCAGTCGCCAACGTGTTCTCGACATGTTTACTGATGAGAAAGCAGTATGGCAGATGAACAAACTCTACCATCAGCTATAAGCAGTATGCTTTTCCAATACATTTGCAGTACGAAGAAGCTATAGTTCGTTTTAAGTACTAACGTCATCTACAACTCATTCCGACGTCATCTACGGGTGCTTTCGACGGCATCTATGACTCGTTCCGATGATAGTTTAGGGGGGTAAAGTATCATCGGAACGACCGCAAGATGCCATTGGAACGAGTGAAAGAAACGTCAGGAACGACCCAAAAGTGACGATGTAGCTATATACATAAAAAACTTTTTCTTCATTTTGTGCAATAATCCATATAGTATGTGAGTTATACTATAAAACACGGAGATTATTGCATGACACCATATTTATTAACAGTATTTATTATTAGCTTGTTTTTAGGCACAATCTTCACGCCTGCAACACTCAACTTTTGCAAGCGGAAGAAGCTCTACGATATACCCAACGAACGGAAGATACACAAAAATGCTATACCACGCCTTGGGGGATTGTCGTTCTTTCCCAGCATGATGATAGCATTCATTTTCTTTCTTTTAGCTAGCAGTTGGAACAACCAACTGGATCACACATTCAACATCTGGAGTGCCAGCTACCTGGCAGGACTGCTCATCATCTATACAACTGGTATCATTGACGACCTGATAGGTCTTACAGCCAAGTCAAAATTCATAGCACAGATTATTGCTGCTAGTCTGTTGCCAATGACAGGACTCACCATCAATAACCTCTACGGACTGTTTGGCATTTACTACATACCCTATTATGCCGGTGTCGCTTTCACCATCTTTGCCATTGTATTCATTTGTAATGCCATCAACCTCATTGATGGCATTGACGGATTAGCAGGAAGCATCTCACTTTTGGCCCTGGGAGGATTCCTTGGATACTTTGTTTATTACGATGTATTCAGATACACCTACACCATATTGGCAGCAGGCATGATAGGAGCATTGGTCGCCTTTCTCTATTTCAATCTGTTTGGCACGGCAGAAAAGAATACGAAGATATTCATGGGCGACTCAGGGTCGCTGTCATTAGGATACACACTCGGTTTCTTGGCCATCAAGACGGCCATGGACCACCCCACCATTTGGTTTATCAATCGTCCGGAAGCCTTCCTGTATCCACTGACATTGCTCTTTGTACCTATTGCCGACGTTGTAAGAGTCACCTTATACCGTTTGTTTCATGGATATCCCCTGTTTGACGCTGACAAGAACCATATTCACCATAAACTCATGCGGGCTGGACTGACCCAACATCAGGCACTGGCTGTCATATTGCTGATTACTATTGGCATCTACGCCATCAACTATATGTTGTACCCCACCCTCTCCTCAACAGTTATCGTGGGAATAGACACACTCATATACATCATGGTAAACATCACTATTAACCTTAGAATCAAGTCCATCGCATGAAGCGTATAACAGACATATTCTTTGCAGCCATTTGTCTGGTTGTCTTCTCACCACTGATATTGCTATGCTGGCTGACCATCAAGATTGGTGGCGGTCCGGCATTCTACAAGCAAGAACGCATCGGCAAGGGCGGTCGCCCGTTCTTTATCTATAAGTTCCGCAGCATGGTGATTGACGCAGAAAAAGAAGGCGAGGAACTATTGCAACAGGAGAACGACCCACGTCTTACAAAGATTGGCCGTTTTATGCGAGCACACCATCTAGACGAACTTCCCCAGTTGTGGAACGTGCTGATAGGCGACATGTCGTTTGTGGGCTATCGTCCGGAACGCCAATACTATATTGACCAGATTATGCTTCACAATCCAAGATATCCGGAGCTCTACCAAATCAGACCAGGTGTCACCAGTTATGCCACCTTATATAACGGCTATACTGACACGATGGAGAAGATGCTGAAGCGCTTGGAGATGGACCTTTATTATCTGGAGCATCGCTCACTGTGGATGGACTTCACCATCTTGTTCAAGACCTTTGTCAGCATCATCTCAGGGCGTGTATTCCTGCTATTACCCTGTATGCTGGCAAGTATGAGCGTATCAGCACAGGACAGCCTTCAAACACACATCACTTACGAGCTATCTTCAGAGATGGCAGTAGGAACGGGTGACTTCACAGCTTACCATTTGACGAGCAATCGCCATCATGTTTTGTCGACAAGACCCAACACGGGTTATGTGAGAGGAACCGTACAAGCTGAGCACCCATTATCAAAATACTTCACGCTGACGGGTGGCATGGACGTCATTGCCTCTGTGCATGCAGACCACAAGGCTTATCTGCAACAGTTGTACGCCAGCTTGGAGTATGACAAGTTTTTCTTTGAGATAGGTGCCCGTGAGAACGACGCCATCCTGCGCAATACACATCTATCATCGGGTGCCTTCGCCAAGGGTACCAATGCAAAGCCCATCCCACAGGTACGCATCGGAACGCGCGACTTCTGGACAGTGCCTTACACCAACGGCTGGTTGCAGATTCACTTTGAGGGTGGCTACGGAAAATTCATGGACAGCCGGTATCGTGAGGACATGTACTACAACTACGAAGACGTCAACTACATCTACTCGACAGGCATCTGGTACCACCAGAAGCACCTCTACTTCCGTACCAATCCGGAGAAACGTTTCTACGTAACTGCGGGTATTGAGCACGTGGCACAGTTTGGTGGCAACAGCTACGAGCGCAGTGCCGATGGTAGCATGGTTGCCAAGGAGAAATCTGTCGGTCTGAAGGACTTCTTCGACATCATCCTGCCACGTGGCGATGCCAACTATTATGAGAACGACGCTATGGAGGACTGGATTTTTGGCAACCATCTGGGCTCAATGACCATTCAGCTCAGCTGGAACATCAACCGCGACCACATGGTGCAAGTCTATCTGGACGACCCGTTTGAGGACGGCTCAGGTATGCGTAAGAGCAACGGCTGGGACGGATTGTGGGGTATCGAGTACCAAAACAAGGCTGAAGGTCGTCAGTGGGTGCGTGGTGCTGTCATCGAATTTTTCCAGACGACTAACCAGTCGGGGCCCCTGCACTACGACCGCGGCGACTATCCGGAACCCATACGCAGTCAGATAACTGACCAGGTTGTGGGAGAAGATAACTACTACAACCACCTGTACTATGCTAGTTATTCGCACTACGGAATGACGCTAGGCAACCCTCTCATCACCTCACCTATTTATAACGAAGATGGCTTAAACCAGTACCGCAACAACCGCATCAAGGCATGGCATGTGGCAGTGAACGGCGAGTTGACCGACCACATCTCATATCTCTTCAAAGGTACATACCAGGAAGGATGGGGAACGTACAACAAGCCCATCTACCCCAAGCGTCACTCCTTCGATGCTATGTTCCAAGGGACCTATGCCAAAGGGCCTTGGCAGGTGTCGGCAGCCTACGCCTTCGACAAGGGCAATGTCTTGGGCGACTGCTCTACGTTTAACTTTAAAATCGGATATCATGGTAAGATACTATAAACAGCTCATACTTTTTACGTCATACATCTTCCTTCTTACATCTTCCTTCTCTTCCTGTCAGGAGGGTGGCAATGCTGGCGACCTGTTAGGTCAATGGCGTCTGGAGGGACGCGATGACATGTATGTCAGTTTCTCAGGCACCATCACCCAGTTCCGCAAGAACAATGGTCAGGCCGTCTTTGCCAACTTCCAGCACGAGGGTGATAGTCTGTTCATGCAGTGCTCGTCCATCTATCAGGAGAAGGCGGACACCACATTCGTTGAAGACGACTTCGGCATGAAGCCTTTCACCAACATCCGTCTGCGCATCGACGCCCTCGACAGTGACCGATTATTGCTTAGCAAAGACGGTCAACACTGGTCGTTCGAGAAATACTAAGCAAGAAATAGAGAGCTATTCTATGAAATCCTTGAAAGCCTCACTATGTATCTGTATCCTCTATCTCTTGTTGCCCCTTTCAATGAGTGCGCAACAAGAGAAACTGTCAATGTGGCTACAACAGAGATTTGAAGTAAGAGGTAAGAAGGCAGAGGCAAGTCGACGGGCCGCAAGCGACGACAGGCTGGTCACCGTCTTCGTGCGCACCAGCGAGACGCTGACGGAGGAGATGCTGGTGGAATATGGCGGCAAGATCTATGCGCAGCTAGGCGACATCAGCATCATCACCATCCCGATGTCGCAGATTGACAAACTCATTGAGAACCCGACAGTACTGCGTGTGGAGGCTAACCAGCGTGCTGAAGTGACACTCGACACGGTGCCACGGGTCAGCAACATCCTACCAGTCTATGAACATACTGCTGAGCATCAGGCCTTCACGGGTAAGGGCGTCGTCATGGGAGTGGTTGACGTGGGCTTCGACCTCACAAACCCCACCTTTTATAATAATGTAACACTGAGTGACTACCGCATTAAGGCCTTCTGGGACCAACTGGCCAAGCCACATGACGAGAAGCTGCCTGTTGGCAGGGACTTTCTCACCGCTAGCGATATCCTTACACAGGGCTGTGCCACTGATGGCAAGACTCAGGCGCATGGCACCCATACGGCTGGTATCGCGGCAGGCAGCGGTTACGACATGCCCTATCGTGGGGTGGCCTACGAGAGTGATCTCTGCCTGGTAGCCAATGCAGTGAGCAGCGACACCATGTATATTGACGCGCAGGACTACTATCTCTACACCTCGGCGACAGATGCACTGGGCTTCAAATACATCTTCGACTATGCTGAGCAGCAAGGCAAGCCGTGCGTGGTCTCATTCAGTGAGGGCTATACGCCCTATATGGACGACGACGACCTATTATATAACGACTTTCTGGAACGACTCATCGGACCAGGGCGCATCTTCGTAGCCTCAGCAGGCAACGAGAGTCGTGAACTGACGTATATCGATAAACCTGTGGGCAGGGAACACGCTGGGGCCTTCCTGAAGGCAAGCAAACAGGACGCTCTGTACCGTATCAAAAGCGAAAAGCCCATCACACTGTCGTTCTACGCCTACACAGCAGGTGGAACGCCCACGCATCAGTTGCAGATTACTGCCAACGACGAGCGCTGGTCGGGAATCATTATCGATACACTTTTTGTGGACAACGATACGTTGGCCATCGTCATCAATAGCTATCCCTCGGCATTCGACCAACAGGGAAGCATTGCGATGGTGCAGTTACATGGCAACAAAACCATCAACAAGCTGTCGCCCATTGCCATCGTCATTGGTGGCAGGGAACAGCAGGCGGCAGTCACTGGCTCTACGACCTATGCATTGGCCAACCGCGATACCGACCCACAATGGAACGACGCCATTGTGAGTCATAACATCCTGGGACCAGGTTGTCTGACAGCACCCATTTGTGTGGGGTCGACGACACACCGCATGGGATTCCGCAACATAGACGGAAAATGGAGGGAGAGTCTCTATGACGGCGAGGAAGCAGGACTGTGGAGTCCCTTCTCATCTGTCGGTCCGACACTCGACGAACGCACCAAGCCCGACATCTGTGCACCTGGCAGGAACGTCATATCAGCATACAGCAGCTACTATCGGGAGACCCACCCTACCGCGACAGACTATGACGTAGCCACCTCAGAGGTCAACGGGCGCAGCTACCCTTGGCACGCGGATTCTGGTACGTCGATGTCATGTCCTGTAGTAGCTGGCATCATCGCTCTATGGTTACAGGCCAAGCCCGACCTGACACGCGATGACATCATGGGCATCCTGCAGCGCACCAGTCGCCATCCTGAAAAAGCACTCAGTTACCCCAACAACAAATACGGCTATGGTGAGATTGATGCCTACCGTGGTCTGCTAGACATCCTGGGCGCTACGGCCATCAAGGAGATTAGTCAGCACGAGCCTAGCGATGCACGCATCTGGGTCAGCGATGGTCTATTGCACATTGTTTTCGACAATGTGCCTGCGACACCCGTTGCTGTCACCATCTACACCACTAGCGGCAGCATGGTTGATCGTTTCACCATCAACACCAACGACCGCCACATGATACTTCCCTTACCCACCCTGGGCAAAGGCATCTATGTCGTTCAGTTAGGCACCAGCGGCTCAGCACTGATCAGAATCTAACGCTTACTTGTTCTTGACGAGGTTATCCTCCGCATCGTCATAATGGTCGGTAGCATGGAAGATGCGCGTGATGCCACGCATCTGGATGCGTACGTGGTCGCAAAAACTCTGCCACATCGACTGGTTGCCAATGGTACCGTATCCCGTTATGGCACGGCAACGGCGGTCGCGCACAAAGACAATCTTGCCGTACTTCTTCAGGTTCAGCGCCATCGAGCCATCCTCACCACGAATAATGTCCACACGATAGGGTTCCTGACGACCATAGTCGGCATTATAGGCAAACACAAGACCACGCACACTGAGTTCGGGACGCTTGAAATGCTGAATCCACAGGAACAAATCGCGCACCATCTCAAATAATCGTAATGAGAGCTTACTATGATTCTCGTCAGGGAAGTAGCTCCACGTAGCTGAGACACAGCTGACACCAGGTTTCAATAGATGGTCGAGCATAATCTCATAATACTGCGGCGGATAGAGTGTATCGCTGTCGACATCGAAATAGAAGCGGCCCTTGGCATGTTGCAACCCGCAACGACGGGCATAGCCACAGGAATGTTGGTATTCTGTGTAATAAGGTATACCCGACTTCTCATAAATCTCGGCCGTACGATCCTTCGAGTCATTGTCGACACCAATAATCTCGACTGGATACTTACACCGTATCTCGCTGATAGCCCACAGACACGCCTGCAAGTGTTTCTCTTCGTTATAGCCTATCACCACGATACTGGCCAGCGGCTCGGGACTCTGCAACGCTGCCAAACGATTACGGGTCTCGTCAATTATCTCCTGAGGAACCTCGCTGAAAGGCTTCCCATAGATAGTCATGTATTTATCATACCAATTAGCCATAGTCTCAATCGTGGATTCTGCTATGCAAAGGTAATAAAATAAATCAAATTATTGAGAAAATGAAGACTTTATCATTGCCAAAAATCGAAAAATATGTTAAATAGTCGTCACTTTTATACATTTTATACGCCTCGCTAACAATTAAATATTGTAAAAATCGTATATTTGTAAGCAAAATACGAAACTAAAACATTTAATTTATGAAAAAATCAATTACAATCGCAATGCTGTCAGCACTTGTTTTGACAGGTTGTAGCAAGATGGACCCTATGGACAATGCACCTCAACAGCCCAGTGAGAGCGAAGAGGCCATTGCTAACTTCGAACAGAAATATGGTGTTAAGATTGATCCCGCTCAGGATTGGAACAGTACCGTTAGCAATGAAGTGAAAATCATAGCTAATGCAAATCTTGACGACATCGTAAAGGTTCAGATTCTGACAGAATCCCCCTTCTTGAACAATGAGGCCAAGGTATTGAACGAGGCCAAAGTCCAGAAGGGAGGCACGGTCACACTGACCTACTCTACTCCAAACATCTATAAGCAGTTGATTGCTGCCTGTGTCGACAGCAAGGGTGTTTACTTCATTCAGGTATTCAATGTTGGACAGCAAAGCGTTAGTTTCCCACAAGCCAATGCCTCATCACGCAGAGCCGCTAAAAACGAGGTTCCCACTTTCGAAAAAATTAAACTGGGAGCTTCTAAGAAGTCATTGAACACACAGCGTACAGAGTCGAGCGACGCAAAATACGACGCATGGAACGACTCAAAATGGAGTGACCAAATGTGGGCCCCAGTCGATCAGGAGTTTGATAACGGATGGCGTATGGATATCTGTGAAGAAAATGGCTATCAAGTCAAAGATAGAGGAGTCATCTTCCGTGATATCCCAGACTTTACAGAGGGTGAGCGAGAAAATGTGGAGGCCATCCTCAATGGTTTCCTTCATAAGTATGTGAACAAAGCCAAGAAGATTAAAAAGAATAATCTTCCAGCAATTCGTAATAGTGCCTATTTCTCTACTGACAACAACTATTTCGAGACTGACGGCAATCCCGTTACTCTGATTCCCATCCAGGCCTTTACGGACGACTTCAAGAAGAACCACATCTACTACTATTATTTCAAGCCAGAAGACATTCCATCAGGCATGAGCGAGGTAGACTATATAAAGCAGCTGCCGAAATACAAAGCCATACAGGTGGAGCGTGTACAGACAACTGTCGAGAAGGATGACAGTGCCATCTACCACAGAAAGGAGTTCTTGCTGCCGTTCTATAAAGGAACACCTGCCAAGGGAGATGTCGAAGCCAGCGCCATCTTCCCTGCCGGTTATAAGGTTGGTTTCTTGAACCAGAAATGTCAAAGCGGTACCGATATTTCAAACACGGAATACGGATGCACATACGGTGACGGCCGTCTGAATGAAGAGGTGAACCATTTCGGAAGCTTCAAAAAAGCCCTAGATAAGAGTTTGGGCGGTGAAACTGAGGGTGGCATGACCTATACAGACCCACGTATTGCTACGTTCACTGCCAACGGAAAGACCTACATGTGTTTTGAGGAAGGTATAGACTGTAACTTCACTGATATGGTGATTGAGGTTGGTGGAGGTCTCATCCAAATCGATGAGAAGCCCCAGCCTGAGGCAGAAGCCTACACGATGTGCTTTGAGGACCGTCCTCAGACGGCCGACTACGACATGAACGACGTTGTTCTTCGTACTACACGTCTTAGCGAAGACAAGATTCAGCTCAGCATCATTGCCTGCGGTGCTTACGACGCCCTTGTATTGGGCGGCATCCAAGGTAGTGAGGAGAAAGGCTTCAACGGCAAAGAGGTCCACGAATTGTTCGGCTATCAGGCTGGCCAAAAAGTATTCATCAATACAGAAAAGAATGCCGAGTACAAAGAACCCGTCACCGAGATTGTCACCGTTGCAAAGAACCTGCGCATGGATGACTTCCTAAAGTCAATCTACATCGAGAATCGTACAATGGGTAAAACCGTTAAGATGCCTGAAAAGGGTGAGGCCCCCAACGCCATCATCGTTCCCATCAGCTTCCGTTATCCGCTGGAGACGAAGAGCATAACAGACGCTTATCCCGATTTCCTATCGTGGGCAGTCGACATGAATAAGAACAAAGACTGGTATCTGTATCCTGAGGACGACAAAGTTTATCCCGACATGTTCAGTGATAAATAAACAAATCATGGTAGATATACAATAAGGAGGATGCGTTAGCGTATCCTCCTTATTGTTATATCTACTACCACCTTATTATCTCATTTATCTAATACAGATAAATATGCGCTCTCCCACTCTTTCATTACATTCTCTTTTTTATATCTAACAACAGATAGGCGAGCTCTTATTCCCATTTCCAAACGTTCTTTTTCATGGTTTATCATCCACTCTATCTTGGTTGACAAATCCTCGACTGTCATTTTGCAAAGAAGTCCATCAACACCATCTTCGATAATATCAGAAGGTCCAAAAGGACAATCCGTAGAAACACAAGGAATAGCACAAGCCATAGCCTCAACAAGAACTAATCCAAATCCTTCATAGTCAGAACTGAATACAAAGAACTGGCTCCGTTCAAACTCCGAATAAACATCTGAGGTTACACCTTTCAGAAAGATTTGCTTAGTAAGCTCCCTTTCTTCTATTTGTCTCTGAAGATCCTTTTTATCATTACCCTCACCATAAATATCAATATACCATGAGGGGTATTTATGAGCAATCAAGGAGAAAGCATCTACAAGACGATCAAAGCGTTTCTGAGGTTCCAACCTACCTACTGCAATGATTCTTCCATTCTCTTTTGGTGGTTGGTTGAGTATTTCAGGATAAAAGGTTAAAGGGTTACTTACTGTCACAACATTTCTAATATGCTGTTTCCAACATTCAGCATCACCGGTAGTCAACGCAATTAACAAATCACATCGTTTTACACTATGCAACAAAGCATATTTACGTATTCTGTCTATCAAGGATCCACCCATCATGTCATGTGTAAATGCCGTATGAGACTCTATCACAACCCGTGTCTGATGCCTCAGAGACACGATTACTTCCATAAATTCATTCGTGTAAGTTGGAGTTACAACAATATCTGGGCGTACTTGATTAACAAAAGCACATATTTTCTTCGCAAATCGGCATTTCATTCTCCAAGCCGTATATATACGCTTAAGGAATGAATATTTATATATTGTATAATAACGACAGTCAAGATCTACACAACGTACCGTTTTTTCTAAAGGGAATGCATAGGGATGGTAACCTTGTTCATAAGTAACCATCGTTACCGTATGCCCCATATTAGCCAGCGCATTTACTTTATCTGTTATAGTACGCTCAGTGCCATTCTTTTTTGCGACAGATCTTAATAGAAATACGATATTCATCTTTGTTCTTCCAAATACAAACAACCATTAATTCCTCATACTATGGAATAAGTCTATCCATTGTTTCATAACCGTATGACGACTATATCTTTGAACATTCTCGCGGGCTCGAGTACCCATTTCTTTTCTTAGTTTTGGAGATTCTATCAACTGAACAACTCTTTCAGCAGCCTCAGCGGTATTCAAATAGCCTACCAGAAATCCGTCTTCTCCATTATTTATAATATCAGCAGGCCCCCATGGGCAATCAAATGATACCACAGGAACACCACAGGCCATCGCTTCAATCAGCACCATGCCGAAACCTTCAAAGCGAGAAGTAAGCAAGAAGATGCTACTTTCCAGATACTTATCCATTATCTGCCTTGTTGGTTGATTGACAACAACGACATCCTCCAATCTGGCTTCACTGATAAGATAATGCAATAATTCTCTTTGTTCGCCATCCCCATAAATCTGAAGTATCCAGTCATTATATTTCTGGTGAACACAATCCCATGTCTCTATTAAGTACTCCAATCCTTTCTGCTCATTCAGTCTTCCAACAAATATAACCTGTTTCTGATTGCATGTACTGGGCTTTTCGGGGAAGAAAGGAAGCGAATTAGGTATAACCACGGTCTTTGTCAGTCCGCTCCAGCTATCAGCATCGTGCTGAGTAAGTAATACCAAAGCGTCTAATTGTTTCACCAGTTTATCCATTTTCCAACGCCAAAACTGCGCTATCATTTGATGAATAAAGCCTTGCTTTTCCATTAAATGCAAGTTGCGGACATAGTTCTTGGCAATATGTGATTCTCCTATTTTCACACTACCATCATGGATCTTTGTAATAAAGTCTATCTCACGACCTAATGTCGTAATGACAATATCAGGACGTTCCAAATACAGCAAATCTTTCAGTGCATGGCGATATCGTCGCATCATCACAAAATAAATATATGCTCGATATAACAAATTATGCCCATACTGCTGATGGAAGTCAATGCCGAAATCAACAAGTCTGACTTTCTCTGAAATTCTATAATAAGGTTTTGCCAAAGCATGGGAAGCCACAGTAATAATCACGTCATACCCATGTTCGGCCAAATAGTTTGCCTTTTCTATGATTACCCTGTCATAGCCGCCAGACAAATTCACAGATTCTACAGCATATAATATTTTCATCATTCTTTATTATATTGGAGATACTTTGACAAAACGTCGATTACCTTTTGCATCTGATTCTTCCAAGCCAGATGTTCCACTGTCTGACGGATTGCTCTTGGCTGCATCTGAACAGAAGAAGAGAAATCCATTATTTGCTGAACATCAATAGGTGACTCATCTGCCGGAGCTTTCAAAACATAGGGTTGACCATCGAAATCACTATCCTGCTCACTATAGATAAATGGAATACCACGAGTAGCATACTCACGGTTTTTCAATGTCTTGATAATCGTAATACCACTACGATGGCGAGCTAAAGAACCGATAGCAAACTGACATTGGTTAAAAATCTTAGTAAGTTCGTCGCCGAAAAGTTGGCCATGGAAAATTATTCTATCTTGTAAATGAGATTTTTCTATCAAGGGAAGGAAGGTCTTTGCCATGTCATTAGGATGTACACCTCCTACAATATGAAAGAACACGTCCCTATTCCCTCCATTATCATAGTATTCGCCTATTCCCGCTATCAAGCGATCAAAGCCATGCCAGTAATGAACTTCTGCAACACCGATAAGATGAAGTTCTGATGGCTTAGGGCTGATAGTTAATGGTTGATGAAGAGGAATACTATCGAAATCCACACCATTACTGATGCGGATTGTTCGTTGTCCGAATATTTCCTCTTCATCAGAAAATGTAACGATAGCATCCATTTGCTTCGCTAACTGATGACGAAAGAGTTGATCGATTTTCAAATTCATTCGAACCTGGAAAGGATATCCCACAAACTCGCCATCATACGGATAGGTAGGAATCTCTGTTACTGCATGAACTCCCATTTTTTTTATCTTTTTAAAAAGAAGAATTAGCCAGGGATTTGCATTCATAAAACTACGGGCATAAACAAGCTCTATTTTTTCAGTGACACAATAATCATAAATGCAATTATAATCTATTCGTTGACGAATCCCAGCCCACTTACCTTTTCCATAATCTTTAATGATTGTATCTTCAACATATCGGCAACGATGACCGTTCTCCGCATAACCATAGTAGCACAAACGTACATCGTGCCCGTTTTCTTTCAAGCCTTTCACCTGGCAGTGTATTTTCTTGGAAATTCCACTAACCTCTGAGAATCCGTGATATATGAGGAACAATATCTTCATGATACATCTACGCTTAAAGATTCAAATAATAATTTCCACTGTTCAGCAATATGACCAATATAGAAACGTTGAGCATTTTTTAAACCTTCTTTCGACATAGATTGCCGAAGGGTTTCGATATTCATCATTTTTGATAACTCTGAGGCTAACAAATCAATATTTCCATTTCCGACAAGGATACCATCTTTTCCATCTTTTATAATATCCTTAGGTCCACATGGACAATCGAAAGAAATAACTGGCAAACCACATGCCATTGCTTCAACTAAAACCATTCCAAATCCTTCAAAACGTGAACTGAAAACAAAAATTGAGCTATCAATATACTCTTGCTGTATGTTTGAAGTTGGTCCATTCAAATGACAACGTTTGTCATCAATCTCCAATGCTTCCATTTGTTTTTCATATGGTGTACGATTTCCATCTCCAAAGATTGTCAACTGCCAGTCTGGATGTTGTTTTTCGATTTTCGACCATGCTTGTAAAAGCAAGTCAAAACCTTTTTGATAGACGTACCGACCAACAGCAATTACTCGTTTTTCCTTAAGCTCACTAAATTTAGTAGGAACAAAAGATAATGGGTCAGGAATAACACAGATATTCTTCAACTCAGGCCATGCATCCTTATCTTCTTCTGTCAAGACAATGAATCGATCCAATTTCTTAAGCTTCGCAACAAGGCTATGCATCCAAAATTTTGCAAAAAGAGTCTTAAATAAGTTTGAATCATTCGCTTCGAAGTTACGATAATTTGCACGATTAATATGCAACTCACCTACCTTTTTACTGCCATCTTGAATAGTGTTGAGGAAATTAATTTCCCTACGCAATAGACTCACCGTAATATCTGGGCGCAGCAGCGTCAACTGTTCACTAAGCAGTTTTCTGTATTGACGTTGTTTCCTCAAATAGACGAATATCTTCTTCATGAAACCACACGTCCACAGTTCTTCGAAACCGATGTTGAGGTTGATAATCTTTATCTTATCGGACAGCGGATAGAACGGTAGTTTGTCCTTGCCTTCTGTCAGAATGATAGTAATATCATAGCCGAAGTGTTCCGCAAAATAATTAGCCTTTAATGTCAGTACACGCTCCACACCACCTGCCATATAAAGGGCTGGTGTAAGATATACCATTTTCAAAGGCTTTCGTTTCATATATAATATTTAATGCCACAAATTTACGAAGAAAATTTGGAATAATCAAGATTTATCCGTATTTTTGTACGCAGAAATGAAAAGAATATGCTTTCTGACCGACTCCATCTTCTCGTTTGGCGGTGTTCAGCGAGTGACGGCGGTGATTGCCAAGGAATTGGCGAAGGACTATGATGTGACCATTGTCACCAAGGACAAGCCAGAGCAGAAAGATACCACATTATACGAACTTGACAAAGCCAACATCCACTATCGGTTCTTTTCCTTTCCTGAAGTTTCACGATGGAAATATTACTTCTGCAAGGCTTATAGCTACCTCTATCGTCGTCATCTGCCACAAACGCATCTGACGTCCGACCTTTATGCCTACAGTTCATTTCCACATGAACAGCGCAAGGCGCTATACGAAGAATTAAGAGAAGGCCACTACGATATCATTATCGGTGTACATGCTCCTTTGGCCATACGTCTGGCCACTTGTCGCCGCCAATTGCAAGGTTCACGTCTCATTGGATGGATACACAACTCCTATCAAGCGCTCTTTGGCGAAGGATCACTCTATATCGGTCCAGAACTCTGCAAACACTATGAGTTACAGTTGGCGAAGCTCGACAAGACAGTGGTACTCAGTTATGATGATGCTCAGAAATATCATATCCCCACAGAGGTCATCTACAATCCACTGACACTAGTGCCTAGCCTGCCATCAGAGGGAGCATCGAAGAAATTCCTGGCTGTAGGCCGTTTCTCTCATTTGCACAAGGGCTTTGACCTGTTAATAGAGGCTTTCCGTATCTTTGCACAAGACAATAAAGAATGGACTCTCGATATCGTGGGAGAAGGCGTTGAGGAGCCCCTCTACCATCAGCTCATCGAGAAATACCACCTACAGAAGCGCATCACGATACATCCCTTCACCAACAACATCCAACAGTACTACCATGAGGCACAGGTCTATGTGCTATCATCACGTTGGGAAGGTTTCGGACTTGTACTGGTCGAGGCAATGGCTCACGGTCTTCCTGTGGTTTCTTCAGACTTGCCTTCCAGCAAGGAGATTATGGGCGACTTCGGACTCTACTTCACCAATGGCGACATCAATGATTTAGCTCGTCAAATGCAGATAGCCACCCAACTTGACTGGTACGAGAAGTCAAAGCAGGCACAACAAATTGCAGCCCGGTTCAATCTGAATACAATTATTAACCAATGGAAACAACTTATTGATGAAAGATAAAGAACAAATACGAGAGGGACTGAAAAGTTCGCCACGCCTGAAGCGATTCCTGGACTACCTCATCATGAACCAGCGCGATGCCCGTCCACGATGGTATGTCCGCCTGTTGGCACCGCTCTACCAGCATCGTGGCAGCAGGTCTAAGATATACTGGAGCGTACGCATGGACACACCACCCTATCGTCGTTTCTGGCTGGGCAAGCGTAGCGTCATCGAGTCCTTCTGCTGCATCAACAATGCCGTGGGCGATGTTACCATTGGCGACAATACCCGCATCGGCATCCACTGCACTGTCATTGGTCCCGTCTGCATCGGCAATAACGTCAACCTCGCACAAGGCATCACAGTGACAGCCCTCAACCATAACTTCGAGGATGCCACCAAGCGCATCGACGAACAAGGCATCAGCACCAAGCCCGTTATCATTGGCGACGACGTATGGATTGGTGCCAATGCCGTCATTCTGCCTGGCGTCACCATTGGTCGTCACTGTGTGGTAGCGGCAGGTGCCGTCGTCACCAAGGACGTGCCCGACAACACACTGGTTGGTGGCGTTCCTGCGAAAGTTATCAAACCACTATCGGAATAACGAAATAACGTTATAACGATATTACGAAAAAAACGGGAAAAACATGAAAATCGGTATCGAGGCCCAGCGCATTTTCCGCAAGAACAAGCACGGCATGGACTATGTCGTCTTGCAGGAAATCAAGGAACTGCAACAGATGCAGACTGACGACGAGTACTACGTCTTCGTCAAGCCTGGCGAGGACCGTTGTGTGGAGGATTCTGCCAACGTACACATCGTCGAACTGAGCTGTCCCTCCTACCCGCTCTGGGAACAATGGGCACTGCCTCGTGCTGCCAAGAAGTATGGCGTAGAGCTGCTCCACTGCACCAGCAATACGGCCCCCATCTGGTGCGACATTCCTCTGGTGCTCACCCTCCACGACATCATCTTCCTGGAGCCTCGCGACAAGAGCAACAAGTCGCTCTATCAGAATATGGGATGGTTCTACCGCAGACTGGTAGTACCGCGCATCTTACATAAGTGCCAGCGCATCATCACCGTCTCCAACTTCGAGAAAAACAACATCATCCGCAAACTGGGCATCCCCGAAGAGCGCATGGCGATGATATACAATGGCTACAACGACTGGTTCTGTCCGCTCACCTCTCACCCCTCATCTCTCACCCCGGCTCCTTTCTTCTTCCTCGGCAACACCGACCCCAAAAAGAATACCGAGCGTACACTGGTGGCCTACTCCAAATACCTGGAGCAGTCGGCTGTCAAGCGTCGCCTGCTGATGGCCGACCTCGACAAGAACTACCTCAACGACATCATCAGCCGCAACCATATCGAGAACATCCTTCCCATGCTCGACATGCCTGGCTATATTCCCAACAGCGAGCTTCCCACCATTTACAACAACGCCTTTGCCTTCCTCTACACCTCGCTCCGCGAGAGCTTCGGCATCCCCTTGTTGGAGGCAATGGCCTGCGGCACACCCGTCATCACCAGCAACACATCATCCATGCCTGAGATTGGAGGCCCTGACGCTATCCTCATCAATCCTGAGCATAGCGACGAGATAGCACAGATGATGCTACGTCTGGAGACAGACCCGACGTTCTACGAACAACAAAAGCAAGTGGGATTAGCACGCGCCAAACTCTTCTCCTGGCGCAAGACAGCAGAACAACTGCACCAACTATATCATTCCCTCAAATAGGTCGAGCGATAAGTCCTCCTTCGACGTTGATGGCTCCTCATTAGCAACCGTTTCGTCACGAAACAAGAGCATCAGCTGTTGGGCATCCTTCGAACCCGTCGTGTTCAGACGATAACATCCACGCTGACCCGTACTCTCAATCAATGACTGCTGCGACTTCGAATTCTTCAACAGATACTGCTGCACGTAACTACGCACCTCCTCATAGTCCGGCTGATGGAAAAAGGTACAGTTCAGGTTATAAACGTGTCTGCTGATATTCTGCACGCTTATACCCCGTTCACCAGCCTCAGTGAGTATCTTCAGTATCTGTTGGTCGTACGTCATCTAAAAAAAAGGCTGGCAAGCCTTTGTAGCTTCCAGCCCTTTTATGCTTTCTTCTAATTGATTAAGCAAGTGTAATCTTCTCGTCAGCAGCAGCCAGCTTGCCCTCTTTGAAGAGCCAGCCCAGACCCAGCAGAGTTTCCTCTTCGCTGATCTTAGCAGCCTTAGCGATTTCCTTAACAGTCAGTGCCTTCTCAGCAGCAGCCAGTGCCTGATAAACATCACCAGCCTTGAAACCTGCGTTCTCAGCATTTACAGTGAAAGCTGCCTTTACTGCCTTCTTAGGAGCAGCAGCCTTCTTCACAGCGGCCTTCTTGGGCTCCTCAGCCTTGGGAGCAGCGGCCTTCTTTGTAGTCTTCTTTTCTGCCATAGTTGTTTAAAAAATTATATGCTAAAATAGTATCCTATCTTTGCGGTGCAAAATTAACAACTTTTCCCGACTAATTGGCTGTTTACCAACTATTTTTAAGAATTAAACGCTAAATTCTTGACCTACATCAAGTGAGTTAAAAATAAAAGGACTGTAATTAGTTTTCCTTGTCCTCAGTTTGCAACTCCACTTTCAATTGAAGTTCTTCCAACTGTTTAGGGTCCAATTCGCCTGGTGCATCGAGCATCACGTCGCGACCAGAGTTGTTCTTCGGGAAGGCGATGCAGTCACGGATACTGTCCAGACCAGCCATAATGCTGACGAAGCGATCAAGACCGAAGGCCAGACCAGCGTGAGGAGGTGCTCCATACTTGAAGGCATTGATCAGGAAGCCAAACTGAGCCATCGCACGCTCGGGTGTGAAGCCCAGAATCTGGAACATCTTCTCCTGCAGCTTGCCGTCGTGGATACGCAGCGAACCGCCACCCACCTCGATGCCGTTGCATACGAAGTCGTAGGCCACCGCACGCACCTTCTCAGGAGCAGTCTCCAGCAAGGGGATATCGTCAGGATTAGGCAGCGTGAACGGATGGTGCGTAGCCATCAGGCGCTGTTCCTCGTCGCTCCACTCGAACAGGGGGAAGTCCACAATCCACAGGCACTTGAACACGTTCTTGTCTCTCAGTCCCAGACGGTCGCCCATCTCCAGACGCAGCGTGCAGAGCTGGGTACGTGTCTTGTTGGCCTTGTCGCCACTGAGAATCAGTACGAGGTCGCCATCCTTGGCACCCGTCTTCTCCTTCAGCTTCTGCCAAACCTCAGGCTGGTAGAACTTATCGATAGACGACTTCACAGTGCCGTCGCTGTTGAACTTCACATATACCAGACCCTTGGCACCCACCTGCGGACGCTTCACAAAGTCTGTCAGCTGGTCCAGCTGCTTGCGGGTATATTCAGCACATCCTGGCACCACGATACCACCGATGTACTCTGCCTCGTTGAAGACGGGGAACTCGCCCGTACCCTTCAACACGTCCATCAGTTCCACGAACTCCATGCCGAAGCGCAGGTCGGGCTTGTCCGAACCAAAGCGACGCATAGCCTCGTGCCACGTCATACGCTCCAGTGGGGGCAGCTCTACGCCACGCACCTCCTTGAACAAGTGACGTGCCAGGTCCTCAAAGATCTGCAGTACATCCTCCTGGTCGGCAAACGACATCTCGCAGTCAATCTGAGTGAACTCCGGCTGACGGTCGGCACGCAAGTCCTCGTCGCGGAAACACTTGGCAATCTGGAAGTAGCGGTCGAAGCCACTCACCATCAGCAGCTGCTTCAGTGTCTGTGGACTCTGTGGCAGTGCATAGAACTGTCCAGGATTCATACGGCTGGGCACCACGAAGTCGCGGGCACCCTCGGGAGTAGAGCCAATCAGGATAGGCGTCTCCACCTCGATAAAGTTCAGAGAGTCCAGGAAGTTACGAATCAGGATAGTCATCTTATGACGCAGCTCCAGGTTCTTGCGCACGCAGCTACGGCGCAGGTCCAGATAGCGGTACTTCATGCGGATGTCGTCACCACCATCGGTATTGTCCTCAATCGTGAAGGGAGGCGTCACACTCTCGCTCAGCACGTTCAGCTTCTCAGCCAGAATCTCGATGTCGCCCGTCTCCATCTTCGGGTTCTTGGCCTGGCGCTCGCTCACGGTACCCGTCACCTGGATACACCACTCACGACCCAGCTTGTTAGCCTGTTCACACAGCGCAGCATCCTTCGACTCGTCGAACACCAACTGCGTGATGCCATAACGGTCGCGCAGGTCGACAAACGTCATACCGCCCATCTTACGGGTCTTCTGAACCCATCCGGCCAGCGTTACCTGCTGACCAGCATCGGTGAGTCGCAGCTCACCACATGTCTTTGTCCTATACATTATTATATATGTTTATTCGTTTTCGACCTGCAAAGGTAGTGCAATTCGAGCGAAATGCAAAATAAATTAGGATTTATTTTCAGAACTTTTGATTAACAAAAATCCTATCCTCTTGCCAACTCCCATCCTTTCAGCATGGCGAACCAGTCGATAGACGACGTTCCGTTCTCCTGTATCGCCATTGCCACGCCAACTGCCATCCAGCGGCTGGGTTTTTCGCTGGGGATGCCTATCGGCTCGTCGGGATCAATACCTGTCAGCCTGCTGACATTCTCCACATACGCCTTGGTATTGTTCTCGTTGGGTGGTGCCCACCTGCCTACGATGGCCCTGATGGTAAAGAGCCTGTATGTGTGGTAGTAGGTACGGGTGAGCAGCCTGAAAGCTGCTCTCCACCCATACGCTAAGTTCTCAAACTGGCAGAAAGACGGGTCTGTCTGCTCTTTTCTCAATCCCTGCCACTGATCCTTCGTTCTCCGGATATTCAGTGGATTATTGTTTCTGATTCCTCTTGGTAACATAATCTTCAATTTTTTAATTCTTTAATTCTTCAATTATAATTAAAAAGACGCTAAGACGCTTGAGGCGTTTTGCGGATGGGTTCATCGGGCTCTACCACGATGAGACCTGCTTCTTTCCACCGCCACACTACATCGCGAACTTTAGATAGTACCTTCACTTCCTGCATCTTCTGCTTCAGCTGGTCGCGACTGAACTCATTGGGCATCATGTCGAACAGGATCATGTTCTTCGAGTTTTTTTTCTCCTTACCGCTAAAGTTTTTCTCAGTCTCATGGCCATACTTTGCTATCAGCGACTCAACGGCGAAGGTGGCTACATAGCGGGCGTTGGCTATCGTCTTGCGCTTTACCTCGGCCGTCGGTTTCTCGCCCAGCAGATAGTAGACCACCATTCCTGCACGGAACCCGTCGTTGGCAGCGCGTCGGCGATAGGTGTCCCTTGCTCGCGACATCTCTTTCAAGCACAATAGGCGTTGCTCCTCCAACCACTCGTCGAGTGCCTTGTTCAACCAATCCAACTGCATCATGTGCTCTTCGGCCACGTTGCCTTCCTCGTCCATTGACAGCGCACGATACACGCGGTTGATGGTGTCGTTGATGACCTTTCGCTGCAATGCTGTCCAGGGCTTCCACTGCGGATTACGTGCACCGAATTGGTCGGGCAACACGATGGGAATGGTTCTTGTCACCAGTCCGTCTTCCACATTGCGAAAGAAGCGAGCCATCGACATCGGCGTTCCCGTCACCAGCAGGTTATAAAAGATTTTTGCCTTTCCCGAGAACGAGTTCTCCGACATGAATTTCTGCCCCGTAGAAGCATTCTCATAAGCCAGTCGGTAGATGTCTGACAGCTGGCCCCACGCACCGCGATTGTGCTGTTTTACCATCGTATCTACTTCGGGACAGATGGTCACCGAGTGCAGCCCTTTGTTTTGGTAGTTCTGCTTCAGGAAGGCGGTCACCGAGACGGTTGGCGGCAGATTTCGCTGGATGACCATCGGGTCCTCGGGCTGTTTCTTCGAGTTACGAAATTGTTTCAGCGCGCGTTCGTATTCCAACTGCTTCTCCTCAGCCTTTTCGTCATCGGCATTCAGCGGTGCCAGCAACATGTCGCACACGTCGGTCACCCACGATTTGCCATATCCTGACTCACCTTCTACGGTGACGAACAGCGATGGCGAGTGGATGCGCCCATCCAGATAGCGTGCACGCAGCTTCGACGCCAGACAAGACATACAGAACAGCACCGAGAAGTAGATCATCTCCAGATAGTCTTTGGGTGCGCGCCCCACCCATTGCTTGAACACTGGTGCCAGTGGTGGCATCAGGTCGCGCGAAGGGCCCGACTCCTCTTCTTGCAGTTCTTCGACGTCCTCTAATTCTTCATCGTCTTCGTCCACCTGCATGGAGGTATCGTCTATGCCCATTTCGCGCAACACCTTCCACAGCAGGTAGGGCAACTTCTCTGACGGGCGGCGCTTGGCGGCACTCTTGGCTATCGGTTCTGCCTCGTCCCACGTCAGTCCCCAGTAGGGTATCAGCGTGCGCAGCACCTCTTCCTTGTAATCCACGATGGGGGCCATTGCCGACAGTACTTTATAGGTACGCATGTTGCGGTCGCCCACCTCGGGTTGTCCACCCATCAAGGTCACGATGTTGTCGCGAATCTCGGTCAACTGATGGCCGCGATATTCTGTCTGCAGTCGCTTGCCGTTCGTGCCGATGGGATAGCCCTCAGCATCGAAACTCAGTCTAAGTCGATAATCTCCCCGTAGCTCGTCCTGAGTCTGAACGGTCTGGGTTCCTGCACTTGTTGCGATTTCACTAAAGACGCTTGAGACGCTTGAGGCGTTTGAGGCGCTTGCTGTAGTTGCTTCTGTTTCTTCATCTTCATTCAAAATGTCGTTATCAAAATAAATCCAATAATCCATACTCGGCACATAGCTCGGATGACCGATGTCCTTCACTTTCTCATCCACCGTTTCGATGGCAGGATCGGCGGCCAGCATCTGCTTGAAGGCCAGGATGTTCGCCTCGTTGTCCTTGTCGGGCAGCAGCTTCATGAGAATGATTCTCAGTCCCTCGCCACTGGGCGTCACGTGGGCACCCTTTACCAGTTGCTTCATCACATCGGCCACAGCCTTACGGCGAACCTCGTCCGTGATGCTGCTGGCCGCCATCAGTCGTTCATAGACTTCGCGCGGCGGTTCCTTCAGGTGGTCGCAGTCTATGAAGAACAGGCCCGTAGGCTGTGCGCCCTCTGTACCTCGCGGATCGCCTTCCTTATAGCGCGCTCCCCAGGTCACCACACTCAACTTCTCCTTACCCGGACGAATGTCCTTACCCTCGCCTTGCAGCTTGGCTATCTCCGCCATTCCGTCGATGGTTGCCTGACGGGTCTGTAGGGCGCTGAGCACCGCAGGGGTCAGGGTCTTCGCCCTGCGGTCTTTCACGCTGTTAAAATAGCTTGGTCTCATCATACTCTCTTACCGTTTAAGTACATTCTGATTATCTTTGCCACAGCCTCGCGCACGTCCTTCATCAGCAACTCAGGCAGCGCCTTCAGTTCGCTCTCCGACAGGCGGAAAATATAGTAGTACACGCCGTCACTCCCAAGCGTAAACGTGCTGTTGTCCAGACGGAACAAGGGGGTGTTCCTCACGCGCTTCGGCAGCTCCTCCATATAGATATCGCCGTTGTGCATGCCCTGCACCTTGAAGCGACCGATGAAGGCCTCTACCTCCACATCCTCGCAGCACTCGAAGTCTGCCTTGCGAAGTCCGTCCTCATACTTGCCAATGGTCATCATACCATCCAGCGTTACCTCTCTCTGATTCTTCTTAGTCTTTTTCATAATCTTGAGTTGATTTGCGAGAAGAAGCATTCGGAGTTCCGATGGCCATCTTTAATCACGTGAAGACCTCTTCCGCTTCAACTCAGGTTCATTACTTAGATATTGATATAAATGGAGCCTTGCTCCTGTTCAAATTTCACTCTCAGCTCTTCGACGCTCTTCATCTCTACGTGAAGTCCCAGCTGTGTAGCCAGTTTGTAGTCTTCACACTCTCTGACGAGATCCTCCAGATACTCCTTACGTTTCACCCGACCCTGTGACCATCCGGCCAACTGTGCCTGTTTACTCATCTCCCAAAGACTGCAGAGACCACATGCCTTAACTTCTTTCTTGCGCTGCGTGCAATACCTAACGTGGTTAGCCTTGCTCAAGTCTTTGAAAGCGCAACTTGCGCAGCATTTCTTCACGATGATTCCGTGAGTGTTTTTTACATAATTCCTTTTCATACTTTTGTCGTTTTTAAAAGTTTCACGCTGCAAAATTACTTTGGATTTTAGATGGATAAAAACAACCGATTTTATCCAAAAGTTAAAGTTACTATTTGCCTGATTTTTACGAGCAGACTATGTTGTTCCAACCCCATTCCCAAGTAGCTTCTGTATGAGCTATCCTTGTTTGTCTGCTCTAATAGCACAGCATATTTCCGGTCGCTATAATGCTCGTAAACATCCTTCTCGCGCAACACGCCTATGATACGCATCACGTTATACTTGTTGAACTCTCTGCACTTTTTAGTCTTGTTGCCAGGCATCAACAACTCCACGAAGTCATCGTCATTGAGAATCTCTTCCCACAGCTCATCAATCGACGAACTATAGCGTCGAGTCACAAATGTACTAATACGCGCCACATACGCACGTACCTCATTCTTTACCTTCTCTTTGTTGACAATCTTCTTACCCTCGTCAACATATAGTCTTCCTTCTCGTGCAGCCGCCATCAGCAGCTCTACGTCAAAGTCCTCAGGACGGACTCTTGTTAGCTTTTTCATAACCTCGAAGTGTTATGCTAGGCCAGCAAGAGTGGATGGCGCCATCCATTTGCACCGGTGCAGGCTCAGGCAAGCTTCGCGGTTAATAATTCTTGGGCAAAGTTACAAAGAATGGGAATATCGTTTTCCCGTTTGTCCCCATTCTTCCCCATTCTTCCCCATTCTTCCCCATCTTTTCCCATTTACGAGAAAATAAGGAACCCACAAATGGAATCGCTTCCAATTGTGGGGGCAAAAGTATCACAATTAATTTAATACACCGTTATAAAATATACATTTAGTGATGTGTGCATTCAATACATTTATGACAATTCTTACCCAAGGGAAAAGAGCTCCGTAATCCCATTTCTGGAATCGCGGAGCAAAGGTATTCAATTATAATTAGTCATCAGTTATAAAATATGAATTTACTAATATAATGAACACAAATCTTTATAATTGACTTAATACGGCTATTAATACTTAATAAGGCGTTATGAGATACTAGTTCAAAATAACAAATCCCCGACATCTGCAAGCAAACGTCAGGGATTTCTTTAAAATGCCCCTAATGGGTTACATTAACAGTACACAAGAGGAGGCCGTTATGCACTTGTTTCTAAGTTTTTCTTATTTCACAATAACCTTCTGGCCATTATTGATATATATTCCCTTTTTCGTTGGCTCGCCTATATGCTTCCGACCATTTAGGTCATAATAGTGCGTATGATTTATTTTTTCTGTGGTTAGTGTCTGAATTCCTGTGGGATTCTGATCAATGGCCATTAAGTCATTAACCACAAAATTATACTGAATTTCATCGTTACCATTAACAACAATACCACTATTACCATTCGTCATGTTAAGGGGAATTGGTAAAGATTGCAATTGTATCTTTCCACTTTGACTTATTGAAGCATATTTCTTTGCTTTGATGTTATATAAGCACTTCTTGCCGTCTACGTTCACGAACTGCCAGTTGTTGCTAGCAACATTCTCGTCTACATTATAGAATGAATCAACGCTTCTGACTTCATTGTTAACTTCGTCATAGACCATATACTCAAATGACTTGGCATTCATCAGCATATAAGCATTTTGCTCATTTATTTCGTTTGCTTCTGCTACCATCTCCTTCATATTTGCAAACAGATACCATGAAGCATTATATACAAAATCCCACCTTTTGCCAACAGGTATGTAAAGAATAGCATGATTGAATGTCCCTTGGCTAAAGACATTAGATACATCCGTCATGGAGTTTTTAGCCACTACGTTTTGCAATCTGCATCCAGAGAAAGCATTTTTACCAATGCTCGTCACACTGTTAGGAATAGTGACGGAGGTAAGGCTAGAGCATCCATAAAAAGCATGATCGCCAATACTCGTCACACTATTGGGAATTGTGATAGAGATAAGGCTAGAACAATGAGAGAAAGCATCATTACCGATACTCGTCACGCTGTTACCGATAGTGACTGATGTAAGTCCAGAGCATCTATAAAAAGCATATTGGCCCATACTCTTCACACTGTTGGGGATTGTGATTGAGGTCAGGCCAGTGCAACCCTCGAAAGCATAATAACCAATACCTGTTACGCTGTTGGGAATAGTAATAGAAGTAAGGCCTGAACAATCTTTAAATGCACCATCGTCAATCCTCGTCACGCTGTAAGTAACATCATTATAATTGATCGTCTCTGGAATCACTATATTTCCCGTATATTTATTTGGATTACTTGTTACTACAGTACCATTCAAATACAGATTATAATAGATGCCATCAATCTCAATAGCATCAGCGCTTGCCAGTAACGGTAGCATCATCAACACAAGTGAAAGTAATTGTTTTTTCATAATCATATTGTTTTAAGTTAATAAAGCTATTTCAATACACACAAAAAGAAAACGTGGACAATTTACTTCGTCTACGTATTCCTGGTATCGGCAAACACCATACTGCTTAAACGAGTAAAAGCCCACGCTATCAAGCGTGAACTATCTACTTCAGTTCTTGCAGTATTCTTTCAATTTGCCGATTTAGGAATACAAGAATCTAAAAGTGGATATTCATCCTATATGTCCTTTTTATCTATTTCTCAGCCCATAGGCATCTGCAGTTTTACGGGTTCAACATTATATTATTTCTTAAACAAGTCGGAATGGGTGCCAGTATTAAGCATTAACAATTCCAACACGTCGTCATACTGTTTCCAAATCAGCAGCCAGTCTGGTTTGATGTGACACTCCCATTGACCTTCACGACTACCATGAAGCATGTGGGGGCGGTATTTAGCAGGGAGTTTTCCATCACGTTCCAACAATTTGATGACCTCACGAAAATCATCCATGGGGTAACCACGCTTGATGCAGCGGTTCAGATCCTTCTCAAATTGATGGGTGGTATTAATCTTGTACATCAGATCCCCATCTTCTTAAAGAAATCCTCGCTGCTTTCGTATGAGTTTATTCGTCCTTCCTTGGCATCAAGCAATGACTGCTCGTAACGCGAAAGGCGACGACGGCGTACAGCTGGCTTAGTAGCAGATTTTGCAGTAGTGACCTTTTCCACTCCCACCAGCGACTTGACAATGCGCCGGATATTGGGGAGATAGGACTGGTCCTTCAGGGTTATCACCAATTGTGTCATAATCTTGCAATGTTTTGTTTCTGTCTGCAAATATAAAAACTTTTTCTGAGACTTGCAAATTTTCACTGAGAAACTTGCCACACAGAAACACCTCAAGCGTCTTAAGCAAACGTCTTAAGCGCCTCAAGCGTCTTAGCGTCTTAGCGTCTTTTTTGAAAAACACACAGACGTAGAGAGATAAATAGTTAATATATATTAAATTAATTATATATTATATATAAGGTACGCGAAGCTTTGGTGTTTTGCTTGACCGATTTGCGCATTTCCGGAAAAAATGAAAAAGACGTTGAGGCGCTTGAGACGCCCCCAAACGAACACACAAGAACGGCTTCGGTTTTTTTACAAATTTTAACAGAGAGTTACAAACGGATTATTTGTATACGCATGATTTTTTTCGTACCTTTGCATTGTCAAATTTAAAGACAGATTTTGTGCGGCAGGCAGGAAAAATCAGCGCTCTGGCCAAGCAGGAAAATTTCCCTAGGCAGGCCGCAAAAATGAAGTCCGAGAGGCGACACGAGAACAAAATCCTATGTTTAACTAAAAAAGTTTACAATTATGGCACTGAAAGTAAAAGCAGTAGAGAAGAAGATCAAGTTTGACAAGAACCCCGACAACCCTGGTGCGTGGCGCTACGTGATGAGCCCTGAGCTCTATACCGCACTGACGCAGGCGAAGGTGGTGAAGGAGGCAGCCCTCCGCAGCGGTGTGAGCCGTGGTGTGATGCAGGCCTGCTGGGATGCCGCTGGCGAGGTCATC
>JAEEGI010002627.1_pt1 | contig 43734 bp, 33 predicted proteins | sample 8958751 | NCBI WGS metagenome assembly JAEEGI01 (sample SAMN16246545, study PRJNA631951) | gut metagenome | biome: gut microbiome; feature: rumen; material: KS-attached | host: Bos | place: Iran: Karaj | collected 2018-10 | reverse complement strand
ATCCGAAAGACGGATGCCTTTAGCCTTCGCGTAATCGGCCATCAGGTTCTTGCCGTGGGTGATATTGTCTTCCTTCAGCTCGGCCTTGAACCACTGGCTGATCTTGTTCTTCGCCTGGGAGCTCTTGACGATCTTAAGCCAGTCACGGCTCGGACCACGGGAGTTCTGCGAAGTCAGAATCTCAATCTGGTCGCCGTTCTGAATCTCATAATCAATCGTAACGAGCTTGCCGTTGACCTTCGCGCCGACCATCTTGTTGCCGACCGCGCTGTGGATGCTGTACGCAAAATCCACCGGATTACTGCCGACCGGAAGCGTCTTCACGTCGCCGGTAGGCGTAAAGCAGTATACGTTATCATTGAATAAGTCAAAGTCATTCTTGAGGGAGTTCAAAAACTCCTTGTTGTCGGACATGTCGCGCTGCCACTCGAGAATCTCACGAAGCCATGTCATCTTCTCGGTTTCGGTTTCCTTGGCGGTGCGGCCTTCCTGGGCTTCCTTATACTTCCAGTGCGCAGCGATACCGTACTCGGCGATTCGGTGCATCTCCTTCGTGCGGATCTGAATCTCGAAAGGTGTGCCATTTGGCGCAATTAACGAGGTGTGAAGCGACTGGTACATGTTCGGCTTCGGCATCGCGATGTAGTCCTTGAAACGGCCCGGGATCGGCTTGTACATCTCATGGATGACGCCGAGCGCCGCGTAGCAGTCCTTGACGGAATCGACGATGATGCGGATGGCGAACAGGTCGTAAATCTGGTCAAGCGTCTTGTTCTGGTTGACCATTTTGCGGTAAATGCTAAAGAAATGCTTCGCTCTTCCGTTAATCTCCGCTTCGATGCCGGCTTCCTTCAGCTGCGCGGAAACCTCTTTCGTGATTTCGGCGATGAATGCCTCGCGTTCCGCCCTCGTCGCCTTGATGCCTTCCGAAAGCTTCTTATATACGTCCGGCTCGAGGTACTTGAGAGCAAGGTCGTCGAGCTCGGTTTTTATCTTACTGATACCAAGACGCTGCGCAAGCGGCGAGTAGATATCGAGCGTCTCGCGGGACTTCTCGATCTGCTTCTCGGGCGTCTGGTACTGCATGGTCCGCTGATTGTGCAGCCGGTCGGCAAGCTTGATAACGATGACACGGATGTCTTTCGCCATCGCGATGAACATCTTACGGAGGTTCTCCGCCTGGACCTCAATCTTGTCCTGCGAATAATTCAGCTGTGTCAGTTTGGTAACACCGTCAACGAGCGATGCCACGTCAGAGCCGAATTCATCAAGCACCTGCTGCTCGGTGATCGCGGTGTCCTCAACGACGTCATGCAGGATTCCCGCAATGATTGTTTCCTTATCCATCTCGAGTTCGGCGAGAATAATCGCCACTGACAGCGGATGGATGATATACGGCTCGCCGCTCTTACGGCGCTGGTCCCCATGGGCCTCACGCGCAAGGCGGTACGCCTTTTCGATGGAAGAAAGGTCCGTATTCGGACGATACTTCCGTATCGTAGCAAGTAATTTCTGGTAAAGCACTTCCGGGTCGGTGAAATCTGTCGTCAGGCCGACACGGCCGACGTCTTTGGTATCGTCACTCATAACGAACCTCCTTTCCTGGTATTTCTGCGGGCCAGCCGGGTGGGAGACAGCCTCTGCGAAGTCTGTCTGCAGGCTGCCTAGGTGGCAGGCAGCCTCAGAAGCTGAATTCTTCGCATGCCTGCCACCTGGCGCGCCTGCTGTGAACTGTATTTTGTCTGTCTCCCACCCGACGGGCGTGCCTGGAAGCCGTTTTTGCTCTCAGGTGGGCCGCGAGTTGCTCCTTAGAAGCTTCTGCTCCGCGTCATCCGGCGTGCCTACTAGCTATTTTCGTGCTCAGGTGGGCCGCGAGTTACTCTTTAGAAGCTTCTGCTCCGCGTCATCCGGCGTGCCTACTAGCTATTTTCGTGCTCAGGTGGGCCGCGAGTTGCTCTTTAGAAGCTTCTGCCCCGCGTCATCCGGCGTGCCTGGAAGCCATTTCCGCTCTCCGGTGGGCCGCGAGTTACTCTTTAGAAGCTTCTGCTCCGCGTCATCCGGCGTGCCTGGAAGCCGTTTTTGCTCTCAGGTGGGCCAAGGTACCTTTTAGCAAGTAGCTCCGCGAAGTCCGAGGGCTCCCGTCTACTTCCCCGGATACTTGATAACGCTCTTCACGTCGTACTTTGCAAGCTTCTTTCTGCCCTGAAGGCCTTCAAGCTCCATCAGGAACGCAATTCTCACTACGGTGCCGCCGAGGCGCTCTACCATCTTGGCGATGGCTTCGATGGTTCCGCCGGTTGCGATCAGGTCATCGATGATGACAATGCGGTCGCCGGGCTTGATGGCGTCCTTATGCATCTCAACGGTCGCGGTGCCGTACTCTAGCGCATAGGTCTCCTCGATAGTCTCGCACGGAAGCTTACCCTTCTTACGCGCAAGCACGAAGGACTTGTGCAGGTTGTAGGCAATCGGCGCGCCGAAGATAAAGCCTCTCGACTCCGCTCCGACGATGGCGTCGAATTCCACACCCTTCAGAAGCTTCTGAATGCTGTCAATCGCGAGCTGCAATCCGTCCGGATCCTGGATAACGCTCGTCACATCGCGAAACATAATTCCGGGCTCCGGAAAATCCGGAATCGTCCGTACATAATCCTCGATTTTCTTCTTCATAACCGTCAACCCCTTTTCTTTGTTACCTGTTGCCGGACCGGCTCTCCGCCGTATCCACACAACAACCCATTCTAAATATAGAATTATAACACGAATACCATTTTTCTACAAGAAAAATGTCAATTGCACAAAAATGAAGACCTGCCGAAGCAGGTCAAAGACGAAAGTCAACATAATAAAGGCACCTGCCGAGCGACAGATGCCCTGATTCTACCCCACAAAAAACCAATTCAACGCAACCCACTCCACCGCACCGACATCCGTCAGGCACAGAAGTAACGGAACCGCAATCACTATCAGGCAAATGACAGACGAAAGAATAAAACTCTTTGCCCTGCAGACTACACAAATCGCTATTCCGGAGGCAACCAGCATACCGAGAAATCTCTTCAGGTATATAAGAACCAGTTTTCCCCCTATGCTGATGAACGCCGAGGTCTTCGCCCAATCCATCAGGCTGTTCGCCTGACATTCGATATTCGGCGTTCCGAACCCCTTCAGAACAAGATATATGTATCTGCCGTATATGCAGCCGAACAGGAACAGGATGGTCACGAAAAGTATCACAAGTTTGCAGCGGTTTACCCGGCTCCATCCGACACCGGAAACCCGGATCAGATCATTCATTCCGGACCGAAACTCCCGGAAGTACATTAGGATGCTGCACATAATTACCAGAAGCATCGCCCCTGTTCCGAGAATGACATTCTGTCTTCGGTCTTTATATAAGAGCTCATAACCTTTCGAATCCGTCGCCACCGCGCCGGGCTTGGTTTCGAGATAGTCCGCATATTCGGAGATCTTATCGCAGGCATTCGCCTTGGAACTTAGGGAATCATTCATTCCGTACCGTTCTAGCTCCTCTGTAAGTTCCCTGCCAAACTCCTCCGTCAGGGAGCGGTACTCCGAAGGTTCTACCTCCTGCATTCTAAGGAGATATACCATATAGAAGCGTTCTTCCGTACTCATGTATCCCCGAACGTATGGTTTGGAAAATGTTACAAGTATACCCGCTGTAAGAAGCAACAGAAACGCAATTCGGTCCGCAACGAAGAACTTATATGCTTCATGGCAGAACAGTTTTACGGACATTTTGCGGGAACGGTCTTTCCTTTGCTTAAGTCCGTGCACAGCCTCCGTTTCCTGCATCCCCGACACTTCCGCTCTCTTTCTGCGCCGCAGAAGCAGTCTTCCGCTTACGGAATACCCGTGTCCGCATTCCGCAAGAAGAATCAGCACTCCCATGCTGAGAATCGCCATAATCACCAACGCGAACAACGCGACATTTCGGTAAGCCGGAAGCGCCTGAAAGACAAACTCATTGCGGTACGTTCCAATGCAGTGCGCGCCGTCCGAAAAGGCAATTAGGTTAAATCTCTTAAATCCTGACAGATAACTGTTCGAACCGATTTTCAGATAGAGAATTCCTTCCACTCCGACAAGTATGGCCAGCACCCCGTATACAACCGTAACGGACGGCAGAAGGAATGACAGCATGGCTGTCAACGCGGCGAACAAAAGCGAAACCAGGCACGACCACAGGTAAACAAGACACAGAAACATCCCAACGGAAATCGGGAGCGCCGAACTCTTATAACCGTATAATGCCTGCATAGGCATCTTGAGAAAGCCGTCCTTCGGCATTCCATAGAGGAAGCAGCCGGTCAGAACGGTAGAGCCATAAAACAGCAGGTTGCATACAGATACGGCAACGGCAACCGCCCCCATACGGGCAAGGAACATCTTCCCTCTGCCATTTTCCATGGATACATACAGTTTCAGGATATCCTGCTCCTTCTCCCGCGAGAACAGCGTTGCCGCGAAAAGAACACCGAACAGGATCTGAAGAAAGATTACGCTCGGCAGATTTAGTGCCTCGTAGATGCCTCTGGTACGCGTCCATTCCGGAGTTATTCCCGAAAGCTTCGCGTAATCCCGCTCCGTCTTCTCTGCGTTCCGGATTTCTATCTCACCGGTTCCGAAGAAACTCTGCAATGCCTTCATCTGCCGGACTTTGTTTCCGATGTCCGAGAGATACTTCGGATACTCGGCAATCTCCTTGATCTCCGAATTTACATTCTTATAGATGCTGATCTCCTCAAGGATGTTTTTACCAAACCGCACATAGGAAGAGAGAGATGCGCCGTCAGAATCATACAGAGCATTCTTAAGAACGGAAATCTGTTCGGAGAGCACGTCCATGCTTTCGGCGGTCGTGCGTTCCGTCAGTTCCTCTGTAATCTCTTTATAAGCCTTTGCGGAAACCGATGAAGAATTATGCTCGCTCCGATAAGAAAAATAGCACCCGTTCAGGATGACAATCGCAATCAGCGCGGCGAAGAGTTTTTTCTTCTGAAACAGCTTCCGGCATTCCATTCGAAAAATCATCAATGACTCTCCAATCCAAGATGCATGTAGATTTGTTCCAAAGAAGGATCCGCAAGAGCGTCTCGATACTTCTCCGTCAATTCCGAAAGAGGACCGCTTTCCGGAATAACCCCCTTATTCAAAAAGATAATCTCCGAAGCAAGCTTCTCTAAATCGCTGACGATATGCGTTGCGATGATGATGATTTTCTCCCCCGCGATCGTTGAGACCAGGTCGCGGAAGTGTATCCGTTCCAGAGGATCGAGGCCTACCGTTGGCTCATCCATTACAACAATTCCCGGGTTTCCGAGAATTGCCTGGGCAAGGAGCGAACGCTGCTTCATCCCGCCGGAAAATGTTCCGATGGCGTCATCACGCACTTCCCACAGGTTAACTGCATGAATAGCATTATCGACCCCCGTATCCGCTTCCGCCCTCGTAAGTCCTTTCAATGCGGAAATATAATACAGATACCTTCTTAAGGAAAAATCCTCATACAGTTTCTGATGCTGCGGCATATATCCGATGCATCTTCGGTACCTCCGCCCGAGCGACCGGGTGTCTTCCCCATTGAAAAGGAGGCGCCCGGTGGACGCCTTCAATCCTGTTGTAATAATCCCGATAAGAGTGGATTTTCCTGCCCCGTTCGGTCCGAGGAGACCGTAGATTCCCGGATGAAAGGTATAAGAAAACCCGTCTAACGCAGTCTTTGCGCCGTATTTTTTCGTGATACTTTCAGCAACCAGTTTCATCGTCTTACCTCTGTTCCTTATACTTTTCCCACTCTTCTTCTATAGTCTGAATGATTGCCTTGTTCTGTGCTGTTCCAAAGGAACTCAATACTGCCTTCGCATGAAAACCTTTCGCCAGCGTATAAATCACCTTGCCTTGTGCCGAATTATAACTTGTCAGATACATGCTTGATTCAAAAGCGGAGAGGTCGTTGAGAAACGCGTTCTTATGCCCCCGCTGATCTTTCGGAAGCGTCGGAACGAAACCCGTCAGTTCGGTCTTTTCTTCTTCTGAAAGCAGGTTCTTCCTCTCGGCAATTGCATCCCGGTTCTTCCATGCAGGATAGATTAGCTCGACGATATCCGGGTTTGAAATGCAAAACGCAAGGACTTTACATGCAAGCTCCTTATTCAGGGAATCTTTCAATACACCGGTTGTCAGATTTGTGTTGGTAAAGTATGTATCTTTACTCACGGGATAGTCTGTGTATCCGTCCCGGGGCGCACGGATTCCAATGTAATACTCCGCAAGAACCGCCGCACTGCTGTCCGATGTACCCGCCGTAGGGTCAATGATACTGCCGTCTGAAAGCCCTTTATATACTTCATCCAGTACTTCCTCAATTTCCTCCGATTCCGAAGGATCAATTAACCTCTGTTCGGAAGAACAGTAGGGGAGTTCCCCGTGCCATGTCTGAAACCCTGCAAGGCCGTATAAATCGCTCAGCTCCACAGCCGGAATGGCAATTTTCCACTGATTGCTTCCCACCTGCGCCTGTAAAGCACGAAGAGACACGAAATCAACTTTTTGACCAAGGTTATCCGTAAACTCCTCCCGTACGGAAACATACAGTCCCATATTGTAGTAAGAAAGCGAATACTCATTTAAATACGGAACAGAATAAATCTCTCCGTCTAATCGGACACGTTCCCAGTCGATTTCCGGGAAGGTTTTCCATAAAGTTTTTCCGTCCGGGTCGTCTTTAAGAAACGACGTAATCGGAATAAAGTATTCCTTCAAAAACATAGCGGAATCGTCATAGCCCGACCATGTGCCGCTATGCATGATATCCGGCATCCCGTGAACTTCCGAATACTCCTTCAACCATGTGTTCAAGTTAGTCGGGATATTGTCCGAAACAAAGTCCACGCGGCAGTCCAAACCCGCATCATACAGCATCCGGTTAATCTTATAGGCATTCTCCTCAGAGACACGAAAGAAGCCGGACACCACCCAGGTGAGCCGGTAGGTCGTTTCGGGGAGCGGTTCCTTTGTTTCCGCTCCCGGATCTGTCGACGGGGTTACGGTACCCATGGATTCGGAAGGATTGACCGGTTCGCCTGTCGGAGTGGGTTCTTTCTTCTTCCCATTCTTCCCGCATGAGGAAAGAAACAGAATAGCAAGCACTAACAAGACATATATTTTTCCCTTATGCATACTTTATTCCCTTCGTATTCTGATTTTTGTTACTTATTCGGTGGAAAGTATACCGCCCGGTCAAGCCTTCCCGCCCAAAAGTCTTCTTTGGAAATCCAGAATAGTATGGTGCTTCCGAACCCGTAAGGTGAATCGGAATCCCCACCATAATAGCTGTCCCCTGCTGCCGCGTAAACAATGAAAGTGTATGGAACCGTAACCTGCCGTTCTACCTCGCCGGTTATGTAATTACACAGACAATACACATAACGCCCTGCTTCCGAAGCACTATAGGCGTAAATCAGGTCCTTATCAGAATTTACAGAAGTTATATACCGCTTATCTTCATCCAATTTCCAAATCTGCGTCCCATCAAGATTGAGAATGGTTACTCGCCTTTCAATCCCACCGGTTCCCTCTTTTTCTATGATAAATCCATCACCAAAGGAATAGTCCCACGTTCCTTTCTTACTTAGAATTATGCTTGTATCCTTTGTCTTGGCATTATAATAGTATACCGTATGCCATTGGTGCTCTGCTCTCCACGCATAACGCTCGGAATCCGTCTTCATGTCATTTGTTACCAATGCATCTTCATCCGTATCACAATAATAGAAGTAGAGTCCATCATCCTCAACACGGAAGTTTAAAACATCCCTGTATTTACAATTGCTTTCCGGTGTAATATCTTCATAGGAACCATCGACAAGGGAAATATGCAGGATTCCGGTTATCTGGTCATCACGGGGTTCTCCGGGAAGCCAGATTTTATTTCCCGCCGTATCGGTCGTTTGTTCATACTCCCAATCGTAATAGTAGAGCATATACATATCCGTTTTGGAATACATAACCTGCCATATGATAGGCTGCGGCATGTCCACTTCACAGATAATCTTTTTATTCTCCCCTCGGCGGTCAGAACGATACAGGTAAGGAAAACCAAATGAGTAAAGATAATCTCCCTGAAGAAAAACCGTATCATCACCAAACGCATAAGCCGGACATACTTCTCCGACAAAATGACCGTCATCATCGTAGGAGGGAGGGTTATGTTCACACTCCGGTCGAAAACAATACGGAATATCTGTCCGGGTTGAAGCATCGAATAAGCGGATTTGAGTTTGTCCGTTGTCCGTAACCTGCGAATAGATTGTAAATCCGTCCGTAAGGACCGTTTTAATATTCCTGGCATAAACGAAACTACCGTTTCCATCTTTCAACGGCACATCTTGGCTTATCTGTGTTTCATCACCCGGTTCATCAGTCTTCCTCTGTTTTTCCTTTTTACAAGAAGAAAGGACCAGCATGGAGCAAAGAAAGAGTACCGGCAATATACGTTTCATTATCTGTCTTTTCAAATGCATTACCTCCGTTCCTTATATCTCTCCCATTCATCTTCTATTGCCTGAATAACAGCCTTGTTTTGTTGGCTTCCGAATGCGCTCATTATCACAGAGGCCCGAAACCCACTTACCAGAGTATACTTTGTCGTATTTACCGTCGCAGTAATAACGTACAATCCGGTCCCGAACTTATATAAATCATTCATGTATGCATTCACATATCTGCTCTGCGGTTCAGGTATACTCGGGATGAACCCCGTCAACTCTGTTTTTTCTTCTCCGGAAAGCAGCTTCTTACGCTCTGCGATTGCCTCACGATTTTTCCAGACCGGGTTAATCAATCCGACGATATCCGGATTGGAAAAGCACGCGGCAAGGACTTTACAGGCAATTTCTTTGTTTGCGGATTCTTTCATCACTCCGGTTGACAGATTGACTCTTGTAAAGTAGGTGTCTTTACTGATCGGATAGTCAATGTATCCCTCTCTGGGGGCGCGGATCCCGACATAATACTCCGCAAGAATCCCCGTATTACTGTCCGGCACATTCACCGAAGTATTGATAATATTGCCGTCCGCCAATCCTTTATATAACTCATCAAATGCCGCTTCGATTTCCTTCGATTCGGAGGGATCAATGAATCTCTGCTCCGAGGCACTGTAGGGTAATTCCGCAAACCAAGTCTGATAGCCGGCTAGTCCATAAAGCTCTTTCAGGTCTGTTGCCGGCAAAGCAATCTTCCACTTGTCACTTCCGACTTGCTTCTGCAGTGCAAGAAGCTCGGAGAAACTGTTTGTCGGATGAATGTCCTCTGCATATTCTTTTCGTACGGAGAGGTATAACCCCAGATTATATCGGGAAATGTCAGACTCGTTGTAATGCTGAACGGAATAAATCTCTCCGTCTATGCGAACCCGTTCCCAATCAATTTCCGGAAATGTTTCGTATAATGCTTTTCCGTATGCGTCGTTTGAAAGAAAAGAAGTAAGCGGAAGGAAATGCTCCTTTATGAATTCGGCAGAGGAGTCGTATAATGTCCAAGTACCGCAGTTCATAATATCCGGCGTTCCGTGTGCCTCTGAATATTTTTGCAGCCATCTATTCATATTCATCGGAATATCATCCGTTACAAAATCCACATGACAATCCAGTCCAAGGTCATATAGAATCCGATTAATCCGATAGGCATTCTCATCTGATACCTTCGTGAACCCTGATACCACCCAGGTGATTCGATAGGTTGTCTCCGGAAGCGGCTCTGTTTTATCTATTCCCGGATTCTCCGTCGGAGGCTCCGACTCAGCCGTCGGAATACTCTCCGTCGGAGTAGTCTCTGCTTGCTTTTTCTTCTCTCCGCATGCTGAAAGCAGAAACAGAGAAAGAATCAACATAATACAAATCATTCTCTTATACATGCGTTCTTTCCTCCTATGGTGCTATGCAGGTAGTATCATAATGATAATGTGAAAATCCGACTGTAGCGGAATGATCCGAAACAACCTTAAAGATTATCTCGTTTCCCGCCCGTGTTCCGGATACTTCTCCACCGTTAATTCCTTCATTACCTTCCTCAAAAAAACACATACTGTTTGTTGCAGTATTCAAAACATAGAAAGTAGAATAAACCGCTCCCGTTTGCTTATCATCCGTATCACTTGCCGTAATCGTGGTAGATGCTGCCGCGTAATGCTTATCGGCGCAAATCTCGTTAGAAACGCTTACGGGCTCCGTCTCCGCGGTTTCGCTTTCTTTTTGCAACAACATAAGCGAAAGAATACCGGCAGACGCAATGACAATCAATACAACCGCCGCGGCAATCATCCTGCAGATTCTCCTCCGTCTGAGATTCCCGGTATTATCGTCTAATGATTCCAGCATCTCCAAAACAAATTGATCGTCAACATCAGTCATAGCCGTGAATAAATCAAAATCTTTCATCACTAATCCCTCTCCAAATGACTCTTAAGCCTTTTACGTAACACACACAGTCTTTTCGATATATATTGTTCGCTTTTTCCGATTTGCTTTGCTATTTCCGACACTGAAAGCGACATCCAGTACCGCTTCATAAAAAGGATCCGATCATTCTTGCTTAACCCAAGCAAGAATGAGTCAAACTGTTCCTTTAAACCATTCGAATCCTCGTCAAAGCTTTTATCTCCTGCTTCCGGGATGCAATCGGACAACTCCTCAAATGAGACCAGTTCGATATTGCCTCCGCGTTTCTGTCGCTTTCGGCTGCGCAATACCGTTAATGCCCGGTTTCTCGCCATCTTCACCAGATAAGCCTTAAAATTCGAAATATTCTCCGGAAGTGAAATACTCCATAGCTGCATCAGAACATCATTTACACATTCTTCCGTATCCTGGTCATTCCGGAGAATGCTGTAGACAGTCTTTGAAAGATACCCGCCATATCGGGTATGAATCTCACGGACCGCATCATCACGGTTTCCCTGAAGCAACATAAGAATTCTCTTGTCTTCCGGTGGCAATTCTTTTTTCACTTCCGACTCCTTCACAAGGGAAATACGATACTGTCCCTTTACCTATATAGACGCCTTTTTTTCGTAAATCTTCCCTGAATCAGAAAAATTTGCGACCTGTTTTTTTCCTGTGAACAAAACAAATCACCTACAAATAACCCGCGGTCCTCCTACGAGAACCGCGGGTATTCCAAAAATCTTTTAAAACATAGCGCGTTTCCTACACCACAAAAAACCAGTTCGCCATCACATAAGAAAGCGCCCCTGCCTCCTTTAAGCAAAGAAGCAGCGGTACGGCCAGGGCGACGATGCCGACGATGGCCGTCAGAAGGAAACTCTTCAGGCGGGTCGTCAGAAGAACCGCAAGCACGGCGACGAGAAGCATTCCGAGGAAGCGCTTCAGGTAGATGAGCGCGATGCCGCCCGCGATGGAAAGGCCCGCAGGGTGCTTCGCCCAGTCCATCAGGCTGTAGGCCCTGAAGTCGATGCCGCTTGTGCCGTAGCCCTTAAGGACCTGATAGATGTAGCGGCCGTAGATCATGCCGAAGAAGGCCGTCACCGTCAGCAGAAGAAGCACGGCCTTAATCAGGTATACGCGGTTCCGCGCGGGACTGATCCGGATCTGTCCCGCCATGCCGGTCCGGTACTCGGTCGCCATCATCGCGGTCCCGGCAAGGATTCCCGCCAGAATGGCGCAGACGCCGAGGATCACGTTCTGCTTCCGGTCGTTATACAGCTTCTCATAGCCGCGGCTGTCCACGGCCCGCGCGTCCTCCTTCGTCTGCAGGTATTCGACATAGGTGCCGATCTTATCGAGAGCCTCCTGCTTATAGCTTAAGGAAATCGAATCGGCCGCGGTCATCTGCTCGAGCTCAAACTCTTCGCGAAACTTCGCAAGTGTCTCCCCGTACTGCTCCGGCTCGACCTGCTCAAGCCGGTACAGGTACGACTGGTAAAACATCTCCTCAATCGAGGTATAATACTTCTGATAAGGCTTCATAGTAAAAAGCAGGATTACCGCCAGCACAAGCACGATATACCCGATCTTCTCGAACCGGAAATACTTCACGCTCTCATGGACGGGCAGCACGGTATGCGTTCCGAAGGAGCGCTCCTCCGAGGTCCCGCCGGTGCGGAGCAGCCGAAGCGCCCGTCCGCGTTTCGGGATGACGCCGTAGCCTTTTTCGCTTAAGAAAACCCCGACTGCGGCAAATGCGACGATTACCGCCGCAAGAATCAGAAGCGCCACAAGCGGATAACTGACGGGACTGCCGAACAGGTACTCGTTATGGTATCGGGCAATCGTATAGCCGGGGTCCGCAAAGGATACGAGGTTAATCCGTTTAAACGGCGCCAGGTAACTTAAATCGTCAATCTTCAGGTAAAGGATGCCCTCGATTCCGACAAATGTGAAGAGAATTACATACACCTTCATCGCCGAGCTTACAAGAGAACTGACCGTTGCCGTAAGAAGCGCCACCGCCGTCGTCACGACGCAGGACCATACGTATACGAGCGCGAGGAACGTCCCGATGTTAACCCGGAGGATTGCCTGCTTATAGCCGGTAAGCGCCTGAAGGGGTTCCGAAAGGAACGAACCGGCGGGCATTCCGTACAGCACGCATCCGGTCAGAATTGTCGAAAGAAGGAATAAAAGGTTACAGCACGCGCTCCCGAGGGAGACCGCTCCGATGCGGGTCAGAAACATCCTGCCGCGTCCCGATTTCATTGAGGAGTAGAGACGAAGGAGCCCCTGCTCTTTATCCTTTGTGAAAACCATCGAAACAAGCAGCACCGCCGTCAGGATTTCAAGGAAGATCATCCCCGGAAGCGAAAGTGCCTCGGCGATTCCCTTCGTGTGGGTCTGCCGGATGGTAAGATTAAGAAGCGCTTCGTATTCGCGGCTTGTCTTCTCAACATCCTTCAGTTTCTTCTCGCTGCCGCCGAGCATCTTAAGGATTACCTTGTACTCCGTTGCCGCGCCGGCTGCCTTTTTGACAAATGCCGGATACCCGAGCACGTCCTCATACTCCGAAAGCTTCAGTGTGTAAAGCTCCCGCTCTGTGAACAGGTTATCGCAGTACTTCGGGTTCTTTTGGGAAGCGACCACGTCGCCATCTGTGAAATAGTAGGCGACAGCCTCCTCCTTCATCGAGGCAAGCTGCTCGCTTGCTTCCGTATCGCTAAGTCCCTTAATGTCCGCGCTCAGCTCCTTATAGGCATGCGCGGGCACCGATTTGCGCTCCGCGTGGTACCGGAAGTACAGCGCATTTAACGCGAGGAGTACAAACAGGAAGCCTAAAAGCTTCCTGTTATGCCAGATTTTATACCATTCGTGTCGGAACATTATTTACTCTCCATCCCCAGACTCATGTAAATCGATTCCACCGACGGCTCGGAAGTGCCGCCGTACTTCTCATAAAGCTCCCCGAGCTTTCCGCTCTCGATAATCTTCCCGTGGTTTAAAAAGATGATCTCGCTCGCGAGCTTCTCGAGGTCGCTTACGATATGCGTTGCGATGATGACAATCTTATCCTTTGCCACCTTCGAAACGAGCTCCCGGAAGTGTACCCGCTCCTTCGGATCAAGACCCACCGTCGGCTCATCCATGATCAGAATCGACGGGTTCCCGACCATCGCCTGCGCAAGCAGTGTACGCTGCTTCATACCGCCCGAATACGTGCCGATCGGGTCATTCCGCACCTCCCAGAGATTGACGCTCTTAATGATGTCCTCAATCTCGGCTTCGACCTCCTGCTTCTTCTTGCCCTTTAACGAAGCAATGTAGTATAAGAACCGCATCAGCGTAAAATCCTCATAGATCCGTTGCTGCTGCGGCATAAACCCGATCAAGGCGCGGTAGTTCTTTCCCATGGAAACGATGTCCTCTCCGTCCCATGTCACCTTACCGCTCGTAGCCTTAAGACCGGTGGTCAGAATGCCCATCAGAGTGGACTTGCCGGCGCCGTTCGGTCCGAGCAGTCCGTAGATTCCCGGTTCGAAAGTATAGGTGAACGCGTCCAGCGCCCGCTTCTTTCCGTAGTCTTTCGTCAGATCCGTCGTTTTCAGTTCCATAACTTTCCCGTCCCTTCCGCACACGCCATTGCCGCCCGTTTCCCAAGTGTTCGGCGGCTCGGAGTTATTAGAATTATTGTAGCATTTTCCGAACGGACGCGCAAGGAGAATTACTCTTCTTCAAATTTGAACGCTACCGCCTTCGTGGTGTCGCCGGCCCAGAATGCGTCCGCAGGAAGGTAGCCCTCTCCCCGGCCGTCCTTCATTCCGTAGCAGCTACCGCCGATGATGACCTCCGGAAGGAATGACGAGTAGGGAACCGTCGTCTTCTTAAGCGTCTCTCCGGTGTTCTCGTCAATCAGAAGGTATTCCTCCTGGGTCTCGCCGATACAGACGAGACCGCTGTCGGAACGTACGCCCTTATGCATCTTGAACGGAAGGGTGCGGAACAGCTCCCCGTCATAGCGGTACAGATTGGTCGTCCCTGCCCGGTCGGCCACGGCGAAGAAATCCTTGCAGAAAATCGCCGGTTCCGCCGGAACTCCCTTAAGGATAACGCGGAGCTCGTCGGTCTTGATGTTATAGTCGTATATGTCGATCCACTGGTGCTTCGGCATTTCCTCCCAGTAGTTCTCCACAGTCAGCCACTCCGGAATCGCAATGTCGAGTCCGTAGGTTTCGAGATTCGGACCGATGAAAGGGCAATCCAGATAGAAGTAGACGAAATACAGATGGTCGCCGCGAATATCCCGTTCGGAGATTCGCGCGTTATACTCTTCAACCGAGAATATCTCCTTAGACGATCCGTCGGTGAGACTCACCCGCTCGATGATGCACGTACTCTTATCCTTGAAGTCCCCCACCATCCACTGTGAATTGCCGTCCTCGTCCTTTACTTCAACGATTTCCTGGTCGGTAACATAATACTCAAAGAGCGCGTCCTCCGAGAAGAGCACATCTCCGAAGCCATAGGCCATATAAGGGGGAACCCGTCCGATCAGCTTCCGGTTCTCGCCCTGGCGGTCCGATTGCATCACCTCGCCGGTCTCCGTAAGAAAGTACAGGTTATCCCCTTTCATCATGACCGGATTACTCGAAATCTCATACGCAATACATCCCTGCGTAATCTTCTCTCCGGTCATAGGGTCTCTTTTCGCCTGTTTATGCTCACAGCCCGCGTCGAAACAGTATACAATATCGGTCCCGGTCGCGACGTCGAAAATCTGCAGCCGCCCGTGGTTACTGTGATACAGCGCAAAATTCTCCGTCGCGAATCCGTCTCCCAAAAACGAACTGCAGTAGAATCCCGCGTCACCCGTAGCATTTGCCGCCGAAGGCTGCCCTGCATCGTTCTCCTGTCCCGTTTCCCCGGCCTTCTTCCCGCAGGCGGTCAGGCTCAGTATAAGAATCAATATAAACGCAACTATGCGATATCGTTTCATACTCCGTATCCTCCCCGTTTCATGAGTGGTTTCAAAAGTATTATGTCACGGATGATCAAATGGTTCATTTCTGTTTCTTTCGAAATTCCTTAAGCTGGCGGTTCATCTCCACGATAAGCTCTTCGAGGTAGGTATTGCTCAGCGACCCCGCCACGTCACGGTTACGGTTCGTCCTCAAGACGCGTTCCGTTTTCGTATTTTGATAGAACAGATTATCCCGAAGAGTCTTACTGATTTTATCTATGTCATTCGAATAAAAATTCTTAAGCTTATCCGGAACCGCGAAACCGAAGCCGTACAATGTACCGCTCGTAATGTCGATATCCGCGACACGTTCCATCCGTTCCTCCCAATCATAATCCTCGTCCCAATAACTGTCCTCTCCCACAGGCTTTCGAAGAATTGCCGAGATTTCCGGGTCCGAAAAGCATGTTGCAAGCACGACAAATGCCATGTCTTTCTTCGTGGAATTCTTTCCGATTCCGTAGGAAAGCCAGTACGACTTCTTTCCGTAATCCTCCTGAATCAGGATATCGGTATAGCCTTCCCGTTTCGGCCGGTCACCATAGTAAATTTCCGCCAGCACATGCTCCGAAACCGTTTCTTCACCGAACGGAGCTTTAAGCACTCCGTCCTCGATATCCCGGTATAGATCATCCATCAGTCCGTTCAGATCTTCGCCCAAATCAGCAGGGGAAAGAAAGCAGTCCGCTTCGGCATCATAAGGAACATCCCGGAAACACTGAAGCCCGAGACAGGCGTAGATGATTTCCGTATCCAAAGAATCCGCTTGAAGCACAAGGCTTCGGTCGCCGATTTCATCATAGATGCGACGAAGGTCACGATATGTTCCGTCAAAGCCTTCGAAATAATCAAGATACGCGTCGTCTACGGAAAGGTAAACGCCCCAATAACGGTGTGACAGCGTCGTCATGCTCTGAACCGAGTAAATCTTTCCGTCTATCCGGAGTTTGTCCCAGTCCATCGGGGCATATGCCTGATACAGCTTCTGCCCCTCCTCGGTTTCCATATAATCCGTGAGGTCTGTCATATAATCCCGGATAAATGCGAGTTCATCCGTATTGTATGACCAGGCCTGCGAATTGATGATATCGAGTTTGCCGCCGACCTGGGCATCTACCCATGTGCGATAGTCTTTCCCGAGATCCCCCTTATAATCAAAGAAAATGATTTGGCAGTTGATTCCTCTCTCCAATAAAAGCCGGTTAATCTCTGCCTGTTCTTCCTTGCTCGGTCTTTTGAAATAGGTGTTAACCCAGGTAATCGTCTCCGGCTTCTCAGAAGGCGTAAGTACCGGCGAAGGGGTCGGTGTGTGGGTTACCACAGGGGTCGGCGTCAACGTAGGCGTCGGTGTCAATGTAGCGGTAATGTCCGGCGTCGGGCCGGTAATTTCCTCTGTCGGTTCCGCCACGGGGGGCGTTGCGGAAACTTCTCTGTTGCCCGCCTTTCCGCAGGCAGAAAGCAACAGCGTAATCATCAGAATTCCTATATAGAGTGTATACTTGTGCTTCATGAAATTCTCCTCTCCGTCAATCTTACAGACAGGCCCTTACTCGGAATAATAAACCGTTTCCTGTTCACTTAAACATTCACCGTTCGAATAAAGCCGGTGCTCCGACTCGATTCGGATCAACTTCTCCGTATCACTTAAGTTAATCGTAACCTCTGCCGTACCTCCGGAGCTTTCACACTCCTCCGTCTGAACAAAGTACAGCTCTTTATTAAGATCGATGTAACCGTAGGAAACCGTCACGCTCGCGGTAATCGTCGGATCCGTATTCGCCGTCGTAACGCTGACGGTATGTCCGTCTTCGGAAAGCTCCGTTTTCGCGTAATCGGTATAGCGGACCTGTTCTGCCGTAGGGCTCGGCGTCTCGGTCTCCGGTTGCTTTACGACCTCCGAAATCCGCTCGCCGGACGTGGCAGGCGTTTTTCTGCCGGATAACAGACGGTTCCGGACTAGCAGTGCCGCAATACAGATCAGCAAAACTCCCGCAACCAGCAAAGCGACACGAAGGCGGGAACCGCCGCGCTTCGGCGCTTCGGGGTGCTCCTTTTTATAGGCTTCCGCCCGTTCCAGTAATCTTTTATAAACCTCATCCGAATTCCGCATCGGTAATTCCCTCCTTTCCGAGTTCCTTTCTGAGCGCATCCTTTGCTCTCCTTAGCAGATGTTCGACGCTGTGCACGGTTTTATGCATCACGCCGGCAATCGACTTCGTATCCATCTCTTCATAATAGCGGAGCCACAGAACCTGCCGGTAATCTTCCGGGAGACTTGCAAGACCCTTTCGAAGCAACCGGTCGCGCTCTCTTTTGAGCACTTCCCGCTCGGCTTCCGCCGACGCGTCCGCGTTCTCCGCTCCGATCTGCTCCGGTACCGCCGTCTCGCGGGAGCGCTTTCGGATATACTTGATTGCCGTATTCCTGCCGATCGCGTACAGCCAGGTTTTGAAGCTTGACCTCCCGTTATATACCGGTCTTTCCGTTATCAAAATGTATAACGTTTCCTCGGCTGTCTCCTCCGCGTCATCAAGGTTATGTAAAAACAGATTCAGGTAAAGACACAATCCCTTATAATAATCATCCACAAGCCCCTTAAGGCCTTCGTTGTCGCCCTCGAGGAAACGCCGATAATTCTCTGCGCCGTTATCCATCTGTGCGTTTCCTCCTCCGTTTTAATTTCCGTTCTCTTCGAAATACTTTTTGAGTTCCCGGTTCATCGCTTCGACGCCGGGGACAAACTTCTCCGCGGCGTCCGCTTTCTGAATATCGTCCTGCTTCGGGGTATAATCCGTATTAAACCAGTTCCTACTCGCATTGTTCAGATACATTCTGTCTCCGATCAGCTGGAGACACTGATACAGGTACTCAATCGACTGCAATTCTTCCTCCGAAAACTTCGGCCGAAAACCGGCAAATCGGCCGGGTTCGTCATTCATTGCAGTCTTCTGCTGTTCCTTCCACAATTCCGTCTCGGCATCCCAATCCCAGTCCACAAAGGTCGATTTCCGACATAGGATGGATGCTATCCTCGGGTCGGAAAAGCATAACGCAAGCGCCTGCAGCGCGAGTTCCTTACGCGGGCAGGAAGCGAGAACGCCGTACGCTCCCGGATTATCCACCCCCCACGCGGCTGCGGGAAGCGGGAATAACGTATAACCTTCCATCGGGGCTTCCGTTCCGTAATAGATGTATGCAAGCGCGTCTTCAGGAACTTCCGCCGAAACTTCCTTCTCAAAGGCTTTGTTTATCAGTACCCCGTTACTAAGATCCTGATGAAGGAGGCTGCAGATTTCGTAAAGCCGTTTCGTAAACTCCTCCGGCGAAGCGCAAGTTCCGGTCTTTTCGTCATACAGCGTGCCGCACAGCACCGTATAACCGGACAGCATCAGAATCCGGGTGTCGTCCGGCATCACATCGACGACCATCCGCAGTTCCTCATTCCCGATTCTATCATAAATGCTCCGAAGTGTCATATAGGTTCCGTCAAAATCCGTAAAATACGACACATATTCATCACGAACCGCAATAAAGCCACTCTTGCGGTTCCACGTAAGATTCGGTACGGCATAGATTTCGCCGTCCGTTTCGGTACCTTTCCACGCATCAGCCGAATACGTCGATTTCAGAATGCTTCCCTCTTCCGTTCCCAGATACTCCCCGAGAGGAAGGAAGGTTTTCTTTGAAAACTCCCGTATCCGCGGGTAACTGCACGTATTCCGGCTCCCGATACAGGCAATATCGAATTCCGAAGCGTACTCCGTAATCCAGGCTTCCCATTGATCCCCCATATACCAATGCGAATCCGGAACGAATTCCACCTCGCAGCTGAGTCCTTTTTCTTTAAGAATCCGGTTGATTTCCGCATTCTCCTCCTCCGTAATACGAACTCCGAACATTAATGCTACTCGAATGCTGTCCGAGGTTCTTCCCTCGGGCGGTTCCAGTGTCGGCGTAGGCCATTGCGTCGGTGCCTCGGTCGGTGCCTTCGTTACAGCCTCGGTCGGCGTTACCGTTACGGTCGCCGGCTCCGACACGACACCCGCTGTCGGCGTGACCGCCGTCGGTGTAGCCGAAGGACTCTGCTTTGCTTCTCTCCCGCAAGAGGAAAGGACTATCATTAAAACCGTGATTATTCCGACAATTCCGATACGTTTCATCTGCAGCACCCCGTTTATTAATCTATTTTTTCTGTGCGAACCAGGTTTCCAGCTCGCGATTCAATCCTTCGATTCCAACGGAATAAGCATCGGAGGAATCGATGATTACGGACGCTTTGGGCTGAAAGTATTTATTCAGGGAAGATTCGTCTTTCTGCGCATCGTACTTATACATATCGTTGCATAAGAAAGTTAAATCCTGCTCATATTTCATGATTGCTGCTTCTTCCTCCGCGGTTAACTTAGGAAAGAAACCGGCCAATTCATTCAACCTCTCTTCCGCCATCAGTATCGTTCTTTCTTCCCATGTACGTCCGCTTTCTTCTTTCCAGTTCAGAATCGAAGCGATTCCCGGATCGGAGAAGCATTCCGTCAGAATACGCAGGGCCAGCTCTTTCTTTTCTGAATTTCGATTTATTCCGTATGTTCCGAGTACATTAACATCGTAGGGTGCTTCCTTCAGACAGAAGACAACGGAATATCCTTCCGTCTTCGTTCGAATCCCGGTATACACCATTGCCAGACACTTTTCCGGAACGGTATCATCATATTGACGGTTTATGATGATGCCATTCCTGATGTCTTCATATATCACCTTACAGAGTGCCCCCTCTTCCTCTCCTACAAGAGCAGGAGAAAGCAGTTTCTTTGTCTGGGGGTCGTACGGCAGGCGTCCGTGGTATACCATCTTATAGCCAAGCAAAGCGGACACTTTTTCGCCCGAGACCTCATCAAAGAGAATCCTCAACTCCGGATCGCTGATACTGTCATAAATCTTCCTAAGCGAAGCATAGGTCCCGTCAAAGTCTTCAAACCGATCCGCATACATATCATTAACCGCCAAATAAACAGCAGTGTTGTACCATTGCGGCATCTTGCTCTTCGGAACGGTATAAACTATATTATCAAGCGTAACACTCTTCCATTCCGCCTCACAGAAAGAGCCATACAGACTCTTTCCCCCTTCTGTCGAAAGATAATCGTTAAGAGGAAGAAAGTTCTCTTTTATAAAACTTATTCCCGGTGAATATCCGGTCCATCCCCCCGAATCCAGGATATCAGGCCGCGCTTCATTTATCACCCAATCAGCATACTCACTGCCGATTCGGTACTCTGACCAAATGAAATCAATCCGGCAGTCGATTCCTTTTTCATATAGGATCTGATTAATCCTCTGCCGGTTTTCTTCACTAATGTAAGGCATATCAAAACACCAGGATATCACATTTTCCGAGTTTTCCCACGGCCGCGGTGTGGTTGTAGGCGGTACCGGAGAAACCGTTTCCATGATGGTAGGGGAAACCTCTTCCGAAATCGTAGGTGTGATACTCTCCGATGCCGTCGGCGTGACCGCCGTAGGTGTAGCCGAAGGACTCGCTTTTTCTCTTCCGCAAGAGGAAAGGACTATCATTAAAACCGTGATTATTCCGACAATTCCGATACGTTTCATCTGCAGCACCCCGTTTTCATCTTTTTATCTGTTAGTAGCATAAACCCGGGGATTTCCGCCGCATAAAAAGAGGAACAGCCTATTTTGTACTGTTCCTCACATTTTTACTTTTCCTGTGCGAACCAGGTTTCCAGCTCGCGATTCAATCCTTCGATTCCAACGGAATAAGCATCGGAGGAAGCGATGATTACGGACGCTTTAGGCTGAAAGTATTTATTCAGGGCAGATTCGCCTTTCTGCGCATCGTACTTATACATATCGTTGCATAATGAAGTTAAATCCCGCTCATATTTCATGATTGCTGCTTCTTCCTCCGCGGTTAACTTAGGAAAGAAACCGGCCAATTCATTCAACCTCTCTTCCGCCATCAGTTTCGTTCTTTCTTCCCATGCCTGTGTTCTTTCTTCCCATGTTCGTCCGCTTTCTTTTCTCCAATTCAGAATCGAAGCAATTCCGGGCTCGGAGAAGCATTCCGTCAGAATACGCAGGGCCAATTCTTTCTTTTCTGTATTTCGATTGATTCCGTATGTTCCGTTTACATTAACATCGTAGGGTGCTTCCTTCAGACAGAAGACAACGGAATAGCCTTCCGTCTTCGCCCGAATCCCGGTATACACCATTGCCAGGCACTTTTCCGGAACGGTATCGTCATATTGACGGTTTATGATGATACCACTTCTGATGTCTTCATATATCACCTTACAGAGTGCCCCCTCTTCCTCTCCTACAAGAGCGGGAGAAAGCAGTTTCTTTGTCTGGGGGTCGTACGGCAGACGTCCGTGGTATACCGTCTTATAGCCAAGCAAAGCGGACACTTTTTCGCCCGACACCTCATCAAAGAGAATCCTCAGCTCCGGATCGCTGATACTGTCATAAATCTTCTTAAGCGAAGCATAGGTCCCATCAAAGTCTTCAAACCGATCCGCATACACATCATTGACCGCCAAATAAACGGCGGTGTTGTACCATTGCGGCATCTTGCTCTTCGGAACGGTATAAATTATATTATCAAGCGTAACACTCTTCCATTCCGCCTCACAAAAAGAGCCGTATAGACTCTTTCCTCCTTCTGTCGAAAGATAATCGTTAAGAGGAAGAAAGTTTTCTTTTATAAAACTTATTCCCGGTGAATATCTGGTCCATCCCCCCGAATTCAGGATATCAGGCCGCGCTTCATTTATCACCCAATCAGCATACTCTTTGCTACTTCGGCTTTCTGAATCAATGAAATCAATCCGACAGTCTATTCCCTTTTCATATAGGATTTGATTAATTCTCTGCTGGTCTTCTTCACTAATGGAGGGACTATCAAAGCACCAGGATATCACATTCTCCGAGTTTTCCCACGGCCCCGGTGTGGTTGTAGGCGGTACCGGAGAAACCGCTTCCGTGATTGTAGGGGATGCCCCTTCCGAAATCGTAGGAGTGGCATTCTGTAATGTCGAAGGTGTGACAATTTCTGTAGGTGTTGTTTCTTTGTTTCTCCCACAGGAAACCATTAGGATGCCCATACAAAGCAGCAGGCTGGTAATCACTAGTTTTATATACTTCATATACTTATCCCCCATATTTAACGACCGCATCAATGTGGTGCCTCTGTTGTTAACGGCCAGTCAAAACGTAGCAGCTGATATACTGCGGTATGATTAGAAACAATCTTATTATAGAATTGTGCCCCCGATAAAGTCGGGGCGCTAATCCCTGCCCAGCCTTGGTTGCCATTTCCTCGTCCGTTAACATAATCTGTATAAGTCACATAATCACGATAATAATATGTTATCGTGACGGAAACCGCAACGAGAGTACTGTTTGCAGTTGTGGATGCCCCGCAATCATATTGACTCGCTGTAATATAGTTATTACAAGAAAAGTTATAATCCCCTATAGGCAGATCCGCATGGGCGGTATAATCCGCGGCTGCTGAGCCGACGGATAACACCATTGCCAAAGCCAATGACAACACCAAAACCTCTTTACTCGTTTCATAGTAATCATCGTATTAACTAGATTCTTTTTAAAGTCTTTTGTACAAAAACTACTACGCTCTATCGATACTCCTCTGACAGGGCTACCGCTTTACTGATATCTCCGTTCCAAAAGTCCGTCAGTGAAAGCCATACTGCATGCAATTTCTTCCCGCCGTCGTAGTATCCGTAACAGCTTTCCCCGACTATCGCATACAGGGAAAACCCTACCGGCAGGATAGTCTTCCGAAGAATTTCTCCCGTTTCGATATCGACCAGGCAGTACTCGCCGGGCTTTTCTCCCCCGGTTAAAAGCCCGTCTCCGTTATAGTGCGGGATTCGCGGAAATGCGGCATACGGGAGTTTCCGGATGAATTCTCCCGTATACCGATACAGTTCATACTCACCGGTCCGGTCATCGTCCTTTATAAAGCAATCCCGTGTAAAAAAAGCGTTTCCGCCGTGTTGCTTTAAAAGCACCGTCCGCAGTTCCTTCGTCCGGATATCATAGTCGTATATATCAATGAAACGGTGTCCGGTATACTTCTCATTTTCCGCGGCCCAGTCAACGGAAAGGGAGGCGTTCGGGTCGGACGGGTCAAAGTCTTCCCCCTGATAGGGGCTGACATAGGGGATATCCTGATAGACAAACGAAAAATATACATGATCGCCGTACACATCATAATGAAACAGGGACGCATTGTAACCTTCGTCACGAAAGATTACGGTTTCCTCTCCGGTCTCCAGCGATATCCGGACAAGACCGCTTTCCGGCTTTTCCCTCTGCTCCCCGATAACAAGACGGCTGTCTCCGTTCTCGTCTTTTACTTCAATCCATTCATACTGGTTGTAATAAATCAGAAATACCGAATCGTCCCCGAAGAACACATTGCTCGGAACCCGCAGATAATCCGAAACCCTGCAGATCAGTTTTCGGCTGCTTCCCTGCTGGTCGGCACGCCACAGGCAGCCATCGTCGTCTAAGAAATAGCACGCATTCTCCGTAACGCAAAGCGGATAAGAAGAAAACTCAAAGGAAATGCATCCCGGTTCCAAAACTTTCCCTTCACCGGAAATCTTGGAAGGCTTATGCTCGCATCCCGGATCGAAGCAGTACGGGATATCCGTTTTGGTCTCTGCGCTGAACAGGCGTATCTGGCCCCGATAGTTCTGTGTGGCATGAAAATACGCCGCATCCTCCGTGAGGGTTGCCTGCCCGAAGTGCTCATCGCAGTACACGACTTCACGGGAACCGGTTTTCACAACCTGCTCCTGCTGTTCTTCTTCCTTCTTCCCGCTGTTCTTTCCGCACCCGGTGAAAAGAAGCAACGCAATAAGGACAATTGTTCTTAAAAGCAATTGTTTCTTCATTGATCAAACCACTTCCCGAGTTCCCGGTTCAATGCGTCGGTTCCTTCCCGATAGGCATCGCCGCCGTCAAGGTATTCTTCAATCACATCCTCGTAATCAGGGTTCAGATAGTGTGTGTCGGAGCCCGGAACATACAGATACATCTCTGAGCACAATTCCCTCAGCCTCTGGGAATAGGCTTTCAGGTTCAGCTTCTCGGAATCGGTGAGCTGCGGGCTGAAGTCCGTCAGTCCGGTAAGCGGAGCCTGTTTGAGCAGCTCCTGTTTTTCCTTCCACCCCTCCGGGTCGGACTCTCCCCAGTCAATCAGGGACGCGATTGCCGGATCGGAATAGCAGGCACTCAGGACACGAATTGCAAGGTCCGCCTGTGCGGAGCCCTTATTCACGCCGAAAGTGGCCGTGGCATTGGTCTCATAAGTGTCCGGAATCAGGCAGTACTCCGTAAACCCGTCCGGAACCTTTTTCTTTCCCTCATATACACGCGCCAGTATCTGCTCCGGTTCCGCTTCCTCAAACTGCCCGTTTATCAGGATTCCTCTTTCAAACCCTGCGTATACTTTCTTAAGTGTCTCGGCAAAACGTCCGTCCTCGAAAAGGTTTACCGCCCGCTTCTTCCCGGCGTCATAGGTTCCCGCATAATAGACGGTTTTATAGCCGAGAAGCGCCGCCAGTTCATCCTCGCCGAATCCGTCCTCAAAGACCATCTTCAGCTCCGGATCCCCGATTTTCCCGTAGATTTCTTCAAGGCTGTCATAGGTGCCGCCAAAGGAATCGAAATAACCGGCATACTTTCCGTTTACGGCCATATAGAGTCCGATATCCGTTAAGTCCCGCTTCGACTTGGGAATCGAATAAATATGGCCGGAAACCGTAACCTTCCGCCATTCCGCTTCCCCGTAAGAATCTTTCAACGCCTGTCCTTCGGCAGACTGAAGGTATTCGTCCAGCGAAAGGAATCTCTGTTCCGCGAACTCCGTTCCGAGAGAGAAATGATCCCATACACCGCTTAAAAGGATATCTACCGGACCGTTGTCTTCCTCATATTTCTCAAGCCATTCCTCGTATTCTCTTTCCTCCGTAACCGGATAGCAGACAAAATCAATCCGGCAGTCCAGTCCCTTTTCATACAGCAGCCGGTTAATCTCCCGCTGGTTTTCTTCGGGTATACTGTAAAAGAATACGGTTACAAAGCTCACCCGGTTGGTCGCATTCTCCCAGGGCTCCGGTGTTACTGCTGCTTCCGTCGGCTTTCCCGTAACCGGCTCCGTTACCGTAGCCGTTGCCTCAAGGGACGGCGTTTCCGTCGGTTCCGTCTTTTTTTCCTGCGGCTTCTTTCCGCAGGCGGTGACCCCCAAAAGTAGCACCAGAAGAACCACCAACACTGTATGTCGTTTCATGGTACACTCCCCCTTTTATATTTGTTACTTATTAGTAGCGCGGAGCTTAGTTTATCCGCCGCACGGAATGCATACTCGTTCCCTAAAGTTCCCTAAGGCGCGTAGGTGGTCAAGTTGAACGAAAGCTGACCGTCACCATAAGATGCCGTATGATTTGATATCACTTTATAGTATCGAAAAATTGGTGTACATCTTACCACCTGTCGTTATTATATTTTTTCTTTGATTCCATGTCAACCGGTTTTATTATTCTCACACCATCGCTTTGTCCTTTTTCTTTACTGCTCCCGAATCATCTCGACAACCGTTACGTTCCCGTCTCCCATATACTGCCTGTACTTCCTTATACCGAATTGAACCCCGCCGAAGATCAATGCCGCGCACAGAACGATTGCCGCAACGAAAGCCAGCGTTTGCTTTTTTCTGTTGTCTTTTCGCTTAATAACTCGAATCCGTTTCAATAAAGAAAAATGTAACAATCCCGAAACGCCGCTGGGTTCCGCCTTTCGTCGAAAGGAATCACCCGTACTCACGGAAAGAAGCATCCGGCAGTAGTCGCCAAGCTCTTCTTCGGTATATCTCGCCTTTAAGGCTGCGTCGCACGAGTATTCGGCATCTTTCTTGGAAAGATAATAAGCCAGCCAAATAATCGGATGAAACCAAAAAAGCGATGTCAACAATATCCGTATCAGATTCCACATGGGTTCCGCCTGCACATAATGGCGGAATTCATGACTGAGAGTATGACGAAGTATTCCTTCGTCTTTCGCTGCATCCGAAGAAATATAAGCAGTATTCCAAAACATAAACGGAGCCGTCGCAGTCGGCAATATGCGCACCTTGAGTCCCGGATAACCTTCTGTTTTCAGAGCAGAACTTTGCTTTCTTGCGGAAACAAGAAACCGCACGTTCGACAGCAGATGAATCACGAAGACAATCCCTGCCCCAATCAGCCATACGGTCTGAAGAAAAGTTGCGTTTCTCAAATTCGCGGCAAAACGACCGAGAGGATCGGAATATGTATCCGTAAAGTATATCCGGGGATTAAACCTTCTTGCAACCGACATAACTCCGGATAAGCTTCGGTAAACCAAATCCTGAATGCAGTTTACAAAGAGCCCTTCGTCAACCTTTACGAACATTATTGCAAACAGGCAGGTTGCGGGAATAATCCACATAAAGTAGAGCGCCCTTCTGTCAGTCTTATTTAGAAACACCGCTCGTAGGATAAGAAAAAGACCGAGGATAAGCGGCGGCCCGAACAAAATGCTAATCATGCTTAACCCTCTCAATATTCAAAATCCTGCAGATTTCTTCGATTTCCTCTTCGCTCGGCTTCTTCCCTTCCACCATGGCGCTTACCATGGACGGAAACCTTCCCGCGAAGAATGCGTTTCGCATGCTGTTAGCAGCTTCAACCTCCGCTTCTTTTCTGGATATGCTTGCCTGAAAAGTCTTCGTCCTCCCCTGCTGGGTATAGGAAACCGCTTCCTTCTCAATCAACCGCCTCAGAAGGGTGAGGACGGTAAATTTCGTCCACTTTGTCTCCTCATACAGAGATTTCGTAAGTTGCATAAGAGTTCTCGGTTTCTCCCAAAGAAGATTCATAACCTTCCATTCCGACTCCGTTATTCTTCCGCTGATAGCGCCCATATTTCTTTCCTCCTGATGTAGAATTGCAGAGCAGTTTATTAATCATACAGAATCGTTCCGCTTCCGGAAAGCGTGCCGTAGTTAACTGTAAATATGAAATAGTACAGCGTTCCCGGATTCAGGTTCAGAAATCCGATTCCCGAATAGTTTGCCGGGTTGCCGGTCCAACTTGCCACGGGATTATTCAGAATGGCTTCATAGAGCGAAATGGTAACTGAATACCCTCCGCAGGAAAGCGTGCCGAAATTCATGGCAATGCTGTTCTTCGAATCGCATACATACATGTAATCCGAATATGTCACCCCATGGATTGAATTAATTGTAAACGGGCAGGGATTATTGTTCAGATTCCAGAACTGCGTCGGTCTGAACACTCCTTTCGGTTCCGTCAGAATACACGGCTCCGAATCGGATGTTAATTCAGGCCAATGAGCATCATCAAGAGAATATTCGACAACGCAGACGGCACTTCTGTCATACTCGCCGAGAGCGTCGGGGTCTTCTCCCAGCACACGGTATTCCGTTCCCTCATCAAGGGCTCCCCAATCCTTATCCACCACGACCTGCTCATAACTGCCATGATCGTATTGCTTTCCTCCTGCGGAACACACATTTATCACCCCGCATGCTGCGAGAGCAAACAATAATGCTGCGCCGATCCAATAACAAACAGTACGCATAAAAGCCTCCTTCATTAAGGATACATATTACCACCATTCACATTTTACACTCCTTATCTCCCATCGTCAAGAGAAAAGCCTCCCGAATCGATGAAAAAGCCTTGCATAATGCCGTCGTTTGCGTTATTATTTATGGCAAATATTCCGTCGAAAGACTGACTGAGAGGTGAAGCTTATGAGTAAGAACATTGACTGGTCATCGCTCGGCTTCGGTTATATGGAAACCGATTACCGCTACGTTGCCAACTACAAGAACGGCGCATGGGAGGAAGGCAAGCTCATTACCGACCCCAATGTTGTTTTGAACGAATGCGCAGGCGTATTCCAGTACGCGCAGACCGTTTTCGAAGGTCTGAAGGCATATCATACGAAAGACGGCCGCGTGGTTACGTTCCGTCCCGACCTGAACGCTTCCCGTCTTGCCGATTCCGCAAGAAGGCTCCGCATTCCGCCTTATGATGAGAAGAAGTTCATCGAGGCCGTGAAGGAAGTCGTTAAAGCCAATATCGATTATGTTCCGCCGTTCGGAAGCGGCGCTACCCTTTACATCCGTCCTTACATGATGGGTACGAACCCGGTTATCGGCGTTAAGCCCGCGGACGAGTATATGTTCCGTATCCTGGTTACCCCGGTGGGCCCTTACTTCAAGGGCGGCGTAAAGCCGATCCGCATCCGCGTATGTGATTACGACCGTGCGGCTCCTCACGGAACCGGCCACATCAAGGCAGGTCTTAACTACGCAATGAGCCTTTACGCAATCGTTGAGGCACATGAGCTCGGATATGCCGAGAACATGTATCTTGACGCTGCAACCCGCACGAAGGTCGAAGAGACCGGCGGTGCGAACTTCATCTTCATTACGAAGGACAACAAGCTCGTTACCCCGAAGTCCTCTACGATTCTTCCGTCCATCACCCGCCGTTCCCTCTGCTACGTTGCAGAGCATTATCTCGGCATGCAGGTTGAGGAGCGCGAAGTATTCGTTGAAGAGCTCAAGGATTTCGCGGAGTGCGGTCTCTGCGGCACCGCGGCGGTTATCTCTCCGGTCGGCTGCATTGACAACCACGGCGACGAGATCTTCCTGCCGAGCGGCATGACCGAGATGGGTCCTGTCTGCACGAAGCTTCGTGAGACGCTCACCGGCATCCAGATGGGTGAGATTGAAGCTCCCGAAGGCTGGGTTGTAGAGATTAAATAGTACCGATATGGAAATGGCTGCCCGTTCGGACAGCCATTTTTTCAAAGGAGAGATGTTATGAACTGCATCGTAAACGTAGACAACAACTGGGGAATCGGGCTTAAGAACAAGCTCCTGGTGAGCATCCCGGCGGATCTTCGGTTCTTTCAGAGCATGACCAAGGGCAAGGTCGTAATCTTCGGCCGGAGCACGCTCGAGACGTTCCCGGGCGGCAAGCCGCTTAAGAACCGGGTGAACGTGATCATCACGAGGAACAAATCCTATTCCGTCCCGGACGCGATTGTCGCACACAGCATCGAGGAAGCGCTTGCCGCCTGTGCCGACTATCCTTCGGAGGATGTGTTCATCATCGGCGGAGCAAGCATATACCGGCAGTTCCTCCCCTACTGCGATGTCGCTTATGTAACGAAAACCGACTACAGCTTCGATGCCGATACCTACTTTCCGAACCTCGACGAGGACCCCGAATGGGAATGCGTGGAGGAAGGGGAAGAGCAGACGTGCCACGATATCATTTTCCGCTTTACAAAGTATGTGAAAAAGCCCGAAAGTTAAACAAAATTTGATGGTAAAAACCCCCTTTTTCGTTTATAATAGGAACGAAAGGGGGTTTTTCTTATGCATGCTATCTTGTTCGGCACCATATGCGGGTATCTTCTCGGCTGTATAAACCCCGCTTATCTGATTGGGCTGCTTAAGGGGGAAGATATCCGAAAGACCGGTTCCCACAACGCGGGGGCTTCCAATGCCGTCATTGTGTACGGCAAGAAGGTGGGGGCAGTCTGCATGTTTTTTGACATTTTCAAGGCTTACTTTATCATTAAGATTACCGCCATGCTCTTCCCGCTCGCGCCTCTTGCGAAGGTTTGCGCGGGGGCCGCATGCATCCTCGGGCACATGTTCCCGGTATTCATGGGATTTCGCGGCGGCAAAGGCCTCGCCTGCACGGGCGGCACGGTTCTTGCCTACAGCGCGAAGCTGTTCTTCGTGCTCCTTCTGATCAGCCTTCTGATCGCGATCATCACCGATTACCTCTGCTTCGTACCGGCGTCGGTTGCCGTTTACGGCCCGATCCTTTACGGACTGTTCACGAAAGACGGCATCGGGCAGCTGATCTTCACTGCCGTGGGGCTTTTGATGTTATCCAAACACTTCCGGAATTTCCGGCGTATCCTGAACGGTACCGAAGCACATTTCAGCTTCCTCTGGAACCGCGAGAACGAGATTGAGCGGGTACAGGGAAAGAAAGGCGAATGATTCATGCAGAAAATTCTGATTGCGGAAGACGACAGCGAGCTTTGCCGGCTCTTCTCTCATGTCCTTACAAAACACGATTATGAAGTGACGGCCGTAGAGAACGGCGCGGAGGCGCTCGACGCTTTGCACCGGGAATACTACGACCTTCTCATTTCCGACATTATGATGCCGGTCATGAACGGTTATGAACTTGTAAAGTCCCTGCGGGAATCCGGCCAGACCATTCCGGTTCTGATGATCACCGCCAAGGGCAGCTTCGACGATATGGAGCAGGGCTTCCTGTCCGGCTCCGACGACTACATGGTGAAGCCCGTTAACATCAACGAGATGGTACTCCGCGTGAGCGCTCTATTAAGGCGCGCCCGCATTCAGAACGAGCGGCGCCTGGTGATCGGCGGAACGACGCTTGAGTGCGACACGCTGACGGTTACGGTCGGAAGCGACAGCTTTATCCTGCCGCAGAAGGAATTCATGCTGCTTTACAAGATGGCTTCGTATACCGGTAAGATTTTCACCCGTAAGCAGCTCATGGACGAGGTCTGGGGCTATGACGATTTTACGGACACGCATACCGTCGAGGTACACATCGGACGGCTCCGCGAGCGCTTCCGCGACAATGCGGATTTCGCGATCGTGACCATCCGCGGCATCGGCTACAAGGTGGTGAAGAAATAACCATGAAGTTACTGAAGAAGCGTCCCGTCTTTCCTTTGAATCTGCGCGTTTATTTCACGGCGATCGTGCTCGGCGAGATTGTCGGAATGCTGATCCTGACGTCGTCGATCGCGAGGCTTCTCGGAAGAAATTTCGACCTGCAGTTGGATTTTCCGGTCGTCCTCATCATGCTTTTCTTCTCAATCATCATCGGCTACACCGTAAACTTCTTTTTAAGCCGGGCGTTCTTCCGCCCCATCACGAGGCTCGGGTCCGCGATGCAGAAGGTCGCTAAAGGGGACTTCACGCAGCGCATGGACACCACAAGCCACATCGGTGAGGTGCAGGACCTTTACACGGACTTCAACATCATGACGCAGGAGCTGCGCTCGACCGAGATCATGAAGACCGATTTCGTCTCCAACGTCTCGCATGAGTTTAAAACGCCGATAAATGCCATACAGGGTTACGCCACCCTCCTGCAACAGGAGGACCTGAACCCCGGCGACGAAGCGGAATACGCCGAGAAGATTCTTCTAAATACAAGGCGGCTGTCCGACCTGGTCGGAAACATTCTGCTGCTCTCGCGTCTCGATAATTCGTCCTTCGAAATCGGCACGTCGGACTACCGGCTCGACGAGCAGATCCGTCTTACGATTCTTCTTTTTGAGAACCGCTGGACCGCGAAGAACATCGATTTCGATATAGAACTTGAAGAGATTACCTACCACGGCAACGAAAAGCTTCTTGCTCACGTGTTCAGTAACCTGATTGACAACGCCGTCAAATTCAGTCCCGACGGCGGCGTTATAAAGATGCGACTTTCTACAGAAGTAGAATCGATTGTTTTCACGATTGAAGACAATGGCCCGGGCATCCCTTCCGGTGACGCGGAGCACATCTTTGACCGCTTTTACCAGGCTGACAGTTCCCATAAGACGGAGGGCAACGGCCTCGGCCTGTCGCTTGTGAAACAGATTCTTACCGTCTGCGGCGGTACGGTCGTCGCGGAGAACCGGGACGACGCCGGCGGAGCGAGGTTTTGTGTGACGCTGCCGGTTCGAAATATGTAATGTTTTTGTGTGGCTCACGTTACACAAGGGTTGGCTGCGTTTCGTGCAGCGATTACCGAACGGATTTTGTAGCATTTTCCGTTGATACGGATTTAGATTATAAGGAGATACTCCCGTGAAGTACCTGATCGTTCTTTTAATTGCGCTCGGCGTCATACTCGGCGTCGCGGCGATCCTGTTCCTTTTCTTTGTTATGATTCCGGCGTTCTTCGGGCTGTTCGTGAATCCGAACAAGCTTTACGACAAGGACAGCAAATTCTACCGTGCCCTGTACAACGTCCAGGTGCGCATAGCGCTGTTTTGCAGCCGCGTACGGATAAAGTACGAGGGTGATGATAAAATCCCCGAGGGTCGCTTCCTGTTGATCTGTAACCACCGTTCCAACTTCGACCCGATTGTAACGGCTGCGGCGATGCGCAAATACAACCTCGCATTTATCTCGAAGGAAGAGAATCTGAAGCTTCCGATCTTCGGGCGGATCATACGCCGCATCTGCTACATGCCGCTCGTGAAGAACGACGCCAGGCAGGCCATCGGCATCATCAACCACGCGGCCAAGCTGATCAAGGATGACGAGTGCTCCGTTATGGTGTACCCGGAGGGCAAGAGAAGCTTTTCGAACGAGCTGCTGCCGTTCCACGGCGGCGTTCTGAAGATCGCCCAGAAGGCCAACGTACCGATTGTCGTTGCCGTCATCGAAGGCACTGAGCTCGTGCGCGACCGCTTCCCGAAGAAGACGAAGGTTTCCCTTCGCATCATCGATGTTGTCTCCGCCGCGGAAGCCAAGGCCAAGCGTTCCGTGGACCTGGGCATTGAACTCCACGACGAGATGCTTGCGGTGCTGGGGAAATAAGGGGTTGATATAACGTTTTCACCGCTCAACGCATAAACACCGAGAAGGTCGGTCCGATGTTGTTTCGTCGAACCGACCTTCTCTTTTAGTTTGCTGTCTTGTAATTCGTTGGTGCTGTGGCTGGGGCATACCTGCAAACCATTTCCCGCTTCTGGTATGCCCCAGATTGCGTTGCAAAGGCTTCTGGGCTGTGGCTGGGGCATGCCTACAAGCCAATTTGGTTTCCGGGTATGCCCCGAATTGTGTTTTTAAAGCTTCCGTTCTGTGGCAGGGGGCATACCTGCTAACCATTTCCCACTTCCGGTATGCCCCGGGCTACGTTTTATAGGCTTCCTTCTGTGGCAGGGGGCATACCTACAAGCCATTTCCCACTTCCGGTATGCCCCGGAGCGCAATGCTTCACATCCGCACGTTAACCCTGCCTACAAACAGAAGTATTCCTCCGCTTCTCCCCCCATAATGCAACAAGCCGCATCCGGAAACCGAATGCGGCTTGTTTTTGTTTGAGGGTTTGGGATGACCTTGTCATCCTTTATGAAAAGTGCTCACGCACCCACCCACGTTTATATTGCAGATTACTCTGCGTTGCTTCTCTTAGCTGCGTATACGCGGATTGCAACAAGTACAACCGCTGCTGCAGCAAGGAGAATGATCCACATCATCTGATTGCCGGTATCTCCGGTTACAGGAGATGCATCGCTCGCAGCAGGAGCTGCTACGGTAAATGATACAACAGACTTACCATCCTCAAAGAGAATTTCAAGTTCGTTCTCACCTACAGGAAGCGACTTCATGAAATCTGCGGAAATCAACAGATGCAAACTACCGGACCATGCCCGATAATACTTGGGATCTACAAGCTTTTTATTGATATAAACACCCTTCAGTTTCTTGAAGGTAAGTTCATCGTGCTCACTTCTGTGAGTCTCGGATTTAAACGATCCGTCAGGGTTAAAGAAAGATTTTGTATTATATGATACAATCTTAATCGGAACTTCCTTCGAAGCATCCTTGTACTGGATCGTGATAACAATATCACCTTCCTTGCTGCTATCGAAGCCCTTAACCATGTCTTCCGTTACATCTACAACGGTCTTCTCGCCTTTCTCGTTAACGACCTCAATCGTAAGACCGGTAGGATCGAACTTATCGCCCTTGTCGTAAACAACCTTGAAATTCGTGCCGATCGTGATTACTGTCGTAAACTTCGGCTCTTCCTTCTTAGGCTCTTCAAACTTAGGCTCCTCAATCTTAGGCTCTACAACCTTAGGTTCCTCAGTCTTAGGCTCTTCGGTCTTAGGTTCTTCCGTCTTAGGCTCTTCTGTCTTGGGCTCTTCCTTAGCATTGATCACAAATGTGGTGATAGCATTTTCAGGAAGCTGATAGTTCTTGTTGGAAAGTCCGGTTGCCTTAGCGGTATGAGTACCTGCCACAGCGGTAGCACCATCTACGATAACTTCGCAAGTATCATTTCCAACAAGTTCAGTTGCCTTAACGGTCGGAACATGTGTCTTTCCGTCTTCATCGAATGTATTCTCTGTGCTCCAGGAAAGGCCTACAACCTTTGCAGCAACATCAAGCTTGAAGCTCGTCTCAGAACCAATAACCTCATCAGTGTCAGCAATCTTAAGAGTAATAACTGCATCACCTGCGCCTACGATAACAACCTGATTCTTCTCATCAATCTTAGCAACCGTCTCGTCGGAGCTGGTGATTACTACATCGTTCGTTGCGGTAAAGTCTACAGAGAACGGATCATCACCATAGGTCTTGTTAACCAGATTATTAGTGTAGTTAAGTCCAATCGAACTCTGCTTCTTGGAAACCTCAACAGTAAAACCAGCCGTCTGACCCTCATACTTTACGGTAAGAGCCTTCGCTCCCTCAGTTGCACTGTCAAATCCGGTAACCATTATCTTCTCATTATCTTTCGCTGCTAATTCCTGAGTGCTGTCATCGCTGAGCGTTGCCTTAATCTTCAGGTTTTCATTGTCAAAAGCATCGCCAACATAGTAGTCGGCTTTATAACCTTTAAGGACTTCAATCTTAGTAACCACAGGAACTTCGACACTGTAGCCTACAGAAGTTTCCGAATCATTAGCAAAAGCATAATTGGTGCTTGACAACGATGCTTCAATCGAGTAATGTCCAGCAGCACTTGCATCCTTAACCGGGTTACCTTCTTCATCTTTGGTAGTAAGTACAAGAATGTCTTCCTCAGTGTCTTTTAACTGTGCGGTAGGAGCAATCTTATCGTGCCCAACGAAGAAGATGTATACAGGGATTATTTCATCGACGTATTCAGTTTTTGCTCCCTCGAAGTTCCAGGTAATAGTTACAGGCTTAGAAGCAATCGTGTATTCACAATTGTTGTTTGCAAGCACATAACGCTTCGCACCTTCTTCGGTAAGCGTTGCCTTAGCATAATAAGGATTATCTACTGTATTTGCGTTTACACCTTCAAATGCAATGCTGATGTATTTTTCAAAGTCATCATCATTCATCTTGGCAACACTTGCCGACGGACCCTGAGTCTTTCCGTTATAGACAAGACCTTCGGTATTCCAGTCAATTGTGAGCTCTCTCATTACGGTAACAGTAAAACTACCTGTAAGTTCCTTGCCGTCAACCGTCACCTTAACTGTTATGGTCTGCTCACCAAGGTCAGCTTCCGCAAGACTGAATCCGGAAACCATGCTCGATTTTACACTGTGCTTTACCGTAAATCCGTCATTGTAAGAAATAACGTATTTGAGTCCGTTAAGGTCAAGTTTCGGGTTCGGATTGGTTGCAGTAATGAAGTACTCTTTTACTATTTTACCTTCAAATGTTAATTTGTCGTCGGCTACTCTGTATATCTCAAAACTACAAGTGCCATAGCCATTTTTAATCGTATAATTCTTTGTGTTCCAAGGAAGTGATGCACGCGCCGTGTATTTGCCGACTTCCGACGGATAGCCATAGACGTAATCCACATATACAACGGCCTTGATGTCATCTCCTTCCACAAGCCCTTCAATCGTTGCTGTGGGAACATGAGATTTTTTATCATACTTGAAAGAAGTGTTCTCCCATTTAATGGTTACTTCCTTTGCAGAGACATGAACGGCTATTGTTTTCTCTTTCTTTTCATGATTGTTATCTCCCTCATAGGACAAAACAATCTGTGCATCACCGGCATTCACGGTATAAAGCTTACCATTTTTGAGCCTAACAACTTCTTTTCCCCAAGGGTTATAAACCGTAACCTTAACTTTATTTATATCAACACCAGTGACAGAGTAGACAAAATCGAAATCCTTGTCACCGTATGTCAGATTAACGTTTTCGGCGTTAATTGTTACCGTTGCCTTGTTAATCTTAAATGTATAATTCTCAGACTTCTTCGCAAGCTCGTATTTGTCGCTACTGATTTTTGCGTTTGCTGTATAATTCTCGCCTGCATCCGTCTTGGCGCCGGAAATTGTAAGTCCAAGGTCTTCTACTTTGTCTCCATTGACCAGGACGGTTTTCACCGTAGCGGTAGGACAATGCTCTTCACCGTCATACGTGAATTCTTTTCCCTTCCAATCAAGCTCGATAATGCGCTTTGTAACTTCAAGATTGAAGCTAGCGGTTACTTCTTTGTGATGTGTGGTTTCCATAACCTTAACCGTAACGGTAATGGGCTCGTTACACACACCGGTTCCCGTAATCTTGATTGTCTTGTTAGTGGTGTTAATTACCGCGGATGCAACACCTTCTTTGCTGAACTCCACACTAACAACCGAATAGATTGAATTTTTCTTTAAAGTATAGCTAAAGGCAAATTCCCCACCATATTCAACCGTGCTCTTATATCCACTCAAACTCAACTCGGGCTGAATCTTAACAATATTGAATTTAATCGTTGCGTTTTCAGGTATCACATAGTTCTCCGCTCTTTCTCCGGCTAATACCACAGAGGCTACGTGTTCTTCTCCGATTTCTTTTGCCTGACCGGAAACACTGTAAGATACGAGTTGGGCTCTCAGGTCAGATTCAACGAAACCTTCAACTTTTTCAGTAGGCGCCTGATCATTATCATTGTATTCAAGGGTTGTGTTGCCCCAAGTTACAGTAAGCGGCTTTTTAGCGATTGAGAATTTCGTCGTTACATTTCCCGTCTTCTCATTATCGATTACATAGTTGCTGTTACCGTTCTGCGCGCTGATGGCAGCGGTAGCAGTATAATCCTGTCCGGCATTCGTTTGTCCGCCGGAAACTGTAAGCTCACATTTGTCATTACCAATCAGTCCTTCAGCCTTTGCAGACGGCTTCTGCTCCTTGGCGTTATATTCTAATTCAGTCCCGGTCCATGTAATACTCGTAATCGTCTTCTTCTGAATCGTAAAGGTAACCTGGTTGCCACCTTCTGCAATCTGGTAATCATTTGCGCTAGGCTTTAAAGCAAGCGTGGCTGTATATGTCCCGGCATCCTTTACATTCTGGGCGGAAATCGTCTGATTACCCTTCTTGTATGTAAGTGTATATGCATTAGCGGGGATCTCAATTTCCTTACCGTTCGCGTCGACTATCTTTACGCCCTGACTCTTGCCGTTATAAACATAGCTGTCTTCTGCCTGTAAGGAAATGGTCTTTGTTTTCTTCTTCCAATCACCAACAAGAGTAGTATCCTTAGTAATTGCCTGTCCGTTGTAGGCGACACCGCCGATTTTCCAACCGACAAATTCAAACTTGCCCTCGGGATCTTCCGGAGTCGGCAAATCATCATCCGTTAACGCTCTATCCTGAATAACTTTCACAGGGTCAATTGCTTTAGCGCCCTTACCAGGGTTAAACTTAACAACATATCCCCATGCGCCATAGATATTTACACTATCCGTAATGACGGTGTCAAAGGAAAAAGGAGTCTCTAACGATTCATCCTTGAACCAACCTACAAAAGTATGAGATCCTTTTCCATTCCCACATTTTACCGGGGTATCAGGAACCTCAACTTTGCCCTCATCATTCAGTGTGCCGGTGAAAGGGGGCATATCATCATGCTTATGAATAAATGTAACTACAATATTCTTTTCATATGTTGCCTTATAAGTGCTGGGCTCAGTAATCTCCGTATCAGCGGTCAGTTTAGCGTTCGTTTTGGTGTTAACCCAACCGGTGAACTCAGAGCCTTCTACCGTAGGAGCTGTCGGCATCTGATCCGCAGCAATCTTTCCACCGTCGACAACATCTACCGTGTCAACAGTGCCATCGTTACTATCCAGAAATACTACTCTATTGTATTTCGTAATGGTGACATCTTCCGACTTTACCGTCTCTGTCTTTTTCGTGGTGTTGTAGCCGTAGTTGCTGTACATATAGTACGTAAAAGTAACTACACAATAATAGGTGCCTGCTTTGCATTTTGCATAAAGGGCATCAATTCCTTTATCGTAGTTTCCGCTTTTTGCAGAAGCAGACCAGCTCCAATCGTAATAGCTGTACGTGTTGGTAATTTCAACACTAACAGTATCCGCTTGGTCGAATACTTTCTTATCTCCAGATTGGCTCTTATAATACCACTCAAATGAAAAAGTTCCATTCGTAGTAGTGTGAGCATTCCGATCAAACTCTGCGCTGAACTGAATCGAAGGAGCCGTCCCGTTTCCATCAGTCCAAGCCATTGTTGTCGGAAACATTCCGCCATAGTTAATCTTCAGCCATTGCGGCTGCGGTCCACCTGCTGAAGCTGCGGAACTCAGCATTCCGGTCAGCATGATCAGGCAAAGCAGCCATGCAAAGCCTTTCTTCATCCATTTTGTACTCCTACTCATAAAAAGTACCTCCATTTCATATTCCCTTGCTACCCACGGGAGGATGAATCCCGCAAAATGACAAAGTTTTCCTCAAACACTGTCATTGTAGCCCAGGGCGAGGGGGTTTTTGAAGTGCAGTATGAGTAAAAAAACTACCGTTTGAGTAAAATCGGGGCATTTTTGAGTTTTTATGCACAAAAAATGAGGCGATTCCGTCTTCGGAACCGCCTCCGTACATCCATCAGGCATCTTAAACATTTGAATTTTCTACTTCAGTAGGATATAGCATTACCGAGGCATGGAACATTCCGGGCTCGTAATTGTACTCCGCCATACCGCCGTACCGTTCCGCAATGGACCGTACGGAATCCGTACCGATTCCGTATCCTTCATGCTTGGTCGAGCGGAGCAATCCGGTCTCACCGAGCTTTGGTTCTACATCTGTAGTATTGTCGATAATGAACGCAATCATTCCGCCTTCCTGCAATCCTCCGCGCAATTTTATACGCCTTGCGCCGAAAGTCTGCCTCTTGCATGCCTGTACCGCATTCTCAAGAAGATTCCCGAGCATAACGGCCAGGTCGCTCTTGTCAATTCCTATCTCCGCCGGCATATTGAACCGGAAATCGCAGACAATATTCTCATCGGCCGCCATATGCGCGAAGTAGGAAAGGACCGTACTCGCGGTTGCATTCTCACAATAGACAATCGGCTCGTCCAGACGATGGCCTTTCCGGAACTCGTCGATATACTTAAGGAGCGCTTCCTTATCTCCGCTCTCGGCGATGTTCTGCAAAACCGCCACATGATGGCGGAGATCATGTCTCGTCCGCCTTGCGTCTTCAATACGTTCGCGGAGATCCTTGAACTGCGTAACCTGCACGGTAAGCGCCTGGTTCTCCGCGCGGGCCTGCATCAGATGGTTATGGTCGATAATCATGCGCATGACCATGTGATAGATCAAATAGGCCGACGCATTGATTGCCAGCATGTACAGGATATTGGAAAGTTTCTCGGAAACCTGCATCGCCGTTTCGTCTTTGCCGTACATGCCCTGCAGCCAGAAGAGGTAGAAGGTTGCCGGGATCAGCCAGCAGTACCGCCATACGGCGCTCTCTCCTTCTTTGCCCATGATGGCACAGGCGTCGTAGTAGATTGCGAGGCCGAACGGAAGCAGAATCAAAAGAATCGAAAGCAGAAGTCCTATGGTTGCTGTCCAGCTATATGCATAATATGCCTGCACAGGCCAGATCTGGATCTCGATGAATTTGCCGGCGATGGAAACCAGTCCTCCGACGGTATAAAGCATAAAGAAGATGAACATCAGCTTGCCGAGATTATCCTTGATTGCGATACACATGAATACAAGGAGCATGATACTCTGCAGCACTTCGATCGTCGCTCCGATATTATAGCGGTGCAGAAAGTACAGTCCGACTGCCGAAGACGCGACCCAGACGCCGGTCATCAGTACAAAGAGAACGGCAGTCAATTCCTGCGAGAACCGCGATTTCTTCCGAAGAATCCCAAATGCCAGAGCAATAATCGCGCCGCTTCGGAGAGAATTGTACAGAATATACTCAAAAGCCGTATAACGCATTAATGTCTGCCTGCCTTTCGGAGATTTTGGAATATGCATTCCGCATGCGCCTGCTTAAGCTCCGTACGGCGCGCGCGGCTGACCGGTACAAGTGCGCCGTTCTGCATCTTCACGTCGTTCTCGCCGATGACGGCAATCTGTTCCAGATTGATGATAATTCCCTTCGTGCTTGTCGCAAAACTCTCACGCGAGCAGAGCAGCAGCTCCATCTCGGTCTGTGAGGTCCACAGCGAGTGTTCATGTCCGTCCCGGAAATGAATCGTCACCTTATGGTTGGTGTACTCCGTGTACACGATATCCCGCATGATGCATTCGCTGTCGTCGGGAAGCACGAGCACGCGTCCCTCTTCGATGTCGTCCGGCTCGATCTCCTGCAGCATCTGCTTCACATCCGTATAGGAATACGGCTTGAGCAGATAGTAGTCGGCCTTCACGCGATAACTCTCCATCGCGAAATCGTTGCTGGATGTGATAAACACAAGGCTCACATTCTCGTCCTTCTGCCGGATTTCCCTGGCGGTATCGATGCCGGTCATTCCGTCCATGTAAATGTCCAGAAAGAGAATGTCATACCGGTTCGGCTCGAACGCCTCGAGAAGCTTCTCTCCGCTCTCGTAGCAATCGATGCATTCCGCCCGGTATCCCATCTCGTCAAAGCCCTTCTTAAGCATCGCCTCAAGCTTGCTGCGATCCTCCTGTAAATCGTCGGTGATTGCAATTCTCATGTCATTTTCCTTTATTCTACAGCTGTATCACATAGTAAAATATGGTTTTCCCGCCTAGATTGCCACCGGAATCCTGCCGATTGGCTCGCCGTATTGATAGTCAGTCAACGCAACATCATCCTTTGTGAAGTCGTAGAAGTTCTTAATCTCGGGATTCAACCAGAACTTCGGCGCAGGATACGTGGGCCGCTTAATCAATTCTTCCACAATCGGAACATGGCGGTCGTAGATGTGGGCGTCGGCGATGACATGCACGAACTCACCGGCCTGCATACCACAGACCTGCGCAATCATATGGGTGAGCACTGCGTACTGGCATACGTTCCAGGCATTGGCTGCGAGGATATCCTGCGAGCGCTGGTTCAGGATCGTGTTGAGCACCAACTTGTCACCGTCCTTCGGTTTCGTTACGTTAAATGTCATACTGTACGCGCAGGGATACAGATTCATCTCGTGCAGGTCCTGATGCACATAGATGTTCGTCAGGATGCGGCGGCTGTATGGCGTGTGCTGAAGGTCGTAGAGCACGCGGTCCACCTGGTCGAACATGCCTTCCTTGTATTGGTGCTTCACGCTCATCTGGTAGCCGTAGGCTTTGCCGATGGAACCGGTCTCGTCCGCCCAGGAATCCCAGATGTGCTGCCCGAAGTCATGCACGTTGTTGCTCTTCTTCTGCCAGATCCACAGAAGCTCGTCGGTTGCGGACTTGATCGGAGTCTTCCGAAGCGTTTGCGCCGGGAACTCCTTACTTAAGTCGTAGCGGTTTACTACACCGAACTTTTTAATCGTATAGGCCGAGGCGCCGTCCTCCCAGTGGGGGCGCACCGCTTCGCCTTCCGTACTTGTGCCGTTCTCCAAAACGTCCTTACACATACGGATAAAAACATCATCTGCGTAGCTCATAGTCCTTCTCCTTACATTCGCTATTCCGGCAAATGCCATATAATTTCAGAAAAGGGGCCATCCTTTCGAACGGCCCCTTGTTTCGTGACGGGTTCTAACGATTCTCGCTGACAAAGCGGCGGATGTTGGAAGCGTTTGTATACTTTTCTACATTTTCACCCTTCAGAACAACCAGCGTCGGAGCCTGCATTACACCATACTTCATTGTAAGTTTCGCATTTTCCTCGGCGTCGATTACACGGTAATCCATGCCGGCAAGGAATTCCTTCGCAAGCTTGCAGTTCGGGCAGGTCTTCGTCGTGAAGAGAAGCAGTTCGCCGTTCTCGTTCACTACCGGTACCTCGGGAACGATCTCGGGCTCTTCCTGCTTGGGAGCAGCTTCTGCCTCGATGCCGCGGTTCAGGTTGTCGGTGTCGATCACGTACTCAAGACGCTCCTTGAACTCCTGCTGCTTGCCGGGGTTCCAGTTCTGAACCGCACGGTAGTAACCGGTAATACGGCTGTAAATCTCGGTCGGCGCGCCGCACTCCGGACACTTGTCCACTTCACCGGTGATGTAACCGTGTGTCTGGCAGATGGAGTATGTCGGGGACATCGTGTAGTAAGGCAGCTGATAGTTCTCGGCGATGGTCCGTACAAGCTTCGCGGCTGCCTGCCAGTCGGGCAGTTTCTCGCCGAGGAAGCAGTGGAATACGGTACCGGAGGTGTACAGCGTCTGCAGACGGTCCTGAATGTCCAGAGCGTCAAATACGTCCGCGGTGTATCCGACCGGAAGGTGAGAACTGTTGGTGTAGTAAGGGGTCTCGCCGTCCTTGCCTGCGGTAATGATGTCCGGATAATGCTTCTTGTCGTGCTTTGCAAGACGGTAGCTGGTGGACTCGGCGGGAGTTGCCTCAAGGTTGTAGAGGTCGCCGTACATCTCCTGATAATCGGAGAGGCGCTCTCTCATATGATTGAGCACGCGAACGGAGAAGTCCTGGCATTCCTTCGTGGTCATGTCCTTGCCGATCCACTTCGCGTTGAGGCCTGCCTCGTTCATGCCGACAAGACCGATGGTCGAGAAATGATTCTCGAACGTTCCGAGATAACGCATGGTGTACGGATACAGACCCTCGTTCAGAAGCTTCGTGATAACGGTTCGCTTAACCTTAAGGGAACGGGCCGCAACATCCATCATATGGTCGAGACGCTTCATGAAATCGGCTTCATCGCTTGCAAGATAAGCGATACGCGGCATATTGATGGTTACAACGCCGATACTTCCGGTGCTCTCGCCGGAACCGAAGAAACCGCCGGTCTTCTTACGAAGCTCACGAAGATCGAGACGGAGACGGCAGCACATGGAACGAACGTCGCTGGGCTGCATGTCGCTGTTGATGTAGTTGCTGAAGTAAGGCGTGCCGTACTTCGCGGTCATCTCGAATAAGAGACGGTTGTTCTCGTTATCGGACCAGTCAAAGTCCTTCGTGATGGAGTAGGTCGGAATCGGATACTGGAAGCCGCGGCCGTTGGCATCGCCTT
>JAEEGI010002623.1_pt1 | contig 43768 bp, 45 predicted proteins | sample 8958751 | NCBI WGS metagenome assembly JAEEGI01 (sample SAMN16246545, study PRJNA631951) | gut metagenome | biome: gut microbiome; feature: rumen; material: KS-attached | host: Bos | place: Iran: Karaj | collected 2018-10 | reverse complement strand
TATTAGCAAGCATTTTGAAAGCTCTAAAGTACTTATAACAACTTAATAGTACTTATAAGTACTTATACCAAATATTTTGCGGTTTTTATGCTGATTTTTCGAATATTTTTCTTAACTTTGCATCATATAAATACACTAAGCGAAGTGAATTAGATAACACATTATTATATAGTAACTATGGAACATTCACCAAAAACAATCGGCCGTATGGAGCTCGCTCAGCTCTATTTTCCCTACATCTTGCCACGTTCTGCCTGGCAAAAGTTGAAGTCGCTTCTCGACGAAGATCCGTCCCTGAAGCATCTAACATTACTGAAACGCCGTTCATTTCTCCCGTCAGAAGTAAACATTATTTACCAACGACTCGGACGCCCTTAAAATGCCCGTAAAATGGGCGTTTCAGGGGATTTCGAATCAATCGTAAGCCGAAGGTCGATCCGCTTACGAAAAAGCACCCTTCCGCTTACGGTTGATTTGTGCTCGGGTAGAGCCGGATTTCAGGTAAGGCTATATTTACTTATTTACGTAAAGTAAATTCAAATTTTACCAACCCATATTTTCTCACTTTCTCACTTTCTCAATTATGACAGGAATATTCTGCGTTATTCAATAGGCAGAATTTTTAATTATTATATATTATATATAATATATAATAATTAATATAATATAAATTATAATATGTACCTATAATCATAATCTATCCGATTCGGGGGAGAGTAAGATTGTCAGTTTCTAGACTGTCCGAATCTTTAAAACCTAGACCTCAACGACCTATCCATTTTGAAAACCTTCCTGTCATAAATGAGAAAGTGAGAAACTGAGAAAACTTTAAGCTAGAAAGGAGGACGACTATGCAAAGATCTCTTCCATTGTCATCCCCGACATTCTCATTTCATGAATCTCTTCGAGTTCACGCTGTTTTTCTTCCATGCGCTTTTTCTTCTCATCTAGATACTCACGGAAAGCGGCGCGTACTTCCTCGCGAGTCCTTTTTCTTTTTGTTGTTTCCATATCGATAAAAAGTTAAAATGTTAATATCGATTGCAAAGATAGGCATACTATGTGGAAATCGCTTAGATTCTATTATTTTTTCTCCATATCGCTCCTTTTTGAGCGATTTTCCAAAGAAAAACAGAAACCCCCAACTCATTAATTATTTTTATGAATGTGAATATCATTACTAGTATCCCTTTCAAACCTTTCTTAACATAAACAAGATAAAGTGACATTTTCAATGAAAACGTGCAGTTTTTGTACGTCTTCGTATTTTTGTGTGCCTTAACAGCGTTTTTTGTTGTACTAATGCTTTGTTTTTCAAATTCTTTTTCCTAATTTTACACCCGCAAACTGAAAGCCCCCGTTGTATGGGAGGTGAGGTTGCATATATATGATTGGTGTTACGACGCTGATTTGACACGCCAAACTCGCAACTTGGACGGTCTTGGACATTAAGGTCTGGATCTCTAGTCAAAAAAGCAATAGTGACACTACTCTGGGTATGAATTTAGCTGTATCATCGTTTGTTTAATGATGTTATGGTCACTTATCATATTCGGTGTGGGTGTTCGCATTGCTTATCCTGACTAGAGAGGTAATGCGAGACCTGGCGTGTGGGATAAGTGAAGTTGAAGCCCACACTATTTCGTATATATTAAAGTACCTAAAACTATTAATTGCCTTGTTTGGGCTTGCTGGCATCTAAAACGATAAGTTATGGGCAATAATCATGACGAGGTATCAGTGGGTTATATAAGATGTACACACTGTGGAACAACGTACAAAGTGAGTGGAGACGAGTTAAACGAGGAAGATCTGACTTATCATTGCCACAATTGCAATAATGATTTTGAAGTTCCTTTTTTTACTTATTGTAAGGAATGTGAAGAAATTGTTGGAGTTGACAATGGCTCTGTTAAAGACGTGCTAATTGATATTGCTTCAAATGCAATAAGTGGTTTTTTAAAACCATGGACTGCTTTGGGAGGGATGAAAAGATTGTTAGATGATGTACCATCAGCAAAAGGATGGGGAGATTGCCCCTTTTGCAACGCAAAATACATACGTTGTCCCAGATGCTTAAGCCCCGTTGAAGTGCGACCAGGAACTGATGACAACGATATATTGAGATGCCCTGAATGTGGGCAGAAGATGAGACAGCCATAAACTTAAGAAAAAGAGTGATTTGGAATATGCCAGAGTAAATATGAACTTGGGTAATAAATGAACGATAGTTAACAGATGCCACTATTCAGAATAACAGTGAAACATAGAGTTAACACGAATGGGGTCCGTTTGGAACCAGGCATGAGTGTTGATGTGGTCACAAATTCATATAGTGATCCCGTCCACACTAACGGTGGACAGTGTGTAGTAGATGCGTTTAGGCGTATTTATGGTGTTGACATTAGAAGAGCGAATGCTCTAAATGGTATTTATCTGAATGTAAAAAAGATTTTCTAAACATATCGTTTGACATATGAATATCGAAGAACTAATACACCCATTAGATGCAAAAGCATTAAAGGCTTTGAAGAATGTTCCAGGTTTGCCTAAACTGATGGAGAAAGTTTTTGAGTATGGTTATGATGAACTTGCTTGGAGTGATAATGTCACTACAAATCTGCGACTGTCAGAGTCTCAAATGCCAGAGATTTATAACCGCCTTCCTCCTATTTGCGAAAGATTGGGTATACCTGTCCCAGAATTGTATCTGCAAATGAGTCCGATACCCAATTCATGGACTTCTGGGCACAAGAAAGTCTATATTGTTGTGACTTTAGGATTAATCAGAAGACTTAAAGGCGAAGAATTAGATGCCGTTCTTGCTCATGAGTGTGGTCACATTTTGTGCCAACATGTTTTGTATCAGACCTTGGCAAATGCGATTTTCTCTTTTGGAGATGCTATTGCCGATACATTTGTTGGCATGATAGGTAATGCGGCAATGAAACCTATTAGGCAGGCTTTAATGATTTGGAGTAGAGCATCAGAACTCACAGCGGATCGTGTAGCTTGTATTATTTCCCCTGTATCTACTTTATCTAGAGTTTTAGCCAGAGTTGACATGATTCCAAAGAATATAGTAGAAACAATGGACTTTATTGAATGGGCAAAGCAAGGAGAAGACTTTGAAGCATTAAGTAACGGAACTGCTTGGAATAAAATTGTTCATTGGATGGCAGATTACGATGCCGATCATCCTTATACTCCTGTTCGGGTATATGAGGCCATGAAATGGGAACAAACTGACACTTGTCAGTGGTTACGTTCAAATCCCGTAAAATTTGAGTTCCCAGAAGACATAGAGGCAGCAAAGAAAGCGGAATTAGCCGCAAAGAAAGAAAAAGAGAAAAGTGAAAGCGGTTGGAGTCTCCCCAAAATTCCCAAAAATGTTGATGTCAATTCGATGATAACTAAATTCAAAGGGTTCAAAAAATAAATTGTAAGCAATTCATTAATTAATATCCTTATGTTCACATTATTGATTATATGTATTGTCGTATATGCAATATATAAGGCAAACTCTAAAGACAAGAAGAGTATAAATGACATTGTACAAAACGATGAAAAAATAGCTAGCTTGCCTGATATGTCATTTAATGCAAAAGAAATGACTTCAACGCAAAAAGCCCTGAATATGTGGCCTGGAAGTAAAGATCTGCTACAAGCATTCAGATATACCAGTAACACCAAGACGATATTTTTAAAGATGAAAGATGGCAGATATGTGAATTGTCCATTGTCTCAACTTGATGTTACCTTCGATGTGGTTAATGGTATTTATCGAATAGTTGTCAAACATAATAATGTCAAGTTCTCTTTTTACAAGTATGATTATGTGTTTACGAAAAAAGAATGGGAGATAATTTTAGATACCTTAACCTTAGCAGGTACAACTCGTAATGTAGCGATTATGGGTTCTGCATATAAAAACATGTCAAAAGTAAACACTGTACTCAAGATAATTAAAGCACTGCAATAATTAAGTGAAGATTAATGTAAATTGAATAGATAGGTGTAACAAATTTAAAAAAAGTAAATGTTTGAGGGTTATATTGCGAACAAATTTGCTAATAAGATGTTTGAAAAGGATGTCTTTCGCATTATTGAAATTTTACCTTCCTCTGTATCATGAATTTAACTAATGAGAAATCAGAGGTGATTGGTTTTATGTGGAGTAATCCAGGGCCGGCTCTTTGATTACTTGTTGTTCCACAAAATGAGTAAGTCTTTCAGGATTTGAAAATGAATGACAGAAAGATCGATTTTAGATTTTAGGGTGAAAAATTCACCCTATTTTTTGGCCTCTATTCAAACTTCCTGACATTATGTTTCTTTGGCTTTTCTCTTTAGAATCATTAACGGAAACTTTTTCCCGTTCGTTGCTGAAATGAGCGGGATTTTTCGTAACTTTGTAATAAATTGCAGGATTTCTTTATATAAAGGCAGTTTGGGGAATTGAGGAAAAATGGGGTTACGATTTGGAGACCGTTCTCAATTCTACGTTCTGCTACAAATTGCATTCAATGAACTCCGACTTTGAGCCACCAGCCTTTTCTATGACTCTCTTTCGGGTGCAAAGGTACAACAAAAAAATGAAAGGACAAAGGAAATTCCTATTATTATTGAGTTTGGACGGAAATCTGTAGACATATAAACCAGTGGGCATATACAAAAGGTAAGAAATAAAGAGGGAATCTGTAGCCGACGTGTCAGCACAGACATCCTTTTTTCATCTGTCCAACACCTTTTCATCATTTCACCCAATCGGTATTCTTTACTACGACAGACGATAACATACGAAAGTCGTTTTTTTATTGGCGAAGCCGATACTGAGATGAAGTTTACGTCAGATAGTTTCCACCCAAAATAGATATTGCACGAATGGTAACTCTTTCGTAACTTTCACCACCTGTCCGAAGATTTCATAGCAGCATCATTGCAGTGGCCGTCTGCACGGCTTCCATCGAATTGTCAACGCTCAGTTTCTGGAGGATGTTTTGGCGGTGAGTGTTCACGGTGTGGATGCTGATGTGGAGCGTGTCGGCAATCTCCTTGCTGAGTAGGCCCTGCTTGATAAGCAGCAGGATTTCCCGCTCGCGCTTACTCAAGATATTGAAACGTTCTTCATAGAGAGCCAGTTTTTGCACGGCACCAGTCTCTACATTGATAATACTGGGATTGATGCCGTGAATCGGTTCTTGCTCTGGCGACAGTTCGTATAGGCAGGTAACGAGTCGCATTAGTCCGTCGGCATCGTTCATCTGGATGCGGGTCACATTATGAATATAGGTATAGTCGCCATTAGCCTTCTGCATCCTGATGCGGCAGGTGGCGTGGTATTTCAGCCGTTCCTCGGCCCTCATGTCATCCACCATCTCGAAGTAACGGAGTTCGAGCATCCGCTTGTCCACCAGGTCCTCAGGGTGGATGCGCCGATAGATGAAGTCCTCGTCGATGTCAATCAGTTCCTCCTCCGGCACCTCGCCGTGCAGCCCTAAGATGTCCACCAGCCTGCCAATGGCAAAGTAACTGCCGTTCGTGGCCAGATCGCTCAATATGGCGCACCCCTGACTGATGGCAGTCGATGCACCGATAAACCGTCGGCAGGCCTCGATGTCACCTTCATCCAGTGCCGATAGCCGGAACTCATGCCGGTGGAACACTGTCTGTAACTCCTTCCTCAGTACATCCATATCCTCTACACTTTTGGTTATAAATCAGTATTGCACGGTTCAAGGAATCCTTGTACCTTTGCACCGCACTTTCTCAAGTGCAAAGGTACGAAATAAAAATCAAATCAAAACCGAAATATGGATAATACAACAACGACAAAAGGACAAACGATTGACAAGCACAAGTTTGTCACACCACCCAGACACATTAACTTCCATGCCAAAAGGCTTTTTGGCGAGATGGGACGTATCCTTGACGGGGCTATTGCTTATATAGACCTCAATGGTGGAGGGCCAACGGAACTGCACACCCATGAGCATGACCACCTCTTTATCGTGACCGAGGGCGAGGCTCGTATACAATTGGGTGACCGCGAGGTGATTATTGGGCAAGACGAAGCATTCCTCGTTGACGGGCATATTCCTCATGCCGTCTGGAACAATTCGGATGGTATCACCAAGATGATAGGTATTTCAGTCATAAAGTAATATGAGCAGAATTTTAATATTGGTGGGCAGTATGCGTCGAGGCGGGAATACCGAGATGCTGGCGCAGGCATTTGCGGAGGGAGCCCGAGAACATCATGAGGTGGAGATTATTTCTGTGGCTGATGTCAAGGTCAATCCCTGCATTGGATGTAATTCCTGTTTTAGCAGAGCTGGTAATGCCTGTTCACAAAAAGATGATATGACAGCGATATACGCAAAGTTGAGGCTAACGGATGTCCTCGTCCTGGCCTCACCCGTCTATTTCTACGGCATCAGTGCCCAGCTAAAGGCTGTAATAGACCGACTGCACACGCCACTTCGAAACCATTTCCCTATCCGATGCCTCGCCCTGCTGTTAGTAGGTGCGTCCACCCTGCCAGAACTGTTTGATGCTATCGTGACCCAATACCGGCTCACCCTCAATTTCTTCCATATAGAGGATGCTGGCATGGTACTGGTTAGGGGAGTAAAAGACAAAGGTGACATCAAAACCACGGATGCCTTGGAACGAGCATATCGGTTAGGACAAAACATTATAGGATAACTATTAATTACCAAGATTATGAATGTAAAACAAAAGAAAATGTTATTGACGATGCCAAGCATCATCCTTATGTCAGTCACATGGTGGCTCGTATTCTACAACCTCTGTCACATGCCAAAGGCATTCTGCTTGGCAACTGTGGCGTTCGTGATTCTCTCAGCTTTCAGCAAGGCGATTGTTCCTGCCGAGATGAAGAGGCCGAAAGACATACTGATAAGCGCTATTTGGGCTTTGGTATGGTTTCCGTGGCTCTGCTACGAACTGCTGTTGAGGCATGGAGTTTTAAGAAATGCTATGGCTATAAGTGTCTTCTGCTGTATGGTCTTGTCCACAAATGCGGCAGTTAAGATTGACCGTATCGAACCGACAGACTGGTATGTTGGGATGAAGAACACCTCGCTCCAACTGATGATCTATGGCAAGGATGTGCGTAATGCCAATGTCACGACAGACTATTCTGGTGTTGCCATCGACTCCGTCGTCCGTTTGGACAGTCCCAACTACCTGTTGGTCTATCTGAATATGGCAGAAGCCAAGGCAGGTGAGATGGTACTGAAGATAGATGGCAAGCGAGTCAGGTATCAGTTGAAGCATCGGGAGAAACGCGGCGAAGAGCGCATTGGATTTACCTGCGCTGATGTGCTCTACCAACTGATGCCCGACCGCTTTGCCTCTGGCATGGTGGAGAACGACCAACTGATAACGATGAATCCCTATCAGTGCGACCGCTCCAACCCCAACCTTCGTCATGGTGGCGACTTGGAGGGAATCCGTCAGCATCTGGACTACTTCAACGAACTGGGCGTAACCGCCCTTTGGTTTACACCCGTCTTGGAGAACAACTCACCTGACCGCGACGGTTCCAGCACCTACCACGGCTATGCGCCAACTAACTACTACCGCATAGACCCGCGCTTCGGCAGCAATGAGGACTATCGCATGCTGACCGATGAGGCTCACAAGCATGGACTGAAAATGGTGATGGACATGATATTCAACCACTGCGGCTTTGAGCATCCGTGGGTGGCAGATATGCCCTCATGCGACTGGTTCAACTGCCCGGAGTGGTTGACCGATGCAAATGGTGAACCGACTGCCAACGAGAAATATCAGCAGACGAGTTACCAACTGACGCCCGTCCGCGACCCATACGCCTCGAAGATAGACCTGCACGAAACGCTGGAGAGTTGGTTCGTGCCATCGATGCCCGACCTTAACCAGCACAATCCCCACGTGCTGCGCTATCTCATTCAGAACTCCATGTGGTGGATAGAGACTATAGGCATCGACGGCATCCGTATGGACACCTACCCCTACGCTTTCGGAGATGCCATGTCTGAGTGGATGCAGGCTATCAACGAGGAGTATCCCAACTATAACGTCGTCGGAGAGACGTGGGTGACGGAGCCTGCCTATACTGCTTCCTGGCAGAAGGACAACTGGCTGACCAAGGAGAACAGCCACCTGCCTACCGTGATGGACTTTGCTTTCTACGACCGCATGGTACAAGCAGCGGGTGAGAACACCAACGACTACGGCAAAGGCCTCAACCGCATCTATAACTCGCTGGTCTATGACTACCTCTATCCCAATCCGTCGAGTGTACTGGCTTTCATAGAGAATCACGACACAGACCGCTATTTAGGAAACGGAACGGATACTCTCGCACTGAAACAAGCGTTGGCATTACTGCTGACCATCAATCGCATTCCTCAGCTTTATTATGGTGTGGAAATCCTGTTGAATGGCACGAAAGCACAGGGCGACGGCAATGTGCGGCAGGATTTCCCTGGCGGCTTCTGGGATGACAGCCGAGATGCTTTTACAGCTGAAGGGCGCACAGATGCGGAGAACAGCATGTTCCGTTGGCTCAGCCGTCTGCTGCACTGGCGACAGGGTAATGAGATCATCAGCAAAGGCACAATGACGCAGTTTATACCGTATCGAGGCATTTATGTTGTTGCCAGACAATACCGAGGACGAACGGTTCTTATCATCCTCAACGGAACGCCCGACGTCACCACCTTGCCTGTCAGCCGCTATAAGGAAGTCATCGGACATCACCGACAAGGCCGAAACGTCATTTGCGGCTGTGCTGTTGATCTCAGCAGAGAGATAGAACTCCAACCCCGTGAATCACTCATCATAGAATACTGAATAGCGTATGAAGCCACTGATATTGAAACAAGACCTGCTGGCGGCATTCCATGAGTTGGGAATGCACGAGGGAATGACGGTGATGGCGCATACCTCATTGAGCAGTATGGGGTATGTATGCGGAGGCGCACCGACGGTGATAGAGGCACTGTTGGAAACTGTTGGGAAGGAAGGGACGATTATGATGCCGACACAATCGTGGAAGAACCTTGATCCCGATGTGGGCGTGCATCCCGAAGTGAGCGAAACAGATTGGCAGATAATACGCGACTACTGGCCCGCCTACGACAAACGGACGACACCGACGCAGACGATGGGAGTCGTCGCAGAGTTGTACCGTCAGTGGCCTGGCACGCTAAGAAGCGACCACCCTGCCCGCTCCGTATCGGCTAATGGGAAGATGGCCGGCTTTCTTACTGGGCACCACGACCTGTCGAATATCTTCGGAGACGGCTCACCCATAGGGCGGCTCTACGACATCGACGGATACGTACTGCTGATTGGTGTGGGTTATGACAAGAACACCTCTCTGCATTTGGCTGATGCCCGTGCCGAATATAAGAGCAAGCACACCACGATAGAGCATAGTGCCATCATGGAGAATGGGTGTCGTGTCTGGAAAGCTTACGAGACGCTCTACGTCGATGGCAAGGACTTCACTCAAATAGGCGAGGCCTTTGAGCAGACGCATCCCGTCGCTAAAGTCCGGCTGGGGAATGCCGTACTCCGACTGATGTCTCAAAGGCAACTCGTAGACTTCGCCGTGAGATGGATAGAAGCACACAGAGACTGAAAATTCATCAGTTTTGGGTATTGCACAAATGGAAAAATCGCCGTACCTTTGCAGCGCAAATTCAAGATACATATGCAAAGAAGATATAAAAGACATAGGTTCTTGCAGAGCAAGCGGCCTTTGGCCGAGCGAGTAGCCATAGACATCCGTCGGGAGAGGACTTACAGCTGTAGGTCCTCTCTTTTTTCTGAACGGTTTTGAATATTGTTCATTTTTGAAGAGATAGAGACTATGCAGATACAAAAGGAACATACACGCGAGCAGATACTACAGGCGGCAGAGCAGGCTTTCCACCAACAAGGCTTTGCCAAGACCTCGATGCGCGACATTGCCCGGCTATCGGGCGTGGGTGTGGGAAATCTCTACAACTATTTCCCAAAGGGTAAGGATGAGATATTCCGCCTGATAGTCAGTCCGCTGATACAGGACATGGAACGGATGGTTTACGAGCACCACGATGAGCGGCATGCAGAGAGGTACTTGGACTACTTGAGCAACGGAAATCCAGAATTGCTGGAATACCAGATGCGGGAATACCTCTCTCTGATGCACTGGGCGATATGGAATGATTTGGCTATGCTTTGGGGATGTATAATAGCGGTGTCACAGGTTATAACAGCCTTAAAACCAGTATTCCACTTCGGCAAACACGTTCACACACTCAATACAAGATGCTACAAGCAAGAGGCGTTATTTCTTGACTTGGATAATCTTTGGTATGAGTTAAAGGATGGCTCTATTGAAAAGGATGCTGCCAAGATTAGGCTCAACCATCTTAAACAAAGAATTAGTGAGAATGAGTTTTTTGATGACGAAGATGGATTTGAGTTTTCTAAAGAGTTACAAGAAGAGGCGGCAAAGATGACTTCTGATACCCTTCAAACAAAATATAATATTACAGATTGAATATGAGCAACTACGACAACAATAGAGTTCATGATGCTGAGATACATTATTCAGGTGATCATCAGAATGAGAAAAAACTTCCCAGCTTTCATTATCCAGAAAAGAATCCCCCAAAGCCAGGGAAATGAAAAGTTTAGATGAATGTACTCCGGATATAGTTCCTACGAACTGTATGACAGTCCGTATGTAGAGTTCCGTGGGGATATGATATATTATGAATACGATGATATGGTTAGATTCGTATTCAAGGCTTTCTTTTCAGCAATGAAATTAGCAGCGATGCATCTGGCTATGCCAATTGTCAGAGATGAATGTCATGAAAAGAAACAAGATTCTCCCATTATTATTCTAAGGAGAGTTGAACAAACTGCAAATCAGTATCTGTTGGAAACGATGCATCACGGATATATCTGTGAGGCACTATCCTATCATCTGTCTGCGCTTTTAGTCCAGACATATGAGATGCGAAAATGAATGACAGAAAGATCGATTTTAGATTTTAGGGTGAAATTCACCCTATTTTTGGGCCTCTATTCAAACTTCCTGACATTATGTTTCTTTGGCTTTTCTCTTTAGAATCATTAACGGAAACTTTTTCCCGTTCGTTGCTGAAATGAGCGGGATTTTTTGTAACTTTGCGCTCCGATAAATATAAAGGTAAAAAGATAATGAACAACATAGATAGAATAAAAGAATTTATTCAGGATGCCGTCATAAGCCCTTTGGAGCGACAGATGAACGTGGACGGCGGAGAGTCGGGAGTAAACTTGTATGAGAAGTATTATATGCAAGGGGGCAGTCCTCCGAAGGATTCCGATTATAAGAGTTTGCTTCATGAGATGATGGTGCCTTACTACGAGATGTATCTGAACGCCGACTTCAAACTCTGTTGTGCGGGAAATCGACTGGAGTTCATAGGAAGGAAGATGGATAGCATTATAGAGGATGATGATCAGTTTGGTAGCTGGGCATCGGAAAAGAATCTGATTACGGCAGCTGAAAACTGGGGTGAAAACTTGAAACGTTTTGAGAAAGAATCCAGGCGTATCTATAGATTCTTTCATGTGCTGGAGGTGCTGTTAGAGTCTGATTGCCAGCAAGACTGGCGCGCCTTGTCTAGAGAACTCAAGGAAATGCTGTTCAAGTCGGAGGTATGTTACGACTATAAGACAGATGAGGTGCTGTGTGTGCTGCACGCCTTCACGATGATTATGCAGCAGGAGTGTCCGAAGGGGGAAAAACGGGAATTGTTGAATCTACTAAATCAGCACTGGCTTTTCCTGAAGCACTACTATTCGGTCATGATCCGGCATATCATTGGCGTGAAGTGGACTAGGTTTCATAAGGTTGCAGAGACTGTCATGAGCTCCAGCCAGTCGTTCAAGCCTCACATGCACATCTTCTATTGTGGACTGATGAACTGTGTGGACGAGTTGCATCTGGATCGGAAACATCAGCGTGAGATGGATAAGGTGATGCTTCAGATGCAAGAAGAGATGAACCGAGTAAAGGAGCACTCCGAACTGCTTTATCCGCTGTGTGATGCCATCTTCCCCGAGGATTTTCAACGTCTGCTTCGCGAGCATCGCCCAAAGAGTTATAAGGATATTGAGAACGAAAGCAACCAGAAAGACGAACTCATCCAGCAGATGAGAGAGCAGAACAAGCGTACTTGTAAGGAACTTGATAAATCGAAGGAAATCATTGAGAAAATGGTGCTTTCGTCAATCCCAATTGAGGACATAGATGCCGAGTTGGAGCAGTATCCTCCAGGTATGGCATTTGACATGCTCAAAGACCTCAATGCAAATCCTATTATCAGTATGCAGAAAGCGTGGCGTGAGCACTATCCGGAATTACTAAAGAAATACCGTGAGCGCCTATTTGAGCCTATTCGGCAACAGGAGGAATTGACGGAATCGATAACGAAGGTGGCTGAGCGGCCTACTTATGGTGCATATTATGCGGCAGGGGCTACTCATGACGACAAACGCAATCAACTGCTCTGGGGAGAAGAAAAGGAAGAGAAGGTTTCACTTAAACGGATAAGCAATGAGTAATAGTTATTATGAAAAAGGTGCCAATCATTATGACCACCATAAAGAACTTCACATAGACAAGGTGAATGGTGGCGATATAGGAAAGTTGATTTCTGCTTTCTTCAAGGATGATGCCGAGGAGGCAGAGATTGTGGATGAGGTGATGGCTGACGTCAAAACCGAAGAATTGGGGCTGTCAGAAGATAGAGACGATAACACGGACATGCTGAAAAACTATGTCTTCAAAGATGAGATTTTCACCCAAAACAACAGACTCATATCCCTGCGCAATGCCATAGCCGAGACAATCTCAGCCGAAGATGGCATAGACCTGACAAGCAACCACGAATGGTTTTGGCTTTATGAATCAATCTATGACGCAGGACTCTTTGAGACCCGTAAAGGTCGAGCCAATACTGTTACCGATGTCGGTTTTATCAAACAGATAGCCGTTTGGTTTCCTGAAATAATAAGTACAGATGATGAAGAGCAAATCCGTAAACTATGCAAGAGCATGTCTGCAGAACGGAAGAAATGGAAAATGAATGGTAAACCCATCAGTTTGACGGACATGGAAGCCAACAAAAGGAGGCTTACCGGTATGAAAGAGGATAAAATCAATCGGATAATCAAAGTAGCCTATCAAGGGTTGTATCTGCCGCTGGTAAAGTTGAAAGAAAAGTGGCAGGCTTTAGGAGGCTAAGTTATAGGTTTTTTTAGGAACGCAGCCAACTCATCGAAACGCGCCAGGATCAATTCAAGGTCTGGGTGCGTTTTTTCTACGATAATAGCCCCGTAGTTGGGCGTATTGTCGTCCATCACGTCCTCAACGGTACGAATCTCATAGAGGTCGCGGTGCTCGTTAGATTAAGCAGGGGAATGTCAAGTGCAATCATGCCATTTCTTCCTGATATATTTCCTTTTCCAATTTTGTGTCAAGACGGTCATACATAACCTTCTGGCGTGCCTGAAATGCTCGCACTGCGGCAAGCATCTCTTCGTTTGAACGTGGTGTAAATCTCTTGTCCATCTTATATCCTTTCGTCTTTTCTTGGTGCAAAGATAAAATTTATTTTTGATACTTCTAAGGAAAAGCGAAGAAAAGTGCATTTGTGAGGCTCCTTTTGCCTTTTTGTTAGACATCGGAATAAACATGTTAGACAGAAAACGGCGAATGAATTAGACACGTTAGACAAGCGGGGATATACACTTCCAATTACTTTTTTCCTTCTTAATTATATACTAATTTTGCACTTGCAGACTTGAAATTCTTGCTTAGGCAAGCGAACAGAGTTCGAGCGGCTTCAGGATTTGCAAGTGCTCATTGATTTATTGCTACAACGAGATACTGGAAACGAAAATCGTTTCCCGAACCACATACTGATTGAATGGTTTCTTTGTAAATTTCTGATTTGTTTTGTGAGATGAACGTTGGCTTCCTCGGAAGCTCACTTCGACTCGGGTTAATAATTTGTTTACGCAGGCGGTCAGCGGACTGCCAAACCCTGCCCTGCTGCGATAGTACGGCAGTTTTCTCACGCACATACATTCTTTGCAAGCAAAGCGTCGCAAGGCGCCGAGCGATTAATATAATAAAGAAAGGATTTAGCAATGACTACAAAAGAAAAAATGACGATGCAGGTGAACTCAGAGTTCGTCTGCAACATGATGAAGCAACGTAATGCAGGAACTGAAGACTGCATGACATCCACTGAACTGGCACGGGAAATCGGCATCCCCGTGACTGATATGCACGACATTCTCATTGAGAATAATGTGCTTTGCCGACAACGTCGGGAACTGCGACTCACCCTGAAGTATCAGGAGCGAGGGTATGAGAAGTACCGCAGCTGCTTCCGATACAAAAAGACCGGTGAACTGATGGAAATCGTTTATCCGGTTTGGACGGAGAAAGGACAAAGATTGATAAAGGACAAGTTAAACGGTAAAAAAGTAAAAAGGTAAAAAGTTATGGAAAGAACTGTAAGAATTTTGAGTCAGAGTCCGCTGGCGACACGCCAGTATATGGACCGGAAGACGGGCGAACAGAAGGTGATGAACTCTGTGACCCTGAAGTTGACGGACGGCATCGATACCTTCCTCGGTGAGATCACCGGTGAGAGGGCCGTGAACTGTCCGAAGTACGATCCCCAGTACGTCTATCGGGTGCAGTGCTCGATGACGGTACGTGAGTGGAACTCTCAGCAGACTGGCGAGGCGATGCAGGCCACGACGATCTATGTGGATAAAATCAACATGATGTAGAATGACACTTGAATATCTTGAGATTATGGAAGATGTAAAAAGAAAGAGGTGCGTGAAGAGCTTCAAGTCGAATACCCGCGTCTTTGACGACAATTCGATTGAGGTGACACCGCAGGAGAAGGGTCAGCCTGCACAGACTGATGTAAGAAAAGTTGGTCGTTCGAAGCGCTATGCTACGACAGGCAAGAACCCGCTGACGTGTATTGAACTGAAATGTCCGGAGGACGTGACCGACAAGGCAGCCTACTTCCATAAGGAATTGGCCAAGCTGACAAAGGACATCCAGATCGAGGAACCCACCTTGCCGAAAGGCGAGTATCTGGTGAACGAGGACAGACTCAAAGTCTGTTTCGTTAAGGAAGAGCAGAGGCTCATGGCCTGGCTCACATTCGAGGTTGAAGGAGTGTTGGACATAAGGAAACAGTTATACCAATTAACCAGTGAAATCGATAAATGTTTTGTTGTCAACAACGATTCGATCTGCCCACAGCAATAGTGACTGCTGCTATCTTCAATGATCTGGTGGACAGTGCCCAAACCAAGTGGCTTACGACTCAACATCGTATGCTGCGGGAGGCACTGCCCTCCATTTTGGAAGGGGATACGGAGTTGCTGAACCAGTGGGCTCAGGATGAGAATTTCATCAAGTTCTGCCAAGGGCAGGAGGCGAGTAGGAAGAAGGTGGCTGGAGGGAAGACCAAGGGTGAGGTGTTTAAGGAACTCACTATTGAGAAGAAGCTTCAGACGTATTGCGACAACCTGAAGAAGTCGCTGCCGTTTGTCATTTTTATTGCAACCTATATGGAGACTGCTTCGGCGAGTGGAAAGTTAGGTTGCTGGAGAAAGCAGGCGGCTTGCCGACTGAATGGCTTGTGTGTGATTGACTTCGATCATATCGAGGGAGATTGCAGGGCTGTTTGGGAAGAGGCATACTCTAAACTTTCGGATGAGGATAAGGCAAGGATTCTCCTTGTTTATGTTACTCCATCTGGGCACGGTTTGAAGGTGGTCTTTATGGCTGATGTCAATGTGGGCAACCTCATTGATAATCAAAAGGACTTCTCGGCTAAACTCGGTTTGGATCCCGATGAGGCTTGTAAGGACGCTTCAAGAGGTGCATTCCTGACTACTCGCGAGGACATCATTTTAATTAACGAAGAAAAACTGTTTACGTATGAAAACGAAGAATTTGGTAAAAAGTTCAATGACAGCTATCATGCTGGTAAGTCTCAGCCTACTCTTGACCTTGCTCCGAGTAGTGCTGCTGGTGGTAATCTATCCTCCGTACAAGGTGCTGGAGAAAACCAACAAGGTGTATCAGGAGTCGATGGAGGAAACGTGCGGAATGCTGAGTCTCTGATGTATAATGGTGTACCTTTCACCAAGATTATCGAGGCTTGGCTGGACGGCGTGAATCTGGATAAGAACCGCCATAATACGCTGACGGAGTTGGCCAGTCACCTGAGGTATCTGATCGGTAAGAACCCGAAGAAGATCACTGAGGTGGTGACGAAGTTGCCTTGGGTGCAAGACCTTGCGGCAGAAGGCGAGGACGTGGCCGGTACCGTCAGTTCCGTCATGGGTTGGAGGTATAACGAGAAGATGCCTGAACAGTTGAGGAAGGCTTTGGATAAGGTCGGGGCTCTCCAAAATGTCACGGTAGGGACAGGCTCTTCTGTGGCATCGGGCCAGCCCAAGAGTGACATCTATGACATGCTGCCGCTGGATAAATGGGCTGAGGAACTCATGGAAATGGTAAAGTACTATCCTTGTATGAAGGAATTGTTCCTGAATGCACATCCGCATAAGATGCCTGCCATTCTTTTCTCTTCTGCGGCTCTGTTCGGCACGCTGATGACGCGGGCCTACTATCATTTCTGGTTTGAGCCGGAGGTTGTGCGCAGGCTGAACTACTGCATCTTCATCATCGGTGATCCGGGCGCCGGAAAGAATGTGATCGAGAAGTTCTACAAGAAGATAGCCGATCCGATGATTCAGGCCGACAGTTGCCTGATAGATGCCGTGAACCGCTATAAGGAAGGCCGTACGGAGCGCACCACCTCGACGAAGGCTCAGAAGGGCGATGTGCTGAAGCGGCCTGTGGTGGGTATCCGCGTGCATCCTGCCCGCACGGCTACTGGCGAGTTCATCCGACACATGAATGCGGCAGTCGAGACGGTACAGGGGCAACCCATGCACCTGCACATGTTATCGTTTGATGCCGAGCTGGACAACGTGAACAAGCAGAACAAGGGCGGTGACTGGAAGGATCGCGAGATCATGGAACTGAAGGCATTCCACAACGAGGAGGAAGGTCAGATGTATGCCAACCAGGAGAGTTACACGGGCATGTTCAACGTCTACTGGAACTTTATCTATACCGGCACACCATACGCCCTGCACCGCAAGGTGAACCAAAGGAACTTCGGTACGGGTATGAGTACCCGACTGGCGGTGATTCCTCTGCCCGACAGGGGGCAGGCAAAACGCCATCAGCAGGTAGATCCCCTAGCCAACGAGACACTCAAGACCTGGGCTTATCGGCTGGACAGGGTAGAGGGCGAAATCCTCCTCGAGCCCCTCAATGACGAGACCTTCGACTGGCAGTCGAGTCATCTGGAGATTGCTAACTTCAATGACGACAAGGCCGACCGCCTGCTCTTGAAACGCATACCTTATTATGGTATCGGTGTGTCGCTTCCGTTCATTCTGATGCGCCACTGGGATGAATGGCAGGAGTCGAAGACGCTGACGATGGATGACACCGACAAACGGCTCTGCCGCCTGGCGATGGAAATCCAATACAAGTGCCAGCACTTCTTCTTCGGCGAGATGGCCTACAACTACTTCGCCGATCAGGACAAGGAGTTCGTGGTGCGCCGCCGGACAACCCGCTACGACGAGTGCTATCGAAAACTCCCTGACGAGTTTAAGACGCAGCAGTTCATGGACTGTTTCGGCTGCAGCAATGCAACGGCAGCACGTTCTATCAAGCGTTTCAAGGAAGACGGGATTATTGAGAATGTGAAGTTCGGACTCTATAAGAAGGTTCTGATGGAGTTGCCATAAAAACACTTTGGCGGGGGTAGTACCCCGCCGAAGTGTTTCACTTTCTCACTTTCTCAATTATGACAAGAAGGTTTAAGGAGATTGAAAATTGATAATTGAAAATTGATAATTATGACACCACGAGGAATTCGTAATTGCAACCCACTGAACATCCGTCGTTCTGCGAAGGATCAGTGGAAAGGTCTTGCAGAACGCCAGCAAGACGCTGCCTTCTGCCAGTTCAAATCATTAGAGTACGGTTGGCGAGCAGCCTTCTATCTGCTCACGCGGACTTACTATCATAAGCACCGCCTCTATACCATCCGCACCATCATCCGTCGCTGGGCACCGGAGTCGGAGAACAACACTGAGGCATACATTAACAACGTCTCGAAGTTGACTGGTATCCAACCCGATGAACTTCTCGGCATCCCCTCCGAACAACCATCGAGGTGGATAGCCCTCGGAGCCGCGATGGCCATCCAAGAGAACGGCACCAGCAGTCTCGACTACTTCGCTATGCTGCGAGGTTGGGAACTCTGTCGCCAAGACGTACAATCAGGTAAGTTGTAATCTCTCTCTCATCATCTGCCGCCGATATACCCATCAAAGGTATGTCGGCGGCATTTACCTTATATATTGGTGCGGTTCATTTACTTGTGATCTACAGCAGCCTGCTCAACGGGAAGGCAGCGCTTGTAGTTCTCAATGTACTTCTCGAAGCCGGCAACGTCCTCGGCAGTAGGAGCGATGCTGACGCCAGTGTTGCCTGCAAAGACAACCTTCTCGAGATAATCAGCCAACGAAAGTTTGTCGGGATTATTCACGGCGTAACCAGCCAGCAGAGCGATACCCCAGGCACCACCTTCGCCAGCGGTCTCCATGACGGAGATGGGGCTGTTGAGGGCAGCGGCGAGCATGCGCTGACCGACACCAGGAGTCTTGAAGTAACCACCGTGACCAGTTATGCGGTCAACGCTGATCTTCTCCTCTTTGAACAGAATGTCGTTACCAATCTTCAGCACACCGATAGCACCATAGAGGTGGGCACGCATGAAGTTGGCGAGGTTGAACTTGTCGTTGGCAGAACGCATGAACATCGGACGACCCTCGGCCAGACCAGTGACAGGCTCACCGCTGACATAGTTGTAAGCCATCAGTCCACCACAGTCGGTGTCACCCTTGAGGGCTTCATTGAAAAGCTTACCGTAGAGATCGTTCATATCTACCTTTATACCAAGTAGTTGCTGATATTCCTTAAAGAGTCCCACCCAGGCATTGATGTCACTTGTGCAGTTGTTGCAGTGAACCATTGCCACGAGCGAACCATCAGGTGTGGTCACCATGTCGATCATCTCGTAAGGCTTCGACAGCGGCTTCTCGAGCACAATCATCGAGAATGAAGATGTGCCGGCGCTGACGTTACCTGTACGCTGCTTGACAGCGTTGGTTGCCACCATACCAGTACCTGCGTCGCCTTCAGGAGGACAAACGGGGATGCCAGCCTTCAGATGGCCGCTGACGTCGAGCTTCTTAGCACCCTCTGGTGTGAGGAAGCCAGCATTCTCACCAGCATTAAGCGACTTGGGCAGGATGTCGAGCAACTTCCAAGAGAAACCCTTCGGTGCGATGAGCTCGTCAAACTTTTTGACCATTGTTGCATCGTAGGTCTTCGTGGCAGGGTCAACGGGAATCATGCCAGAAGCGTCGCCCACACCGAGTACGAACTGACCAGTTACCTGCCAGTGAACGTAGCCTGCAAGTGTCGTGAGATACTTGATGTCGCTGACGTGCTCCTCGTTGTCGAGGATAGCCTCATAGAGGTGACTGATGCTCCAGCGCAGGGGGATGTTGTAGTTGAAGAGCTTTGAGAGCTCGGCAGCAGCCTTGCCTGTGTTGGTGTTACGCCATGTGCGGAAGGGCACGAGGATCTCCTCATCCTTGTTGAAAGCCATGTAGCCGTGCATCATGGCAGAGAAGCCGATGGCAGCGAGTGCCTCGATCTCGCAGTCGTACTGAGCCTGAACATCCTTGCGGAGCTCGGCATAGCAATCCTGCAGGCCGTACCAGATAGCCTCGGTAGAGTAGGTCCAGAGACCATCTACCAATTGATTCTCCCACTCGTGTGAGCCCTGTGCGATGGGCTTATTGTCCTCGTCGATGAGGACGGCCTTGATGCGGGTAGAGCCAAACTCGATACCGAGAATGGCCTTACCTGCTTCGATTGTCTGTTTTGCGGTCATAGTCTTTTTTATTTTTGACGTGCCTAATTAATATTATCGGAGCGCTTTGCTCAACATATAGTACATCTCGTTGTTCTGGAGGGTCTGCTTGAAGTCGGCGATGTTGGTCTGCTTGTTGATGCGGACGTACTCGATGCCGAGCATCTCAGCGAAGTCAGCCCAGTACTCTTCGTTGATGTCGTAAGAGAAGGCGCTGTGGTGAGTACCACCGGCGAGGATCCAGGCAGCAGCACCAATCTCGAAGGTGGGCTGGGGGATCCAGAGGGCAGAAGCCACGGGCAGGTTAGGCATGGGCTTCGGCTCGATGCACTCAACCTCCTGAGAAATCAGACGGAAGCGGTTGCCAAGGTCAACGACTGTAGCCTTGATACCACGGCCAACCTTTGAGGTGAACACCAGACGAGCGGTCTGCTGCTTGCGGATACCGATGCCGAGGAAGTGAACCTCGAGCTTTGGCTTGTCGGTAGCGATGAGCGGACAAACCTCGAGCATGTGGCTCTGGAGGCAAGAGCTGCGGTCGCCGGCGAAGTTGAGGGTGTAGTCCTCGAGGAATGAGCAACCGGTAGGCATGCCCTGCTGGATCACCCACAGAGTGCGATAGAGACAAGCTGTCTTCCAGTCGCCCTCGGCACCGAAGCCATAACCCTCTTCCATCAGGCGCTGTGAAGCCAGACCAGGAATCTGGTCGAAACCACAGAAGTCAGGTGCATCGATATCGGCATCACCCAGGTCGTCGAAGTTGGTGGTGAAAGCGGTAGCACCCTCGTCCTTCAGGACGCGACGGAGCGCAATCTCAGCCTTGGCGGCGTTCTTCACTTTCTGCCAGTAAACCTCCTCGCCGCTCTCATCAATCTTGATGGTGTAGAGCTTCTTGTACTCCTCAACCAGTTCGTCGGCTTCCTTGTCGGTGACCTTCTTGAAGTATTCCATCAGAGAGCTGACGGGATAGTAGTCAACGTGGTAGCCCAGACGCTGCTCGAACTCTACGCGGTCGCCATCGGTAACGGCAACGTTGTTCATGTTCATACCGAACATCAGGCAGCGTACATTGTGAGCATCAGCAACACCGGCAGCTACGCGAGCCCAAACGGCAATCTGCTTCTGGGCAGCCTCGTCTTTCCAGTAGCCGCAAACCACCTTGCGGGGAACACGCATACGGGTGCAGATGTGTCCGAACTCGATATCGCCGTGCGCACTCTGGTTCAGGTTCATGAAGTCCATGTCCATCGTCTCCCAGGGAATCTCAGCGTTGTACTGGGTGTGGAAGTGGAGCATCGGCTTCTGCAGCTGCTGCAGACCCTTGATCCACATCTTGGCGGGTGAGAAGGTGTGCATCCAAGTGATGATACCTACGCACTTCTCATCATTGTTGGCTGCCAGCATCACCTGCTCAACTTCCTTAGAGCTGTTGGCTGTGCCCTTATATACAATCTTTACAGGGATGTTGCCGCTGTCGTTCAGACCTGCAACCATCTCCTTAGAGTGACCGTCAACTGCAACTACAGCGTCGCCTCCATAAAGAAGCTGTGCGCCAGTTACCCACCAAATCTCGTAATTCTCAAATGCTTTAATCATAATTGTTGTCTTGTTAAATTAGTTATTATTATTAATGTTTCTGTCCTTTCTGGCCATAGTAGGCGTTAGGTCCGTGCTTGCGCATGTAGTGCTTCTCAATGAGCAGCGGATTCATCGTGAGGTTCGGATTTACAGAGAAGGCTACGAAGGCCATCTTTGCGCACTGTTCCATTACCTTGGCGTTATACACGGCATTGTCGGGAGAAGTTCCCCAAGAGAACGGACCATGGTTCTTTACCAGTACGGCAGGCGTATGATCGGGGTTGATCTTGCGGATGTTCAGGATCTCGTCGACGATCACGTTACCGGTCTCGAGTTCGTAGTTACCCTTCACTTCCTCCTCAGTCATATCGCGTGTGCAGGGGATATCCTTGTAGAAATAGTCGGCGTGGGTTGTGCCGATGTTGGGGATATCGCGACCAGCCTCTGCAAATGCTGTGGCATAGGTAGAGTGGGTGTGAACGACACCCTGAATGTTGGGGAAGTTACGATAGAGCACCAGGTGTGTCGGTGTGTCGCTGGAGGGGTTGAGGTCTCCGTCGACCACTTCGCCCGTCTTGAGATCCACCACTACCATATCAGATGCTTTCATCACGTCGTAGTCGACGCCTGAGGGCTTGATGACTACCAGTCCGTTTTCACGGTCAATACCTGATACATTACCCCATGTAAAGATAACGAGGTTCTGTTTTACCAGATCAAGGTTTGCCTTGAATACTTTTTCTTTTAGTTCTTCTAACATATTGTCTTACAGTTTAAAGTTAGGGTCGTGTGCATAGACCCGATTGTTGAATCGATAAAGGAAAGCGCCACGCTTCGAACTGGTCTTGTCGATCAGTTCGGTTTTCTCTATGAAGTCCATTTCCTTGATGCGCTTACGGAAATTGCGCTTGTCGAGTTCCTCACCGTTCACTGCTTCATAGAGTTTCTGGAGCTGTGTGAGCGTGAAGAGGCTGGGGAGCAAGCGGAAGCCTACAGGCTCGGTAGCAAGTTTCAGACTCATCATCTTGCGGGCCTTCTCTACCATTTCGTTATGGTCGGAGTAGAGTTGGGGGACGGCATTGATGTCCATCCACTCAAGCCCGTGCTGGACACGAAGTGCATCATCGTAGTCCTTCACGTTGATGAGGGCATAATAGGCGATAGACACAACGCGCTCACCAGGGTCGCGGTCGACCTTTCCGAAGGCACCCACCTGGCGCATAAACAGGTTCCTCAGTCCGGTGAGTTCAAAGAGTGTACGCGCTGCGGCATCATCGACGCTCTCGTCGCTGGCGACGAAGCCTCCGTAGAGGCTCCATTCACCGCGTCCGGGATCCATCTTACGTCTGCCAATCAGTATCTTCAACTTACCTTCGTCGAATCCGAAGATAATGCAGTCTACTGACAGCCAGACCTTGGAATGTTCACCATAGAAGTTTGTCATATCTTATCTTTTTACCAGAAGTATGCATAGAAGCAGCTGACGAGGCCGACAACGACCAGAGTGCCGATGATATCCCATACACCCCAGCTTTCGCGAATGCTCTTCTTGAACTCAGGAGTGAAGGTGATGGCATCCACCTGTTCCTTCGAAGGTGCAGGCGTGAAGCAGCTGACTACAACCATCAGGATGATAATGAATACGAGAAGCCAGCACTCGAAGATGAGCCAGTTGGTCTGCCAGAACCATGAGGTGGCATCCCAGAAAGCACCATCCATGGCAGCCTTACCAGAGTCGGTGATGACGTTGGTTACCAGGCGAACCATACCGATGAGGAAGCCGCCGATAAGACCCCATTCACCAGCCTTAGGCGTAATTTTCTTAGAGAAGATACCCAGGGTGAATACGGCAACCATGGCAGGAGCGATCAGTGACTGGATGTCCTGCAGATAGCTGTAGAGGTTACCCATGTTCATCATGATAGGCATCCAGGCCAGACCCAGGAGCACGACAACGACCGTAGCCGTACGACCTACGAATACGTAGTGAGCCTCGCTCATGCCCTTCTTCATAGGCTTGTAGAAGTCCTCGGTGAAGAGCGTAGCGCAAGAGTTGAAGAAGGCAGCCAGAGAAGCAACGAGCGCGCAAACGAAACCGATCGTCACGATACCCTTGATACCGGCAGGCAGAATGTTCTTCACCATCATGGCAAAGGCACCATCGGTAGACTCGTGGTTGGTAATATCCATTTCGATACCACTACCAGTCTTCAGAGAGAGTGCGTAGGCAATCATACCTGGAATCAGGAACATGAAGCAGGGGAGGAGTTTGAAGAAACCGGCAGCGATGGTACCACGACGAGCGCGAGCCATCACAACCTTATTGTCCTCACCAGGCACCTGACCGAGTACACGTTGAACGATGTGCTGGTCAGTACACCAATACCAGAAACCGATGATAGAAGCACCGAGGAATACGACATAGCCCGGGAACTGCGGATACATCGGGTCGCCTGGTTGAGTGTGGAACATGTGGGTCGTTCCGTAGCCATCATGAGCGGCGTTACATGCTGCCATCATGTTGCTCCATCCCTGTACGATGCTGCCATCGCCAAGGGCAGAGAGACCGAGGAACAGCACGAGGAATGAACCGACGATCAGGATAGGTGTCTGAATAGAAGACAGTGTCATCACACCCTTCATACCGCCGAATACAGTGAAAACAGCAGTAATGGCAATCAGACCGATAGCGCCATACCAGAAAGGAATGCCCAGGAGGTACTTGAAGAAGATACCACCGGTGAAGGCAGTTACGGAAACCTTTGTCAGCACGTAAGCCACGAGGGTGATGATAGAGAGCCAGGATCCTGTGCGCTGTGTGTAGCGGAACTTCAGGAAGTCGGGCATCGTGATGATCTTACCCATCTTGTTGATGAGCAGCTGATAGAAGGGTACGAACAGCCAACCGAGGATCAGGATCATCCATCCCTGCATCTCCCAGTGAGCCATACCTACACCATCCTTGGCACCGGTACCGGCGAGACCTACGAGGTGCTCTGAACCGATGTTGGCGGCGAAGATAGCCATACCGATCACATACCAAGGCTCGCCCTTACCGAAGAGGTAGGCAGAAGAGTCTTCTCCCTGCTGGGCTTTCTTGTCTTTCCAGATGGCATACCACACGGCAGCCACCACTCCTAACAGGCCAACGACAAGGACTACCCAGTCGAGCCAGATGAATTCATTAGAACTCCAATTCATTTTGTTTTGAGCTATTAATTGTTAGTAATTATTTTGTTGAGAATTTGTATGCTGCGTGGCTGAAATACTTCTCACCTGGGTTCAGGACGGGCTGTACCCATTCTGGATGGTTGGGAGAATCGGGATACTTCTGGCTCTCGAGACAGACACTCACGTGCTTGGGGTAGGTGAGGCCATGCTTGCGGGGAATATCCTTATCGGCACCGACGCCCTGGAAGTTACCGCTATATACCTGTACGCCAGGCTCGTTGGTAAACATCTCCATGAAGATGCCTGTCTTCGGTGAATAGAGGCTGGCGCATACCTGCGTGTCGTCGCCCTTACCGTCCTTATAAGTATTCAAGCAGAAGTTGTGATCGTAGCCTGTGGCATTCTGGATCTGGTCGAACTCAGACTGAATGCTGTCACCAACGGCGTGAGGTGTACGGAAATCCATAGGCGTACCCTCTACAGGCTTAATCTCGCCAGTGGGGATGTAAAGCTTGTCGCTGGGTGTGAAGTTGTCGGCATTCACATAGAGCACCTGATCATAGGCCGGCTGCGTGAAGTCACCGCTCAGGTTATAATAGTTGTGATTGGTCTGGTTGATAATGGTCGGCTTGTCACTCTCTGCCTCCCAGGTCATGTCGAGCACATTGTCTGCCGTAACCTTATAAGTAGTAGTAGCCATCACCTTGCCAGGGAAACCATTCTCACCAGCAGGAGCCACAATCGTCAGTCTAAGGATAGAGTCGCCAATCTGGGTTGCATCGTAAACCTGATGCATCCATCCGGTGTTACCACCACCATGCAGACAGTTAGGACCATCGTTCTTCTTCAACTGAATGGTGTCCTCGCCGAGGATGAACTGACCGTTCTTGATGCGGTTTGCGTAACGGCCAACACTTGAACCGTAGTCGGAAGGAGTGTTGATGGTGTCGGCATACTGAGCGATGTTGTCGAATCCAAGTACAACATCAGTTGCCTTACCATCCTTATCGGGCACACAGAGTGAGACGATACGACCACCATAATTTGTGATGCATACCTCCATGCCATTGGCATTCTTCAAGGTGTAAAGCTTCACGGGCTTTGCCTGAATGGTGGTGTCGAACTTGGCGGGATCAAGACCCGAAACCGTTAACTGAGGTGCCTGCTGCTTCTGAGCACAAGCCGCGAACAACAACGCTGTTGCGCTGAGTCCAATCAGAGTCGATTTGAATGATTTCATAATTGTTTGATTAAGCTGTTATTATGTTATTATGTTATTTTGGGTGTAAAATTACAATTATTTTTTGAACTGGCAAGCGTTTTAGGAATAAAAATATGCGGTAAAGTGTATTTTTTACACCTTACCGCAGTTATTTAACCTTTATAAACACTAAATAGCGTGTTTATAGCAAGTTAGAGTTAGCAAATCTTGCGTGAACCATCGCCGATGACTACATCGTAGACCTTAGGTTCGTGACCGTACTTCTCATTGAAGCGTTTCTTGGCATCTTCAATGAACTTCTTGTACAGATCGTTGCGCACAAGGTTGATTGTACAGCCGCCGAAACCACCACCCATGATGCGAGAACCGGTTACGCCATTCTCCTTGGCTATTTCGTTCAGGAAATCGAGTTCCTCACAAGATACCTCATAGTCTTTTGACAGACCTTCATGCGTCTTGTACATCATCTCGCCAACCTTCTCGTAATCGCCTTCGTTGAGGGCTTCGCAGACAGCCAGCACACGGTCTTTCTCACCTAGTACGAACTTGGCGCGCTTGTAGTCCTCAGCGCCAACCTCTTCCTTCACTTCCTCAAGCTGTTCCCAAGTGCAGTCGCGCAAGGTCTCAAACTTTCCTTCCGGATGCTTGGCGGCAATATGCTTTACGACATTCTCACAAGAGTTACGGCGATCGTTGTAGGGAGAACCGGCAAGCTGGTGCTTGACAACAGAGTCGAGCAATACCAGACGATAGCCGTCGGGCTTGAATGGGAAATACTCGAATTCACGGCTGCGGCAGTCAAGGCGCATCAGGCAGCCAGCCTTTCCAAAGACGGAAGCAAACTGGTCCATGATGCCACAATTAACACCACAATAGTTATGCTCTGTAGCCTGGCCTGCCAAGACCATATCCCACTGAGAGACCTTGTTATCACCGAAGATGTCATTCAGTCCACAGGCGAAGCAGCTCTCCATCGCAGCAGAAGAAGACATACCGGCACCAAGAGGCACATCGCCGGCAAAAGCAATATTGAAACCTTTAACGGGTACGCCCAACTTCTTCATTTCCAAAGATATACCGTAAATATAACGAGCCCATGAAGCTCTGGGACCATTAGGGTCAGAGAGTTTAAAGTCTACACGATCTTTCAGGTCGATAGCATAAGCCATCACAGTATCTTCCGTACCGTTGGCACGCATCTCGGCCATTACGCCTTTATCTACAGCACCAGGGAAAACAAAGCCGCCATTATAGTCGGTATGCTCACCGATAAGGTTGATACGACCAGGAGAGGCATATATATTGCCTGTCTTTCCATCGAAATGCTTGATAAAGCGACTTCTTACAAATTCTATATCCATTTATATATTATTAATAAGGTGAATAATTAGTCGACAGGGATTTCGGGGTTCACGTTCTTGCAACCGATGAGTGCATAGTAGAACATATACGCCATGGCAATCAGGTAAACGAAATAGCTAGGCATATAACCGAAGATGTCGGCAAAGAAATTCTGGACAACGGGGAGTACACCACCGCCAACAACCATCATCATGAAGATACCGGAAGCCTGAGCAGTATATTTGCCAAGACCCTCAGTAGCCAGATTGAAGATGGAAGCCCACATCACTGATGTGAAGAGACCGCAGAGCACCAGGAGCAGTGCGCTCAATGGTACTGTGGTTGAGGTGATTGTACCTTCGAGGATAGAGATCAGCGGCATGCTGACGGTGACGCTCTTCGGGGTGAGGATCGCTGCGAGAATGAGAATCATACCTGCAAACGTAGCGATAAGCATCAGCTGACGCGAAGATACCTTGGCGGCAATGAAGCTTGAGCACAGACGGCCTACCAGCATCAGCAGCCAGTACATGGCAGCCACGGCTCCACCGATTGTAGCAGCGTTAAGCACTGCCTCCGGGTTCGTCCAAGCGCCATTTGCACTGGTATCAGACAGATAGAAGTTCAGACCGCCAGGGATACCAACCTCGACACCTACGTAGACGAAGATGGCAATCACACCGAGCAGACAATGACGGAAAGACCATGGTGAATGCTCGAAGACTGTATCAGCCGTCACCTTACCCATCTCAGGATCCTTGATGGGGATGAAGAGCAGCGCCACAAAGGCAGCTGCGAAGACAGTCATGGCGATGTACATCACAAGATTGACGTCGGCCATCTGTGTGGAAGCCGTCACCGTTCCGATAAGTGCACCCACGAGCATCGGGGTCATCGTTCCGGCAAGTGAGTTCAGCGTACCGCCAATCATGTTCAACTGGTTTCCGCGATTACCGCCACCACCGAGCAGATTCAGCATCGGGTTGACAACGGTATTGAGGATACACACGGCGAAACCTGAGATGAACGCACCGAATAGATAGATGCAGAAGCCGGTGATACCTCCTGAGAAACCAGACAGGAACTGGATAAGCACACCGATAAAGCCAACGGCGATACCGATGAGGGCTGTCTTCTTATAACCCACCTTGGTAAGCATCTTACCGGCAGGGATACCCATGAACAGATAAGCAAAGAAATTCATGAAGTTACCCATGATGCCGAGCACGTTAGAACCACCTATCTCAGGCTGGTTTTTCCAGATGACACCAATGGGGGCGCCGAGATTCGTTACAAACGAGATCATGGCATAAAGGAACATCATCGTTATAATAGCGATGATGCTTCCGTTTTGTTTTTGATTATTCATACAATATTGATTAAGTCAAGTTAGTTGATGTTTATTCTACGACACCGAAACGGTAGATCGTCTTGTGCTTATAGGTCTGACCCGGGCGCAGTACAACACTGGGGAAGTACGGGCGGTTAGGTGTGTCAGGGAAGTGCTGGGTCTCCAGACATACGGCAGAGCGGTATGGGAATGTGCAACCATTGGCACCTTTGTATCCGGTGGCATAGTTGGCTGTGTAGAGCTGCATTCCTGGTTCGGTGGTATAGCACTCCAGTATGCGTCCGCTCTTAGGCTCTGTGATTCTGGCAGCGAAGCTCAATTCTCCCTCCTCACGCTTGTTGAGCACGTAGTTGTGATCGAAGCCCTTGCCAAACTTAATCTGCTCATGGTCAGCATTGATGTCCTGTCCGAAAGGCTTCGGCGTACGGAAATCGAATGGCGTACCTTCAACCTTCAGGATCTCACCTGTAGGAATGGCCGTAGCATCGGTAGGCAGGTAGAAGTCGGCATTGATCTCGCAGATCTGATCCTCGATGGTTGGAGTAGGATCAGCTGTGCCTGCCAGTGAGAAGAAGGCATGATGTGTCAGGTTGACAATCGTCTTTTTGTTGGTGGTGGCCAAATACTCGATAACCAACTCGTTGAGGTCGGTGAAAGTGAATTCTACTGTGACGTCAAGTTCGCCGGTATAACCCTCTTCACCATAGGAAGATACGCGATGGAGGGCCAATGAACGAGGACCCATCTGACGGGCATCCCAAACCTTGGCGTTGAAGCCTACGGCACCACCATGCAGGTGGTTGGGACCGTCGTTGAGTGCCAGTTGGTACTCCTTGCCGTTCAGTGTGAACTGTCCCTTGCAGATACGGTTACCCCAACGGCCGATGAGGGTCGAGAGATAAGGCTCCTTGCCGCTTGTAAGCTGCTGGATACTGTCATGTCCCTGAATGACGTTTGCTACGTTGCCATCCTTGTCAGGAACCATAATAGCACAAATGGCACCGCCATAATTGGAGATTGCCACTTCATAACCTTTACGGTTTCTCAGGATGTACAAATCGGTTTTCTTACCGTTAATCGTGGCCTGGAAGTTCTCCCGCTTCAGACCACACAGATTCGCTGTTTCTGTAGTGTTTGCCATATTGAAAATATGTTTAAAAGTTTTAAGTTGCGTATTTTCTGCAAAATAACAGAAAATTTTTCAAATGGACGAATGAAACAACGAAAAAAATGTTTCTTATGTATTAAAAAACACTAAATACAGTTTTTTAGGAAGTCTGCGACCACATAACTGCTACCGCCAATGAACACAAAGTCCTTTTCTGTGGCAGTTTCCTTGGCAGCTTCATAAGCACTGGCGACATCAGGGAAACTGTAGCCTTTAAGCCCAAGTTCCTGAGCGTAGATCTTCAAAACATTTTCCGAAACTGCGCGTTTGTTGTTGGCTTTCGTGAAATAGTAGGTCGCCTCTTTCGGCAATAATGCCATCACGCCTGTAATGTCCTTGTCGTCCACCATACCGAACACGATATGCATGTGGTCGCAAGTGACAGCTTTCAGCTGTTCGCTGAGATAAGTCCAGCCCGGCACGTTGTGACCCGTATCACAAACGGTCATAGGTGCGGTATTCACAATCTGCCAGCGCCCCTTCAGCCCTGTGAGGTCGCAAACATACTTGAAGCCTTCGCTCACTTCCTTGTTTTGTGATGGGGTGCCTGAGATACAAGACACGGGGAACATATAGCCGAGATCCTCAAGTTGGCGAACGGCGCAGAGAATCGTGTTGGCATTCTTCTTTTGGTAGTTACCCATGAGTTCACCCGTGATTTCTCCGTAATGCTGTGTGTGGTAGAGCATTCCCTTTTCGGTAAGCTTGCATGAAAGCACTTCCTTCATGTCTTCTGCGAAGACGGCAGGTGCTCCAGCTTCAGCTGCCATAGCCTCGAAAATCATGCGAGTCTCGGGTGTGGTCTCTCCGATAACCACAGGAACTCCTTTCTTGATGATCCCAGCCTTTTCCATCGCAATCTGTTCCAGAGAAGTGCCGAGGAATTGTGTGTGGTCGAGTCCGATATTCGTAATAACGGACAGGATAGGGGTGATGATGTTTGTACAGTCGAGGCGCCCGCCCATGCCTACTTCGATGACGGCAATGTCAACCTCCATGTCAGCGAAGTATTTGAAGGCCATCGCTGTGATGACCTCGAAGAACGATGGTGACAGGGGCTCAAAGAAAAACTTCTCCTTTTCCACGAAGTCGATGACGTATTCTTCAGAAATAGGCTGGCCGTTGATACGGATACGCTCACTGAAATCCACGAGGTGGGGTGAGGTGTAAAGCCCAACCTTGTAACCGCACATCTGCAGGATGGCAGCGAGGGTATGTGCACATGACCCCTTGCCATTGGTTCCTGCAACGTGAATTGTACGATACTGCCGATGAGGATGCTTGAGATGTTCGTCGAGGAGCAATGAGTTCTCCAACCCCTCTTTATAGCCGCTGGCGCCCTGTCGCTCAAACATGGGCATCTGGCTATACAGGTATTCGCAAGTATCCTTATAAGTCATCGTCGTGCTGGTTTATTATATTAATTGAAATAGTTCTTAAAGCGCTGGAAGATAGAGTCTTTGGTCTGCTTGTCGCCCTTGAAGTTGTCACTGTCGCGGAACTTTTCAATAGCCTCCTTCTCTTCACGACTGAGAGTACGTGGTACATAGACACTGATGTTTACCACGAGATCGCCCTTGCCGGAACCATAACCTTGTACAGCAGGCAATCCCTTACCGCGCAGACGGAGTGTCTTGCCAGGCTGTGTTCCACTATCGAGCTTCACCTTCAGCTTGGTTCCTTCTATTGTAGGAATCTCAATATCACCGCCCAGGGCTGCTGTGGGGAAGTCGAGCAACAGGTTGTATATCAAGTCGTTGCCGTCGCGAACGAATGAATCATGGGATTCCTCTTCGATAAATACCTGAATATCGCCGTTGATGCCATTGTGCTTTCCTGCATTTCCCTTGCCCGGCACGTTGACAACCATACCTTCTGCTACACCGGCAGGAATGTTGATCTCAACAACTTCTTCACCCTTCTTCACACCAGTGCCATCGCACTCCTTACACTTGTTCTTGATTACCTGACCTTCGCCGCCGCAGACAGGACAGACGCTCTGCTGCTGCATCATGCCGAAGATGCTTTGGGTGGTGTGGGTGATGTAACCCTGTCCGTGACAGGTGGGGCATTGCTCCTTGCCGCTGCCAGCCTCGGCACCGCTGCCGTGACAGTGTTCACAAGGGATGTCCTTGCGCACCTTGAATTTCTTCGTTACACCTGTATTGATCTCTTCAAGCGTTAACTTTACCTTGAGGCGCAGATCACTGCCGCGATGCTGCTGGGGGCGACGCTGTCCGCCGCCAAAGCCGCCAAAACCGTGCCCTCCGAAGATATCGCCGAACATCGAGAAGATGTCGTCCATATTCATGCTGGCACCACCAAAGCCGCTGAAATCGAAACCACCCATGCCAGGACCATCGAAACCGAACTGGTCATACTGTTGGCGGGTCTTCGGATCGTGCAGCACATTATAAGCCTCTGCGGCTTCCTTGAACTTCTCCTCGGCTTCTTTGTCGCCGGGGTTACGGTCAGGGTGGTATTTGATGGCTATCTTTCGATAAGCTTTCTTGATCTCGTCTTCCGAGGCGGTCTTTGCGACCCCAAGCACCTCGTAATAGTCTCTTTTCTGTGCCATTTATTTTTTATTGTCCTACGGCCACCTTAGCGTGGCGGATTACTTTGTCGTTTAGTTTGTATCCGGGCTGCAAGCAGTCGATCACCTTGCCCTTCTTGTCGTCACCCATGCCGGGAACCATCGCTACGGCTTCGTGAAGGTCGGTGTCGAAGTCGGCATCCTGTGTCTCGATTTTGCTGACGCCTTGTCCTTCAAGGGTCTTCATGAATTTCTGGTGAATCAGCGTCATTCCTTCACGGAGCACCTCGGGATCGTCAGTCTTAGCGCCATTATCGATGGCTCTTTCCATATCATCGAGGATAGGCAGGATAGAGGTGATGAATTTCTCACCGCCGTTCAGGATCAGCTCTGCACGTTCCTTCAATGTACGTTTGCGGTAGTTCTCGAATTCGGCTACTTTGTAGAGCAACTGGGTCTTCAGTTCCTCGATTTCCTTCTGGGCCTTTTCCAGAGGATCTGCCTCTTCGGCTTCTTCTTCAGCAGCCTTATCAGCTGTTTCAGCAGCATTGTCTGCCTGAGCCTCTGTTTCTGCCTCTTTGTCAGTTTCATCCAAAGGAGCCTCGTTCAAGGTCTCCTCGTCTTCAATATTAATATCTTTTTCCATAATAGCAATGTGTTAAATGTTCTGATAACCTTGTAGCAAATTCTGTGCCATTAAGCATAGAGCTCTGCTTTTTTCGCCTTGATGGTCTCATCATAGATGTAGTCATCGTAGGTCATCAGCTTGTCAATGGTTCCCTTTGGTGTCAGTTCGATGATGCGGTCTGCTACGGTGTTGATGAATTCATGGTCGTGCGAAGCAAACAGGATGTTGCCCTTGAACTGAATCAGGTTGTTGTTGAAGGCCTGGATGCTCTCGAGGTCCAGATGGTTCGTCGGTGTATCGAGAATCAGGCAGTTGGCATTCTTCAGCTGCATTCGGGCAATCATACAACGCATCTTCTCACCTCCGGAAAGCACATTCACGTGTTTCAGTACGTCTTCCTCCTTGAAGAGCATACGACCTAAGAACGATTTCATCGTCACCTCATTGCCTGGTCCCCACTGGGAGAGCCAGTCTACGAGGTTCATCTCGCTCTGGAAGAATTCTGTATTGTCGAGTGGGAGATAGGCCGTGGTAATGGTGACACCCCACTTGTAGGTGCCTGCCTGAGCCTCGCGGTTACCATTGATTATCTCGAAAAGCGCCGTCATAGCCTTGGGGTTGTGTGACAGGAAGACGGTCTTCTGGCCTTTCTCGATGGTAAACGATACATTGTCAAACAATACCGTTCCATCTGGATCAACGGCCTTCAGGCCCTCTACCTCAAGAATCTGTGTGCCAGGCTCGCGCTCCATTGAGAAGATGATGCCCGGATACTTACGGGTAGATGGTGTGATTTCCTCCACATTCAGTTTCTCCAGCATCTTCTTGCGTGAAGTGGTCTGCTTGGATTTAGCCACATTGGCAGAGAATCTTCTGATGAACTCTTCCAGTTGCTTCTTCTTCTCCTCGGCCTTCATCTTCTGGTTCTGAGCCTGACGGAGAGCCAGCTGACTGGATTCATACCAGAAGGAGTAGTTACCGGAGAACAGCGTTATCTTACCGAAGTCGATGTCGACTGTCTGGGTAGAGACTGCGTCAAGGAAGTGACGGTCGTGGGATACGACGAGCACGCACTGTTCCAGATTCGACAGGTATTCCTCGAGCCACTGTACGGTATCGAGGTCAAGGTCGTTGGTAGGCTCGTCGAGCAGCAGGTTGTCGGGATGTCCGAACAAAGCCTTGGCCAGCATGACGCGCACCTTCTCATTGTTTGATATCTCGCTCATCTGCTTGTAGTGCTCGGTTTCCTTCACACCGAGGTTCTGCAACAGCTGGGCAGCCTCGCTCTCAGCCTCGTAGCCGTTCATCTCGGCAAAGGCCATCTCTAGTTCGGCAGCACGGTTACCGTCTTCTTCCGTCATTTCGGGCTTGCTGTAGAGGGCCTCGCGCTCCTTCATGTTGTCCCACATGGGCTTATGGCCCATCAGCACGGTATCCATCACCGTGAAGGCATCATACTTGAAGTGGTCCTGCTCAAGCACACTCATGCGCTCGCCGGGAAGCATTTCTATCGATCCTTTGTTGGGTTCCAGCTCACCGCTGATGGCGCGAAGCAAGGTTGACTTGCCGGCACCATTGGCACCGATGATACCATAGATATTGCCACTTGTAAACTTCAGGTTCACGTCCTTGTAAAGGACCTTCTTTCCAAACTGTATCTGCAGGTTTGTTACTGTAATCATCTCTTTCTTATACCTTATTTATATATTTGGGCTGCAAAGGTACAAATAATATCCGAGACTTCCAAATTTTCTACAACATTCCTTTGGTTGAGGGCAGTTCGTAGTGGTAGATATCACGTCTGACGGCCATTTTCAGGGCTCTGGCCAGTGCTTTGAAGATGCCTTCTATCTTGTGGTGCTCGTTTTCTCCCTCAGCCTTGATGTTCAGATTCATCCTGGCAGCATCGCTGAGGCTCTTGAAGAAATGTAAGAACATTTCCGTAGGCATCTCGCCGATTTTCTCACGCTTGAACGTGGCATCCCATACAAGCCAGGGGCGGCCTCCGAAGTCGAGTGCTACGCTGCAAAGACAGTCGTCCATCGGCAGGCAATAGCCATAGCGCTCAATGCCGCGCTTGTCGCCAAGGGCTTGCAGGATGCAGTCGCCCAAGGCAATGGCAGTGTCCTCGATGGTGTGGTGCTCGTCCACCTCAAGATCGCCCTTCGTATGAATCGTCAGGTCCATCATACCATGCTTGCCTATCTGCTCCAGCATGTGGTCAAAGAAACCCAGTCCGGTCTGAATGTCACACTTGCCAGTGCCGTCGAGATTTACCTTGATATGGATGTCTGTCTCCTTTGTCTTACGGCTCACCTCTGCGATTCTCTCACCAGCAAACAATAACTCGGCAATCTTGTTCCATGATATTCCTTCGTCGCTTAGAATCAGGGATTTACAACCAATGTTTCGAGCAAAGGTTCTGTCTGTTTCCCTGTCGCCGATGACGTAGGAATTGGCAATGTCATAGACCTCAGGATTGTTGATGTATTTCTCCACCAGCCCCGTATTCGGCTTTCGTGTGGGGGCATTGTCTTCAGGGAAATGCGGGTCGATGAGAATCTCGTCAAACGTGATGCCTTCACCCTCAAGTGTCTGTAGGATGAAGTTATGTACAGGCCAGAAGGTGTCTTCGGGAAAACTGTCTGTTCCCAATCCGTCCTGATTGCTCACCATGACAAATTCAAAGTCTAGTTTTTCACGAATAAAGGCGAGGTTGCGGAATACGCCCTTTACGAATTTCAGCTTCTCAAAGCTGTCGATCTGCTCGTCGGCTGGCTCTTCAATGAGCGTTCCGTCACGATCTATAAACAATAGCCGCTTCTTCATGATGGTTGTTGCTGTTAGTTCTTTTGTAAAATTCCTTCCGTTCTTTTTCCTGCTGGGCAATGGAGCCTTTCATCAGATAGCCGGGGCCTAGTGCCGTCATCCAGATATAGGCCTGAATGAATCCGGCGATGAGGAATACGCCTATCGATAGCCATAACACATAGTCTGGCATACCCACAGGGTCGCCACTCAGCACACCCATCTTCGACTGCCAGTTGGCTGCCATCATGATAAATGTAGGCAGCGAGGTGAACAGCGTCAGGGCAGAAATGACGAAGATGCAGACGATTGTCACAATCAGTATCATCCCCAGGTGTCGCAGCCAGGATTGCAGCTTCAGCGGTCCTGTCTGCTCCATCACGCCCCGCTTGCGAAGCCTCTTGCCAACGATGTAAAGCAGCAGGACGACGGCCACAGCCTCGATGGCGATGGCGGGTATCAGCAGGTCGGGTGAGATGATTACCGGCATGGCTGATGTGGCTGCGGTGATGACGGCAAAGACGATGGCTATCAGCCAGGTGACACGGAAAATACGTCTGAAATGACTCATATAGAACCGATAGCCCTCACGAATGCATGCCTGGCTGCTGCGGCTCTTCTGTAGTTTTTTATGCTTATTTGTTTCCATCTGTTCTATTTTTCGCTTGCAAAGTTACGAATTTTTGCGCACTGAAGTGACGGATTGTGCAGTTTTTTTTCTATTAAAAGTTAAAAAGGGTGTAATCTGTACAAAAAACGTGTCATCTATCATTACTGAGATTAAAAAGTCGTATCTTTGCAGTCAATAATAAATGATGTTCGCATGAAACACTTAAAATGGGGCTTCATCGGATGTGGTGAGGTAACGGAGAAGAAGAGCGGTCCTGCCTTCAGCGAGGTAGCGGGGTCTTCTGTGGTGGCTGTGATGAGCCGTACAGAGCAGCATGCCCGTACCTACGCCATCTCTCACGGCATCAAGAAATGGTATACCGATGCTCAGGAACTCATCGATGACCCTGATGTGAATGCTGTCTATATCTGTACGCCGCCATCGAGTCATGCCACCTATGCCATCATGGCCATGAAGGCTGGCAAACCCGTTTACGTAGAGAAGCCGCTGGCTGCCAGCTATGAGGATTGCGCACGCATTAACCGTATCGCTGAGCAGACGGGGGTGCCCTGTTTCGTTGCCTACTACCGTCGTTATCTGCCTTATTTCCAGAAGGTGAAGGATATCGTCAACAGCGGGCGCATCGGCAAGATACTGAACGTGCAGATACGCTATACCGAACCTCCGCGCTTTACTGATCTGGAGGCCATCGGAAAGGGGGAACCTCTTCCCTGGCGCCTGCAGCCTGAGATTTCCGGCGGCGGCTATTTCTATGACATGGCCCCTCATCAGCTCGATTTGCTGCAGGATATGTTTGGTGTCATCCTTGAGGCGCGAGGCATTTGCGCCAGCAGGGGCGGGTTCTATGAGGCTGAGGACTCCGTGAGTGCCTGCTTCCGTTTCGAGAACGGCCTGCCAGGCTCAGGCTCGTGGTGTTATGTGGCTCACGAGAGTGCCCGCGAAGATTGTATTGAGATTATCGGTACAGAGGGACAGGTAAGTTTCTCTGTGTTCGACTATAAGCCTATCCGGCTGCAGACGAGTAACGGCGATGAGAGCATCACCGTTCCGAATCCGCCCTACGTGCAGTATCCGCTGATCAAGAATGTGATCGAGCATCTGCAAGGGCTGGCCATCTGCACCTGCACCAGTTTGTCGGCTACACCCGTCAACTGGGTGATGGATCGTATTTTAGGTAAATTCTGATTGCCGTGGGACGTCTGCTGTGGTTCGTGTTGCTCTTGGCAGCCCTGTCTGTGACAGAGGTGTTTGCCGATGACGGCATCTCGCTGCAGACAGCACCGCTGGCTAATCCGACGGACACGCTCAAAAGCAAGGAACTGAGCAGGATCCGCGAGACGATTAGAGGCTTCGACCGCACGCAGGACGATTATATCGAGCCACAGCACTACGAGTTTACGGTGATGATGCAAGCCACGCGCACATTCGAGAACTTCGTGCTGAGCAGCAATGGCCAGAGTATCAGACTGGCTCCCGACGGGCTCACGAAGGTAGGGCCGTTCTTCGGCTGGCGGTGGTTCTTCTTCGGATGGACTTTTGATATCAAGAATATCGGATTCAAGAGCGGCGGACTGCGACAGGAGTTTGATCTCAGCATCTATTCCTCTCAGGTGGGAGTCGATCTGTATTACCGCCGCACAGGCAACGATTATAAGATCCGCGACGTCAATCTTGGCAACGGGATCAACGGCGATCTTTTCGAGGGCATGCCCTTTGGCGGGGTGAACGTGGGTATCACGGGCGTCAGTGCCTATTACATCTTCAACCACGAGCACTTCTCCTATCCGGCAGCCTTTTCGCAGTCTACCTGTCAGAAGATCAGCTGCGGCTCTTGGATGGCAGGCGCGGGCTATACGAATAATACGCTCGAACTCGACCACCTGGCGCTGGATGAAGCCCTTGAAAGCAGGATGCCCAAAGGGCAGGAGGTGAAGCTCGATAGTGGCATGATGTTCAACAGCATCAAGTACAACGACTTCATCTTTTCCGGTGGCTATGCCTACAACTGGGTGTTCGCCAAGAACTTCTTGTTCTGTGCCAGCGGACAGTTGGCCGTCTCTTATAAGACGAGCTACGGTAAGACAGCCGACGAGAAGAGGGGTTTCGATATCGGGAAAGTGAATCCCGACTTCATCGGGCGCTTCGGAGTAGTCTACAACAATACCCGCTGGTATGCCGGCACGAGCATCATCCTGCGCACGAACAACTACCGTACGTCGCGCTTTACGGCCAACAATATGTACGGCTCGCTGAATGCCTACATCGGCTATAACTTTATGTTGAAAAAGAAATATCGTAAAAAGAAGACGGAATGAGACGATTCATATATACAATCCTGTTGATGTGGCTCTGCCTGACCACGCAGACGGCGATGGGGCAGGTTAGTGCCTTGACGACGGACAGCCTGACGATCTGCCGGCTGCTCGACGAGGCGCGCCGTCAGCCGCGTACCACCAACTTTCCCCTCTATTTCGCACGTCAGTTTCTTGGGAGACCCTATGTGGCCCACACCCTGGAGATCAACAATCAGGAACAACTCGTGGTGAATACCCGTCAGCTCGACTGTACGACGCTGGTGGAGAATGTCACCGCCTTGACGCTCTGCGCCTATCGCCATCTCTATACCTGGCGCGATTATCTCAATGCCCTCGTAACCATCCGCTATCGTAATGGGCGGATAGATACCTATACCAGCCGCATCCATTACTTTACGGAGTGGATTACCGCCAACACGGCTGCAGGCATCGTCACCGAGCAGCAGTCGCCCGAGCCGCCGTTCTCCGCTGTCCAGGAGGTTGCCGTCTCGTTCATGAGCAATCATCCAGACCGTTACAAGGCCTTGCGCAATCATCCCGAATTTGTAGCCGATATCCGTGCCATGGAGCAGCGTGTGTCAGGCCAGCATTACCGTTATATCCCCAAGCGGCTCACGGGCAATGTCGCCCTGATGCGCAAGGCAGTCAACGACGGCGACATCATTGCCATCACCTGCAATAAGAAAGGCCTCGACATCGCCCACCTGGGCTTTGCCGTGTGGCGTAACGGGCAGCTCCATCTGCTCAATGCCTCCCAGCTCCACAAGAAGGTGGTCGAAGAGCCGATGACCCTCTATCAGTATCTCCAGAAACATTCCTCCCATACGGGAGTCAGAATCATTAGAATCAATAAATAAACTAATTAATGCGTATATGGAATTACCCGATTTTATGAGTTATGCCAACAAATTCACCCAGAAGGATTTTGTTGAGAAGATTTCACGTATAGCTAAACGTGCTGGCGCCAAACTGGTCTATGCGGCGCTGATCCTGTACTATACGCTCCAGAGCGACAAGGTGAGCAAAGCCGACAAGGCCATCATCATAGGAGCCCTGGGTTATATGATCAGTCCCCTCGATGTCATCCCGGATGCCATCCCCATCGCAGGACTCACTGACGACCTTGCCGTACTCCTCTATGTGCTGAAGAAGGTGTGGACGGGTATCGATCCCGAAATCATCGACCAGGCCAAACAGCGACTCTCCAAGTGGTTTGATGAAGAGGAGATCTCAGAGATCCAGAATCTCTTTGACGAGAAGGACAGCTGAACACAACTTTTTTGCCTGAAAACTTGCAAATGGCAGAAAAATGTTGTATCTTTGCAGCTGAGTTCTTTGACAGCTGTGTTCATTCGTGGACAGAGGGTGACAGTAGTGACACTATATTTCTATAATTCTCACGCGTACCGCGCACCCGCACGTATATAATAAGGTTCCTACGCGGTACGCGTGAAAAAGTACAAGAAATTACTGTCACCACTGTCACCAATGTCCAAAATAAGTATCACAGTCTGCATATCTGCATCACCCAGAAATGCATATAAATACACAAATAGTTTGCTCCCATATAACTGGTAGTTATATACCGACAAACCATAGGTTTACTACCGAGAAACCAATCGTTTGCTACCGATAAACTCATTCCCTGAAAATAGCGCATATTTATTCCGATTATCTGGATAAATATCCAAGTTCTTGTTAAGGATATCTTTCTGAGCCATTTTTTTGTGCGCTAAAAATGCATCACAAATCTTTCAATCCTGACAAAATAAAAATTCGGAAACCCTTTGTTTGTCGAGGTTTCCGAACTTTCCTATGAGGTGCCTGGCGGATTCGAACCGCCGTAGACGGTTTTGCAGACCGTTGACTAAGCCACTCATCCAAGGCACCGAGTAAGCGAGTAAAGAGCGATACAAGTATCAGCTCTTTCGAGCGCAAGGCGACAAGACCGAAGGTCAAGGCACCATTTCTTGAATGCGGGTGCAAAGGTAGTCATTATTTTCTACATTGCCAAATGTTTTCGCGATTTTTTCGCTTCTTATTGCAATTTTTCGCCAAAGCACAGCCTCTGCAGGCTTCGTTTCTGTCTGTCAGAGCCCTGTAAATGCGATATCCAGCATAGCATAGACACACAGCCAGTACCGTCGCCACTACCCAAATCTGCCACATCACGATTATAGCTTAGATAGTTTCCTCAGCAGCACTTTGTTGATAATCTGGATTCGGTGGCCTCGGCGCTCAATGTCCTCACGTACATTATTTATATTATTAAAGAAGTCGCTGAAGGCATTCAGCAGGAAGTTTGGCTGCCCCGTGTCTTCCGTCATCTCCGGATTTGTCAGGATATTGATTCCTTGGTGCTCGATGTGCACATCGATGTCCTCGCCAGTCATGATGGGATCGCCGTCGTAGTGGATGGCTCCTGGCTGATTGCGGTGGATATGGAGCTGCTTCGTGCGGAAAGTCTTAATCTTCGAATTGTTGCCCAGTGTCTTCATAAACAGGTCGGCGGCCATCTGCGGGGCATCGAGCGCATCAAAAGGCTCCATGATGATCACGTCCATCTCGCCGTCTTTCATCGTTGCCCCAGGCGCAATGTAGGCATTATTGCCGTATTGCGATGCATTGGCACAGGCGATGAGAAACGCCTTGTACGTTGAGGCGCCCGTTTCGTCCTCCACTTCGTAGGTCTCGGGCTTGTATTTCAGTCCCTCTTTCAGCACATTCTCGATGTAGGTGATGGGACCGCGCTTGCCTGCCTCGGCAAACTTCAGCGAGATGAAGGCATCGAATCCCATGCCGCAGGTGCAGAAGAAGGGCAGGTCGTTGATCACGCCGTAGTCGAAGGCTTCGATCTTGCAGTCGTTGATGATCTGCAGCGACTTCTTCACGTCCATCGGCAGACACAGATGCCTTGCCAGGCCGTTGCCCGATCCGCAAGGAATGATGCCCAGCGCTGTATCCGTATGCACGAGCGAGCGGGCCACCTCGTTGACAGTGCCGTCGCCGCCAATGGCCACCACGATATCCTTGCCCTCGTTGGCGCACACCTTCGCTATCTCCGCAGCATGACCGGCATACTCGGTGAGTCTCAGTTCGTAGTCGAATTGCTCCTTGTCGAGCGTGTGATCTATCAGATCAGGTATCTCTTTCTTCGAACTTGTGCCCGAAATCGGGTTTAGAATGAATACTATCTTCTTCTTTTCTGTCATAATCTGATGCAAAAATACAAAAATTGGACGAAATATCGGGGATTTATACAAGAAAAATACCAAAAACAGACAAATATTAATAAAAAGTTGCACTAATTGATAAAAAATGTGTAACTTTGCACCCTGATAATAGAATAAACAACAGAAGATACCTATAAGAATGGGACAATTACAAGAAAAATACAAGCTCTACCGTGAGCCCCAGAAGTTCATGGAGGCTGATGTATATCCCTATTTCCGTGCCATTGAGGGCAAGCAGGGAACAGAGGTTGAAATGGGCGGACACAAAGTGTTGATGTTTGGCTCTAACGCTTATACTGGTTTGACGGGCGACCAGCGCATCATCGATGCTGCCAAGCGCGCTCTCGACAAGTATGGCTCTGGTTGCGCCGGAAGCCGGTTCCTCAACGGAACGCTCGATCTCCATGTACAGTTGGAAAAAGAGATTGCTGAGTTTATCGGCAAGGAGGACTGCCTCTGCTTCTCTACAGGCTTCTCTGTGAACCAGGGTGTTCTGGCAATGGTAGTCGGCAAGGACGATTATATTATCTGCGACGATCGTGACCACGCTTCAATTGTGGACGGTCGTCGTCTTTCGTTTGCCAAGCAGCTCCATTACAAGCACAACGATATGGAGGATCTTGAGCGTGTGCTCCAGAAACTGCCTTACGAGGCCATCAAGCTTATCGTCGTCGACGGTGTGTTCTCAATGGAAGGCGATCTGGCTAAGCTGCCTGAGATTGTCGAGCTGAAGCACAAGTACAATTGCTCTATCATGGTCGATGAGGCTCACGGTATCGGTGTCTTCGGCCGTCAGGGTAGGGGTGTGTGCGATCATTTCGGTCTCACCGACGAGGTGGATCTTATCATGGGTACCTTCTCAAAGTCGCTGGCATCCATCGGCGGATTCATCGCTTCCGATTGGGATACCATCAATTTCCTGCGTCACACCTGCCGCACCTATATTTTCTCGGCATCCAACACGCCAGCAGCCACTGCAGCCGCTATGGAGGCTCTGCATATCATCCAGCAGGAGCCCGAGCGTATTCAGGCCCTGTGGGACGTGACCAACTACGCCCTGAAGCGTTTCCGCGAGGAAGGCTTCGAGATCGGCGATACAGAGAGCCCCATCATCCCGCTGTATGTGCGTGATGTGGATAAGACATTCCTGGTTACAGCCCTCGCCTTCAAGGCAGGCGTATTCATCAACCCTGTTATCCCGCCAGCATGTGCTCCGCAGGATACACTCGTGCGTTACGCTTTGATGGCTACCCACACCAAGGAACAGGTAGACCGCTCGGTTGTTGCCCTGAAAAAAATCTTTGTTGAACAAGGAATCATAAAATAATTGCGGAAAAATTTGCAAGGGTCGCAGAAAATGTGTACCTTTGCACCCGCAAAATCGAGGTGTAGCGCAGTTGGTAGCGTTCCTGGTTTGGGACCAGGCTGTCGCAGGTTCGAGTCCTGTCACCTCGACCACCCTAATAAAATTTGCCGCTGACTTTCAATAAGTTAGCGGCTTTTTTGTGTTTGCGTCCCAAGATTTTTTGCAAAGTGGTTTATAGTACACATAACAATTACATACGAAATATATGATACAAGAATATGCAAGGGTATCTGTAGAAATGCCCGAAAAAGAAGATAAGAAATCCCTCCATCAGGCGCTCGA
>JAEEGI010002621.1_pt1 | contig 43786 bp, 48 predicted proteins | sample 8958751 | NCBI WGS metagenome assembly JAEEGI01 (sample SAMN16246545, study PRJNA631951) | gut metagenome | biome: gut microbiome; feature: rumen; material: KS-attached | host: Bos | place: Iran: Karaj | collected 2018-10 | reverse complement strand
GCGCGCCATCGACCTGGGAAAGGAAAAGATCGTCGTCGGGGCCATCGGCGTGGAGGGCATCACTCCGGATGAACGCAAGCTCCTCCTCGGTTCCCGATTCATGCCGAAGGGCGGCCTGTACGGCCGCCAGGAAATCGAGGCCCTTATCTCCTATCTGTACGGGACCAAGGCCTTCGAATCAGTCACCTACCGGATCTCCGGAAGCGAGGCGCCCTATACCCTCATCTTCGACTGCCAGAAAGGACAGACCAACGAGTTCGGCGTAGGGGTCCATGTGGACAACGACGAAATCGTTTATGCCAGTGCTTTCCTGGGTATCGGGACGAGGAAGCTCAGCGGCCCGAGGCTCCTGTCCGAAATCAAGATCGGCAACAACCCGGTCCTGAATGTCGAAGCCTCCTACAAGCCGTTGAGTTCCCTGCCCATCATAGGAATCGGCCTGATGAACCGGTACATGCAGGAGAACGGAACCAGCATGTCCTTCCATGAGCTGTATTCCCGCGTGAACCTGTTCATCGAAGATCCCAGGTTCGTCTATGGACGTACACGCCTGGGCCTTTCCGCCGATTTCATCCCTTTCAACAGCATGATGGCCGATGAAGGCCATTACCTGAAGTGGCAGTTCAAGAGCAGTTGGCTGTCCGCCTTTGCCGACATCCGCCTGGATACATTCAACGACGGTTATTTCCCCACCCGGGGTTTCCGGATGGACCTGAACGCCCGATACATGTTCCGTGGGGTCCGCGAAGAATGGGGTATGGATTCAGACAGGGCCCTTCCTGATTATTTCATCGGTCTTGGATCCCTGTCCACCGCCCTTACAGCCGGACGTTTCACGCTCCTTCCCCAGTTGTATTTCGGCTATACCAGCGCGACGATGAGCATCGTCCATCCCACGCACATGATGTCTGCGGGCGGCCTGGTCGCCAGGCGGTACGTGGATTACCAGATTCCTTTCATCGGCATCACCCGCGGCATGCGCAACCAGTACGGATACCTGGCTTCACCTCAGTTGAACCTTCAGTTCCGGCTCAATCACAAGAGTTATCTGACGGCCCGTTCCGGCATGCTCCTGGACAGTCCGACATCCTTCGCACGCATGTTCGACTTGGACACGACGGACTATGCATTCGGTCTGGAATTCGACCGTAAAACGGTGGCCGGTCCTTTCCGTATCGGCCTTTCGTGGGGCAAAAGGAATCATTTCGGCGGCTATTTCTCCTACGGCTATGACTTTTAGGAAGGATGAACCGACTCCTTTTCACAGACTGCCATTGTCACATCCTCCCATCTTTGGATGATGGGGCGACGTGCCTGGCTGAATCGGTGCTGCTGGCCCGGTATCAGGTCAAATGGGGATTCAGAAAGGCGGTATGCACTTCCCACCGGGTCCGGCAGTATCCGAATGAACCGGACCAGGTGAAGAGGACTTGTTCCGAGTTGCAGGAAGAACTCATCCGGCAGGAGATTCCCCTGGATCTGACCCCGTCCATGGAATACCGGCTGATTCCGGAGACCTGGCCGGAAACCCTGGAGAAGAATTGGCTTTTGCCCTGGGAAGGCAATCATATCCTTATTGAGCTGCCGATCCACAAGGCCAGCCGGATCGGCGACATCGTACCGGAAGACGAGATCAAGCGCCTTTTGGACATGGGCTATCAGCCGGTACTGGCCCATCCGGAAAGGTATCTCTATCTGGACATGGAACGTTATCACAGTCTGAAAGATGCCGGAGCGTTGTTTCAGCGGAATATCGGTTCGCTGGAGGGATTATACGGCGAGGCGGTGAGTGTCCGGGCCGAGGCCCTTCTCGCGGAAGACATGTACGATATGCAGGGAACGGACTTGCATAATGAGCGGTATGCGATGTTCTTCGACCGATTCGGATTCAGGATAACAGCCGGCGGCCCGGTATTTGAAGTCAATAAAGAATGTGGAACTTTAATCGAACCATTATGAAGACACGGCAATGGCTTGCCCTGGCAAGCGCTTTTCTTTTCTCTATCGCGGGATTGACTTCCTGCAACAAAGACAATGGCGGGAAGGATGCAAAGGACCAGGTGCTCGGGAAGTATGTGATTACGGATGCGTCCAGCCCCATACAATCCATCGAACTCACCAAAGACGGTGAATACATCATCACCAAGAAACCCGCCCGAACCAAAAGCGACAGCGACCTGGACCTGAACGATGTCTGGATTTACGGAGATTTCTCTTTTGCGGACGGCATCTATTTCCTGCAGGGATTCGGAAAAATCGTCATCGACTTTCTCAGCGGCGGCACTGCCGAGATCGATATCGAGGGCGGTGGCTGGGACCCTTTCAAGGTCCAGGCCAATCTGGCATCCACGGTCCAGGAGACGAAGATCAACCAAAGTCTCTGCCGGCACTGGGTTTTCGACAAGACTTATTTCTCGCTTTCCTTCAGTGACCTGCCCTTCCTGGATTTCAGTTTCGACGTGGACGGCTGCAACTTCTCGAAATGGTTCCAGAAAACCGGCGACAGCGAAGGAGAGAAAGAGCTGGACAAGGAATGCACCGGGCTCATTTTCACGGAATCCGGCACCTACGCGGTCCTTTTTGACAACGGCAAGGTCAATGTCGGCACCTGGGACTGGGAAAACAGCGAGGACGGCTCCCTCAAGTGCGAATGGAGCAACCAGTATCAGTCCCTCTTCAAGGATTATCGCTTCCATGGCGCCCTTACCGTGGATGTCGAGGAAGGCGACCCCGCCACCTGCACCATCGTACGATCCTTTGATACGACGATGGAACGGTACAAACTCTTTTCCGGTTATACATCCCACAGCATGACTACGAGCCTAACCTACTGCTTGAAGGAGTATAAGTAGCCGTACCATTCTGAGCATAGCATAGCCCCCGCAGGACATGGGATTCCGCGGGGGCTTGTTTCGTTTTGTCGACGGATAACCGGGCGCAATCACCTTTTTTACTATCTTTGCACCATGAACAAGACAATTGCACTGATAATCATTTCGATGGCCATGCTGAGTTGCGGAAATACACCCAAGGATACAGAGAACACCCGGGAGAAATCATGGACGGAAATCGCCCCTGCTGATATCGACCTGAATCCGATCCAGATGATCGACAAGGACTGGCTGGAGGTATCGGCCGGAAAGGAAGGGAACATGAACTTGATGACGATTTCCTGGGGAACGGTCGGCGAGCTATGGAACAAGCCGGTGTTCATCGTCTATGTGTCCACCAGCCGCTACACACACCGGTTCATGGAAGAGAACGACTACTTCACGGTCACGCACTTCCCCGAATCGATGCGGGACAAACTGGCCTATCTGGGCCGTGTCTCCGGCCGGGATGAGGACAAGGTGGCCGGCGCCGGGCTAACCGTCGAATTCACGGAACTGGGCAATCCCATCTACGCCGAAGCGGACCTGGCAATCGAGTGTAAGAAAATCTATGGCCAGCAGTTCGATGCCGACCTCATGCCGACGGAGCAACGCCAATGGTACGAGCGGAATGGTCTCGGCATCCACTACATGTACATCGGCGAAATCATCCACGTCTGGGAAAAATAAAAAGGTCCAGGGTGCAAAAAACCTGGTTGATATACAACGATATCACCACTACAACGCGTCCGCCTTACCCAAGACGGCATCACGCAGCTGGATCAAGGCTTCATTGGCCCACTCTCTGTCCTGACCTGCAGGGATGTGGACGACTTGTCCGTTGGAGAGAACCAGCAGAAGGTGGTATGCACCAAGGATATACGGGTCCGAGACATTTTTCATCGACACATCGGTAATCATGTCCAACGGGATCTGCTTGTCACCGAACACGAGAACGCCCTCCTTCCGGTATAGCAGGATGGATCCTTCGGGCTCGTTGGCCTTGGTCGGATTGACGACAATCAGATCATCCGGTTCTTGCGGAAGCCGTGTGGTTTCGGTAACGGTTTCCGGTACATCGGCGACATCATCATCAGGAAGCACACGAGGCGGGCGCTTTTTCAGGACGATGAGATTGCAAACGCCGTAAATGATGCTGGCTGTGCCCAAGATGAACGTCTGCCAGAAACCGTCCTTATCTGCGCGCCCAAGAAGAATGCTCAGGACCACCAACACTATGCCCATCACCAGCAGGAACACCGCGATGATTGCCAGGGAGATGCGCCCCCCTTTGGTGTCGTAGATAAAGTCACGTTTCGCCATATCTCTGTCGTTTATATCATCAGCCGTACTCTCCCATCCGATTTAACGAAGGTCTGCTCCGTTTTCGAGCCATGTCCGGAGTTGGCAAGGATGAATACTATGGCTTCTGCGAGTTTCATTGCGCGTCACCCTTATCATAATAATCGTCGTGACGGCAGTAGTATGCGGAAAACAACCTTCTGTCGGAAAGGACATCAGGAAGCTCTTCGCCGATTTCTGCGACTAAGAAGGAGACAACTGATAAGAATGGTGATTATCATACTATATTGATGCAAAAACACAGACATCCGTTTCATCCGGACATCACATAATCACGATTTTTGGGGGCAACTTTGGAATCTCTGTCCCTTCCGAGTATAAATTTCCTCCCTACTAATAGAACGGAAATTCCTATGCAAAGGCCAGTTGTTTTCTTTTGAAAAAAACCGGTCGTGTCCTGTAATAGGTTTACTGAGGATGGGAACCGTCCTATTTATGCTCGACTGATTATCAATCACTTGCAAAATGAATAGTTCCCAACCTCCCAGAAAAAGAGCAGGTTGGGAACCGACCATTTTATAGCCAGCTGAATAACAACACGTTACAAAAATCCGAATCCCCAACCCCCAACTCTTCATTCACGAGTTAGCTCCATTCCAGAAATGCCATTCAACACCGTCTACCCTTATCTTATCACCATCAAAACCAACTCCCTCGGAAAAACCCAGAAAACCCTCTCCAGCGCCAATTTCACCCCACTCGTTGGCGTGAGAATCACCAGACATAACCCCACGATCAAAAAGAGAGTGACGAAAAGGATGGAGCGGAAGGTTCCGGGGCCGGTAATGTCGGTCTGATGAAGCCTGATCTGGCGGGCCCAGCAGCAGACATGAAAGGCATAGGTAAGGCCAATCAGGACATCGATGACGTAGAGGTAAACAGCCTGATCGGCCGTGAAACGCCAAGGCAGCAGCGCGAGCGTGAATAGCGGGATGCAGTAGGGCGATAAGGTGATGGGCATATAGCCGAACGACCCATTGCTGAAGGATACGTGGCTATCCTTGTTGTCGACGTTGAAGCGATGGATCTTGCGGAAAAAGATGATTGCGAATACAAGATGCGTGAACTCGTGCGTGAACATCATCAGCCAATGCACATTCTTCCTCATCCTCGGAATGAAAAAGACAAGGAAAAAGGAAACAAAGCCCAAGGCCAGATAACGATGGAGCTGAAGCCTCTTCCATGGAAGGTCCATCTGGAGGGTCTTGACCAGAACGCCGAAGGCGAGCACGACGAAAAGGGACAGCAGTATGCAGTCCAGTACCAGGGCGAAAGTCTCTAATCCTGACGCTGATTTATCCCGTTTCGACATCACTGTACAAATGTATCCATTCTTTTGAATTCCTCCAATAATCTGTTTACCTTTGAAAGACCAATGCATTTGGAGATAGACCGTATGACCGATAATGAATTGATCCGTGGCATCCGGCAGAACGCCCCAGCCGCTTGGCGGGAACTCTACCAGGACAACTACGAGAAGATAGGGGCAAAAATCGCACCGATGCTGGTCCGAACGAAGGATGCCACCTTCGACGACCTGTTTGACGATGCGATGCTGACGCTGATGGACAACGTCAAGGATGGCAAGGTGGTCGAGGGCGAGGCGACAAACCTGTCCGGCTACCTGTACACGATCTGCTGGCGGATGGCCCTCCGGCTGGAGACCAGAAGCAAGCGTGCTGAAGAGAAAGAGGCTATCCTTGCCGCAGAGGGGAAAGGGGGGGATAAGCAGGAGCCCATGGTTGAGGAGGACACATCGGTCGAGCCGGAGGAGTACGCGGAGGCGATGGCCTTCCTGGACAGGGTATTTGAGTCGATTCCGCCCAAATGCAAGTCCATCCTCAAGCGCTTTTACTGGGATAAGCTCCCGATGAGCGAGATTGCGGCCATCCACGGGCTGAGAAACGAGAATTCGGCAAAAACAACAAAGAACAGGTGTATGGATAAGTTCAAGGAAATAGCGAAAGCGATGCTTGCGGACGATGCGAAGGCCGAAGATGCTGTCCGACGGACTGTCGAGCGGAATGCGCTTCGGGACCTCTTGGATGAGATCCGCAAAGAGAAAGCCGGAGAGTGGGCTAGGGCAGCTTTCAATGGCAAGGACAAGAATCCGAATAAGGAAAAGTAGCTCTTATCTCGATCATCCACTGTTTACCTTTTCATCGCAGATGCATTTTCTGATGCATTCTGACAAAGATGAAAAGGTTTTTTGTATTCGCACTTCGGCTCCTCGTCCTTGGAGTCATTGTGTACGCCGCTGTGACATGCGGCCTGTTCAGCCCCGGTGGTATCCCGGGCAATTCACGTTACGACGAGTTGGAATTCAGGGCGGAAAAGGCGCTCAGGTACGCCCAGAGGAAGGGACTCAACGAGAACTACTGCCTGTTCCTTGATTACGGAATCCCCAGCGGAAAGCCTCGCCTGTTCGTCTGGTCCTTCAACGAGCGGAAGGTGGTCTATTCCGGCCACGCCATGCACGGCCCCGGGAAGGGCAGCACCGACGAGACTCCCGTCTTCAGCAATGTCCCGGGAAGCCACTGCTCCTCCATCGGCCGTTTTGAGGTCACGAGGCATCGTGGGCGCAGTAACAAGACCGGTTTCTATTTGAAGGGACTGGAGTTCTCCAACAGCAGCGCCTTCTCCCGGGGCATCATGATTCATTCATCCAGATGGGTCGACTACAATTGCTGGCGTCGGTATATCCCCCTCAATGCGAAGAGCTGCCTGGGTTGTGTGACAGTCTCAACCCGTGACATGGCATACATCAACCGTCTGGTCGGGAAAGAAGAAGGGAACCTGCTCCTGTGGTCCTATTATGGCCTTTCGTAAGCGATCATGTTTACACATTTCAAATCCTGTCATTTGTAAGCGAACGACGCAAGAGAGCGTCAGTTAACTCAAAACAATTATGAAAAGAATCCTTATCATCGCCCTCGTGGCCGTTGCCGCCACTGTCACGCTCTGCAGCGCGACCTCGGCCTTCTCCGACAATGCCTCCATCGGCAGCGTCCAGTTCGAATCCACCTCCATGCCGTCACTGAACTTCTCGATGCCGGTCTCGCGCGCCAGGGACATCTACCGGTTGATGCCGGAATCCGTGACTTCCGTCTGCGTCAATGAGTATGAGGCCGTCCGGAGCAAGAGCCTGCGATCTTCTTCCTTCACCCATGAAGGTGTGAAGGTTCGGAAGACAGGAGACGACTCTTCGATGACCTTCGTGTTCTCGGTACCCGGCTACAAGGTTACCGTGAGTGAAGTCTCTTGGGAGGACCTTGATCTTCTGTTCATCGGAACGGCCGGTAACGAATGAAGATCATGAAACAACTCCTCGCATCCATCCTCGTGCTCCTCTCCGCCTTTGCGGGGAGGGGCCTCTACGCCCGCGACAAGGGCGATGTCTCCGACTGGAAAGAGGGGGACATCGTCTTCCAGATCTCCAAGAGCGAGCAGTCTCCATTGATTCAGTACGCGACGGGATCGCCCTGGACACACTGCGGAATCGTCGTGAAGAAGGATGGCCAGTTCTATGTCCTTGAAGCATCGAACGTGGTCAAACTGACACCAATTGACACCTGGTGCAAACGGGGGCGTTTCTCTTCCGTCAAGAAGCGGAGAGTCCTGGACGAGGACGTCAAGATCCGCTACTCCAAGTACCTCGGGAAATCCTATGACCTGGCCTTCAAGTTCGACAACGGAAAGTACTATTGTTCCGAACTGGTCTGGCTCATCTATAAAGAACAGTTCGGTATCGAACTGTGCAAGCCCAGAAAGATCAAAGATTATCGCCTTTCGGGTATCAAGAAGCATCTTGTCAGACGCGGGATGAATGAAGAACAGTTGGTGGTTGCGCCGTGCGACCTTATTTAGCAAACTATGAGAAAGATTAAAAGAATCATCCTCTGGCTCTTCGCCCTCCCCGTCGTCCTGATCGCTGGAATGGCCTGGCTTCTTTGGGGCGGCATCAGCAACCCTGCCGACAGGAAAACTATAGGAGAGATTACGCCCCCGATTGGATTCCAGCGGGTCGAAGTGGAGCCGGGTAGTTTCGGGGCGTTCATCCGGGAGTTTCCGCTGCAGGGAAGGGGAGCTCACATGACGTACTACGACGGGACTCTGGCTTATGGCCAGTATTTCGGATACGCCGTGCTTGACCTCCCGATGATCAGCAACATGGAACAGTGTGCGGATGCAGTGATGCGGATGCGTGCCGAATACTTCTGGAAGGACGGGCAGTACAGACGTATTCATTTCCATTCCGTAGATGGAAAAGACATGCGATATGGAGGCGGTGCTGACAGGGCGGCATTCGAGCAGTACCTACGCCGTGTATACGGTAGCGCCAACACCACCTCCTTGCGGAGGCACATGAACGAGAAGAACTTCGGAGATGTCGCTCCGGGGGATGTCCTCGTTTACGAAGCCCCCTCTACAACTACGTACGGTCATGCAGTCCTGATTGCCGACGTCGCCGTCAACCCCAAGACCGGGAAGAAGGCCCTGATGTTCGCAGAGAGCAGCACTCCGGCCCTCTCGATGCACATCGTACGCAACTTGCTCCACCCACTCAAGTCACCGTGGGTCATCGTCGAGGACTCGGACAAGGACGTTTTCATTTCGGGAATCAAGTTCCAGAAGGCGGACCTCCGGAGTTGGTAAAAAAAGATTAAATACTGATAGTTAAGATCTGAGCCCATTATGCAAATAAGTTTACTTAGAATTGCATTAATGATAGATTTTTGTATCTTTGGGTATCACAATACGAATTATTAACTAACGAATTACAAATGTGTAGCAGCATTGATCTATTAGAAGTCGCCGAATTCTGCAAAAATGAGGTTGAGCAAAAATGTGAGCAATCTGATAGGAAGCATGGATATAGTATCCTATATGTTGCCATTATGGAGGATACGACTGTTAAAGTATCTCAGACCCCTCATATTTTAAGAAATGCGGAGCATTGTATTCTTATTCACAGTTGGGATCAATTAGCCGCAACTATTTATTATGATACATATTTAGTTCAGTTTATCAAATCGGATGGAACAGTACATGAGAGTATGATTGATGACGAGTATTCTTTGGAGATTCATGCTTCATCTTATAATTGCCCAGCCCGGTTATATCTGCGTAGAAGAGGAGAAGAGATTTATTCTAAGCCTCTATACTATAATGTTTCACTGGATTCTCTAATTCCATTTGTTTGGAAGCTATATTTAAAGTGTAAAGCAGAATCAAGTTCTTTATCGGAGAGCAAGTTAATTGGCGAAATCGCTAAGAAAAACGAAGAAATCGTATCTTTAAAAGAAGAGATTAATAGTAAATCCTTTAAAGAAGAAATCCTTGAGGAGGAAATTAAGCAGTATAAAACACTACTAGAGGAGATACAAAACCTAGTGAGTATGAGTCAAACCGATTAACTAATCCTCACATTCTTCCAGCTCCGCATTTGTAATAACAAAGAACCGTTAGTCAATTCTTCTTTTTGGGTCTAGCGGCTCTTTGTTCGCTTCCAGTCCATATTCTGGTTACTAGGGGGATTCTGCACAACCATGAAGTCTTACGATCCCGTAAACTTCTGATTATAAGAAATATGACACATTAAGGGATCGGATTGTCCCTTTTTTCCAGTCCATCTTCCTTCCTCATACTCAATCTGCCTTACCGCCACCATCGAGACCGGCCCATCCTCAATCCTCCCTTCCACTCGAATCCAATTACCATACTCATCGAACTCGTACTCCCGCGTCGATGAAACGCCGTTTTGATCCGTTTCGCCTATTAAGAGTCCGTCTTTGTTGTATCTCCGAATCGAATACCAGGCAGGATTGTTTTTATCGTCAGTATCACTTCCCAGCTTCTCGCATATCAGATTCCCGTCATCATCATACTCGAAAGTGCAGAAGAATCCGTCACCCCTGATAAAAGCCTGTTGCTCATCTTTACGAAGATATCTCCTGAATGAGAAAATGGACTCGTCCTCCCAGACACTTTCGGAGGAGACGACGCGGCCTGGTTTTAGCCAGTCTTCGGTCTTTTTGTAAAGGATTCTTCCGTCACCATCCATACATACTTCTCCCACATAATCGCCGTCATCATCATATTCGAATCGAATACGCCTGATAGTTCCATCCGAGAAATAGGTCAACTCCTCAAACTCCTTTCCATTGGGCAAGTATTGATGATGAACCTCTTTGGACGGAAGAATCTCCTGAACCAACTGGCAATCCTCGTTGAACAGAAAAATACTCTCTGTCGGCGGATTGTCTCCGATGTACTCATGGACAGTAATCCTTTTCACCTTCATGACTCAGGTATTATGACAAGATCTTGGAGGGTGCGGGGGGATTGTCCGGAAGGACGGCATTCTTTTTCTCTTCCATCATTCGGTTGTATTCTTGAGCCAGCTTTTGCTGGCCATCATTCAAAATGTGCAGGTAGTACACAAGATTGGCCCGGAAGCTTTCGTAGTTCCTGTCCTGGGCGGCGATGAAAAAGTTCAATGTCTTGTCATCTTCGGAGATGCCGGCCTTTACCATGACCAGGTCATCGGACATCTTGTGGGCCGCTGCCCTGAGAATGTCCATGTCCCATGCCGTCGGATCGACGTTGTACCATTTGACAAGGAAGAACATGGGCAAACGCTCCGTATCGACATAATAACCCTCTCCCTGGACCTTGAAAGTGACCAGGTCTCCTTCCTTCTCAGGACAGTAACCCTCCATCCGGAGGGCCTCGGCAATCTTGTCGACGGTAAGCGGCTGCACCTCTGTACTAGGGCGCATCTCCTCGGCGGCAGGTATCCGTTTCAGAAGTTCCATATTGGCCTGGCGGTTTACCTTGCCCGTATACCACAAAAGAGCCGCAAGGACGAGGGAAAGAAGAATGCTGATGATGGAAATAACTGTCATAGTGGGTTGGTTTAAGCGTTTTCAGGGATATAGAGATTGATTTTCTGAGGGTACTGGAAGAGCACAAGGAGGGTAACTGGACATAGCCATGCCCTGTCGATTTCGATTTCATGACCGTTCGGGGCAGTATAGAGGGGTGCAAGGCCGTATGGGAGACGGTTCTGATAGGTAGCACCGTACCCCTTCTCGATGCGCTCCATGACAATGTCCGGCAACCGGCCGTCCAGGAGGTGGTCATTAATGGTCACATCGACGACAGCCCTATTAGGATGGCCTTCCTTTTCAGCGACATAAGCGCATAAAAGGTCAGCACCGGCGACCATCATAAGGTTGTGATGCGCGAAGGGATAACCGGGGAAGTCGATATACCAGTCACCATCGGCCTCCTTGTTGAATTTGAGGTGAAATACTCTACTCATACAGAATCGCAGGGATCAAGTTTTAGTGGAAATAATTTGCGTTAAAATTACACAAGCGACATGCCAAAACTACTTTTGGCAGAAAACCAGCCATTTTGTCGCGGATGGCCGTCAGGAAGGATAATATCAGAACTCCAACCGGAACCCCTTGCTCTTCAAAAGGTCATACTTCTCCTTGTCGAACCTGTAGGTGACTGGAATCCGGTTGGACGCCCCGGCGGGGCGGTCGCCAGTCGGTTCCAGAATGCCGAGATGCAGCATCTTTGCCGCAAAGTTCCTTCTATCAAAATGAACCTCCAAGATGCTCTCATACAAGTTCTGGAGCTGAGGCATGGTGAATACCTCCGGAAGCAGTTCGAACCCGACCGGTTCAAAATGGATCTTTTGCCGGAGATTCTTCATGGCTTCCCGCAGGATCATGTCATGATCGAACGCCAGTTGTGGAACATCATCCAACGAGAACCATTGTGCCCTGGCGGCATCGTCACCACCTTGCACTTCCGAGATCTTTACCAAGGCGAGATGGGCAATCGTGATGACGCGCCCCCTGGGATCCCTATCGACAGCGGCAAAAGTCCTAAACTGCTCGATATAGGCATCTTTGAGTCCTGTCTCCTCATAAAGTTCCCGTTTTGCACCATCGATTGCATCCTCGTCCATCTGCAAATAACCGCCGGGAAGTGCCCACATTCCCTTGAAGGGAGGGATGCCCCTTTCAACGAGCAGTATCTTCAGAACCTTTCCGTCATACCCGAAAATGACGCAGTCTGTCGTGACGGCAGGCCGCGGAAAAGGATAGATGTACTCGCCTTTTTCCTTTTTCATGTCTAGTGAAGAATGGTCAACTTTGCCTTATCAACAGCCAGTGTCTTTGTTCCGCAGTCAATAAAAACTACAGTGATACGGCCTTTGTCCGGCTGGAGTCCCGTGACAGTTCCTTTCCCAAACCTATCGTGGGAAACGGTCTGGCCGACTACATAAGCTGATACATCAACCAGGGTTTCTTTCGGCTCTGGAGCCTTCATCGTGATCTGAGACGCCCCATATCTCCCAAAGATTTGATAGAAGGGGGCGAACTTGCCATGGATTCCGGATTCAGGACCCGGTTTCTCCAGGATGGCGAATGTCACAGCCCGGAAGCGATTACTAAAAGCCGGTTCGAACAACACTTCACGGAACAACTCTGCCACAAGGTCCGGACGAAGACGGAAAGCTCCACATCCAAACGCACCAAGGACAAGAGCATCATGTCCGCCGACTAAAGCAGCCCCATAAATTGTTCTGATCTTGGAGAGCATAATCTCACGACCTTCCCGTGTAAATCCCCCATCCGAAGAACGGTATTCACGATTCTTGCCGTGCTTCTCGTTGAAGTCAAGTGCGGCACAAGAGATAATGGCCGTTACATAAGGTTCATCCATCAAGGCAAAACCATCCCGGGCTCCTTTCCGGAAAACGGTAACATGTGGCGAGTAGATGGCACCACAACGAAGGTCCATCGGGTATTTCTTACCCAGAAAGGCAACGCCGCTCTTTTCAGACTGCCTTTCACCATAGTATTGATACAGGGACTGGGAGAGCGTGCTCTGCCGGCACAGGCTCTCTTCCTGGGCATTGGATCCTTTCTCATAATAGCCGCAGGCGACATAAGCATCGGCCAAATTGAGAATGACAGGATTGTAACCTTTCTGTTGCAGTTCGCGACCGAGTTCCAGACATCCGATGTTTGCAACGCCCGTCAAGGGAGCATCGGCAGATGGGGATACATCAGGGAAGACGATGGGAGCATCATAAACCACCGTTCCGTCCAGCATTGGGGAAGGATTCAGTTCGACGGTCTTTCCAGAAACCGTCACATAAGCCCCGTCCTGAAAGATCTCACAGTTGTTCTTGTACACGTCCGCCCTCGCCGCCTTGGCGGCAAAAGAGCCCTTCGAGGCTTTCTCAAAGTAAATGTCCGGATTCCAAGTAATTGCCATATAACAAAGATAAAAACTATTATTCAATCAATGATTCCAATAATGACAAAGTGCGTCCAAAGGTAGAGGGGAATTCCCTCTACCCAACCCTTTTTATACCTATCTCTTTCCACATATCTCTCACATCCAACACACATTTCACTCCCATCCCTTCCATCTTTTCCACATCCTCTTCACATCCAAACACAATCATATTCTCTTTCTCCACCACCTCCAATTCATCTATATTTCCAACCACCTCAAACTCTTTCAATCCATTATTCTTCAACAACCTCATCACCTTCATTCTACCATATCTACTCACAAACACCAACCTCATATCCTTCACCATTTCTTTCATCCTCTCCAAATCTTCCAAATCACTTCTCACACCAATCTTTCTCCTCTCAAAAACCCCATCCATAAACTTTCTTCTCATCTCCAACATCACTCCCTTCCGATAATCTTCAATCTCTTCCATCCTTCTCAACACATCTCTCATCTTCATCCTCATCTCTACATTTCCATCTTTTTCAAATCCTTCCTTCAACCCAACCACCTCATTCTTCATCTCATCCCATTCATTCCCCTTCAACTCCAACCCTTCTTTCTTTACCATCTCCTTCACCAACCTCCTCATTTTCAAATCAAACATCTTTACTTCATCATAATCCTTCACCAGGACATTCTCGACCCGGAAGACAATTACTTTCTTCATAAAAAACTATTTAACGTGTGAAAATCACGCAAAGATAATGCGTATTTTTTACACATGCAAATTTTTCTGCATTTTTTCTGTAGAAATAAAGAAAAACTACATTCTATTGCCTAGAATGCGATTCTTCGGGATGGTAAAGGATGTTGTATAAAAGAAGTTATTGAACTTCCTTTCCGAACAAGAAAACCCTCACTAGATTAAAGGAGGAATGATAGCCGACCGAAACTACCACGTCTTCAACAGGCTCATATATTGAGTTCATTTCAAAATCAGTTGCAAAAGAGACAGCACGATTCATCCCAGGCTGGTCTTTCGGATCAAAACGAAGCGACTGCCAATCCTCTGGCATGAGAGAGAAGAAACGATCTAAAGACTCTTCATCAATGCCTTTATTATCTCGCTTGTGCTTCTCCAAATAATAAAACCGCTCTCCAAAATCAGAATAACCTTTCTGAAACAAACTCCGACTACCCGAGTATACCGGCTGACCAAAGATGTCTAAGAGAGCAACGTCAACGGATAAGAAGTCGGCGAAAGACAGGGAATCAGCGCCTCTGTCACGATCTGGACAAAGATCAATTATCCCCCCATCAGAACGAGGCCCATAAACATGAAATGGCACTCCTCCAATGCTAAACCTCAATTCTCCGTCCTCCGTAAAGTCAAAAGGAGAATCACCGACAATCGTCCCCAGAACAAACCACTCTTTACCGTTTTCTTCCGCCACCACTTCCTGCATTGCTTTAGTTTTCCTATTCCCACAAGACAATAGAGACAGGAAAACGACAAATAAGGTTGCTAATGAAAGGGCTCTATTCATAAACTAGTGCCAGATATCGCTATGCATTCGGGAGATTCTGCATTTTCTCCACGATCACATTGTATAAATCTCTTACCGTTGCTATGGAAGCTGTCTCTTCGTCGGGAATCTTGATTCCGTACTCCCTTTCAGCATTCATTAACAACTCAATAGAATCCAAGGAATCTGCTCCCAAATCATTACAGAAGTTGCTTTCCATCGTTACATCTTCCGGCTCAACCCCCAATTGTTCGACCAGAGCGGAAACGATTTTCTGCATGAGCAAGTCATTTCCGGTTACGTATAGCCTAAGGTCATCGATAGAATGGATCTGCTCTTTATCCACCTTGCTGTGATAAAACATTTCCGTTTCTTCTATCCTTGTCTCCAAATCATACGGATCATCATCCCGCAGCGGCTCAATTGCTTCTTCCTGTTGAACGGCAGTAACGAAATGCTCTATGAATCGTTTGTGTGTAATGATGCAATCCGCCAAATTTTCAACAGTTTTAATCCCCAGAATCTCCTTCTCCGAAATAATGACACGGTATTCGTTTTTTATCAAATCAACGAATGGGATTGGAAGTCCCGTTTCGCTGATGTCATCCAGGAAGGATAACTTCTTACCGGAAATCGACTCAAATTTGTAAAGAATATCACGGTGCTCTTTATCATTGCACTTGGAAATACGGGCTTGAACGGCGCTCTCTGAGAAATCTAATCCAAAAGAATCGGCGAGAACCTCTATTGCCGTTTCCTGTTGCCGAATACTTTCCATCTTTTTGTTCAACCGATCCTCCAGCGACAGTTTTTCTTTTTCCAGCCTCATGCGGGCATTCTCCTTCTCCACCATCAAATAGAGGTCATCAAGACAACCTACAACCCCATGATTATGAAGTTCGTTTTTAAAAACGTCAGCATAGTCTTCTCCCGTCATTAGAGAAATATACTCTGAACTGACCAAAATAAACGGCAGATCTTTACTTCTCTCCAACAATTTCTTAGGGAAGGACTCTATATCCTCCAAATAATCAAATCCAGCGCTTAGAGCGAACAAAGATATTGCTTGAGAGAGTTCATCGCTTCTTGAGAAATACCACCTGCAAGAATCCGGCTCGCACCGGCTCACAATCTCACTGACATCGATAACACCATCAACCAACTTTGCAATCCCGTTATCCGTCCTTAAATCAAACTCGCCGCCATGATAAAAACGACTGACCCCCAAGCAGGAAAGCGCTCTCTCTCCAAAATGACTGAAAAACAGCGTGTCGAACTGTTCACGTGCTGAAGAAACACTATATAGAAGCAAGAACCACTTTATCGTTTCATCATCCAGGTCAATGACAGCCTTGGCCAAATAGCGGGCAGGCTCAATCGTAGCCATACTAGGGCCTTTGCAAAAGAAGGTCGATTGTCCGCTAAAGTCCTTAGTCCGAATTCGGTCGCGGGTTTTATCATCGACCGGATATTGGTGGATCAATTCCTGCATCTTTGGGTCGCTGATAAGCCGGGCTAAACCATTACGACCTCTTTCGATGAAATTCGAATAACGATTTGACATTTTTTCTTATTTAGGAAATAACTATGTGTTGTAGTGACTTTCACAAATATACTCTATTTTTCTCTTTTTTGTTTCAAACAACCGTCTATAAGAATGCATAACATATATTACGCTCCAGTTGTGAAACAAACCTAATTTCTCGAAGCTTTCACGGAAACGGCTACCTGACGAGGGAGTCACAATGAGAACGGACGTAGGAGGCACTTTGTAACGGAATTTCCATTAACCATTTAGATTGAAATCCAACCTGAAAACGTTGGTGTCTCCTGCTTTTGCATGGGTGATGATCTGCTCGCTGATAATCTTGCCTAAAAAGGGATTCACATCCGGTGAAGGTATTTCAGCGATTCGGATGCACGCCTCAAAGTCGCCCATCTCGCGATGGAGCTCAGCAAGCAGCAGGTTGGACCCTTCGATTCTCTGGCACAGTTCTTCGACAACGAACTTGCGCCGCTCAAGAACAGCCGGCGGGCAATTAAGCGTATTCCCCATCTGCCTTCCACCGAAGGTGTCATTGAAAGAGTACAGCCACATGAAAAGGAGCATCTGCTGCCTGGTTTTATCGGCTGACGCATAGAGTCCATCAAAGGCGGCATCGGTCTCCCCAAAAGTTAGGTCACCAAAGCCATTGGCATTGGCCTTCTTCCATCTTTCCCAATACCTTTTGCGGTCCTTCTTCTCTGAGATGGTGGCATTCCCCGCATCTCCGGACCATTCCGCATCCCAGTCTGTGAGAGGATGCTTCTCACTCAGCGCATCCGGGTTACAGTCTACGGGCTTCGCATCCTCGTAGAAGAAATATCCGCCGCAATGGGGACACCTCTGAACCGATGAGGGATGGCGCAGCATCGGATAATCATGCTTCGTGTCAGACCAATGCGTCGCCCCGAATGTATTTCCGGAAGCAATGGAAAGAATGTATTTGGACTTGCCGCAGTGCGGGCAGGTCAGTCTGGTAGGAGGTCCTAGTGTCATAATATGATTGGTTTTAAATGATTGATGTTTAGTCTTCAATGGGTATCAGCATTGCTCACTTCTTTTAGCAATCTCCTTTCCTTTTTCAGTTGCTAATCTGGCCGGATCCGGAATGATTCCAACCCTTCCCAGATCCAAACGATCAGCATCAAAGCACGCATCGATAGTCGGATTCCCTGTCATGTCCGTCTCTGTATGAAGGCGGCAGGCCTCTTTCAGTAGGTGGATGTCTTCGTCAGAGACATCCTTGAGAAGAGTGCCCCTGACCGTGTCGATGAACTCTGCCGCCCGCGGTCCGTGCTGCAGATCATAACCGTCATTCTCGCGACAGAAATCATGGAGGTATGCAAACAATCCGAGGACCAGTTGATTGACCTCCGGCGTAATCAAGAGTTGACCATTCGTATAGACACGGTCCCAATGGTCTATCCCATGGCATCCCCCTGCGTGTATATGCGTCAACACATAGTCGCGCACACGCTTTATCCTCTTATCCATATCGTGATTCAGTTCATTATAGTTTGTGTATGCGTTGAAGTCCCTTTGTCTCGTTATTGTCATAGATTTGACCATCCCCTAGGTTCAAGAAGAAGGGGCGGCCGCAATCCAGGCAATAAATCAGGTCACGGAAATTTAATGGCGCCTTTATCCGGGTATGTCCGAACACCTGGACAACCCCTGGAATAAAGTTCTCTTCCTGGAAGTGCTCGTGGACATCGGCCCAGACCATGCTGCCGTAAGGCTTGTCTCCCCACCTATGTCGAGAGACATCTCCGAGGGCTTCCATGAAAGGAGGATAACCGACGAGATTGTTGAGCAGATCCGCCGTCAACTCCTCTGGCACGAGTCCGGGGAATGAGTGCTTGATCCAACCCTTCCCCACCCCCGCATGAGAGAACAGGAAGCGCTTCCCTCCGGAGACAATCTCGTATGCTATCTTGAAGAGGGTCTGGTTGTCCCAGAAGAGATGGGCGTTCCTCTCCGCGTGATCGAAGTCATAACGGCTTCCCATCATCTCGGGGTAGAGATAATGAAGGTCGTGATTGCCCCAAAGGAGAATCACGTCATCCGGACGGTCTTTCTTGAACGCGATGATGTCCTCCAAACCCCGGAATGCATCGTCCTCCTTGAAGCCTTCGTCCGGATAGGGGTCCAAATAATCGCCAAGGAAGATAAACCTCCCTTGGGGATACTCCTTCACAGTCTCGCGCCAGAAATCCCGGCCATGCACATCCGGAATGATGATAAGGCTATTCTCTCTTTCCGTCATATGATCATTTGGGCGATGGTATTGGAAAGGGTTATGTCAACCACTTCGGCCCTCACCTGATCGGCGAAGTAAACCGCAAACAATCTCATACTCATTTCATCATGCTTTTATGAATTGCGAACCATGTGGAATCCGGCATTTGTACCTGCTTCATCCTCAGCGTTGCGAAAGAGAGATCCTCCATGAGCATATCCTGGAGGGTCTTTGGAGCTTCCTCATTCGATTCACGGGGAACATATGACGAAAACCTTTCCACGGCCGCTTTCGTAGAATCGTAGATATGGTCAATCGGAGCCTGCCACCATGAGAAAGCGGCGGCTGCCATGAACGCGCCAAACACGGCATTCCGGATCCAGTCCTTCCATGATTTCCCGTTCTGAGAGGTGGTTTGACCATACCGAGTTCTGTCGGCCGTGCCGTATGGCGAGCCCCAGTTATGCCCCCGGGCATAACTGCTGTCCGTATATGACCTTCCCGCGCCACTACCGACGGAGGATTTCCTACCCGACACTCCCGATGACGACGCCCGTGGCCGTGGCGGAGCCGGACGCGGTTTAGCAGAAGCGCCTGTCCGTAACGGCCGAGAACGGAAGAAATCATAGTCCGACCGAAGGCGTGGATCGGATAGGATACTATATGCCTCGCCGATCTCCTTGAACCATGCCTCCGCCATCGCGAGTTCTTCTGTACCCGCTCCCACATGCCGATCGGGATGCCACATCAGAGCCAACCGCAGATAGGCGTGCCGGATCTCCTTCGCAGTAGCAGAGGGATGCACACCTAGAATCGCATAATAGTCCTTCGAATAGTTCATTGCCTTGTCCGCCGATTCGCTATTCGTTGCCCATTTCGATTCCATCCACCGGTTCATGCACACTCAGTCTCTCCCGGTCGAAAAGCAGATCCGCCTGTCCAATGCGGCCGTTCCTGTTCTGGACCACTCTCAAGTGGAGAGGCTCCCACCCATTTTCGTTGATGTCAAAGGAGAAAAGGGATGGCCTATGCAAAAGGATGATCTTGTCCGCGTACTCTTCAGCGCACGGACAGTAATCGCCCAAGTCCGGAAGTGTCGGCCCCGCACCGCGCCATTTCTCCGGGCGTTCAATCAAGGTAAGGACGACGATGGTCAGCCCGGTTCTCGTGGCCATCTCCTTAAGGAAACGCAGGTTTTTCCGGCACTCATGAGCAAGGCATTCCGGGGTAAAGCGCGCCCACCCCGGTGTCGCCTCTTGCAGGTTGTCGACGAAAACGAGTCGTACTCCCTTTTCATTCACCAGTGCTTCTGCCTGGACCTGGAACTCGCCCATCCGATACTCCCCCGGCGCCTTCGCCGGCGTATCAGCAAAATAAAGCGGAGCCTTTACCAACTTGGCCAAGGATGCTTCCATTTGAAACCAGTCATCATCAGCCATCCTTGAGCGCCCTTCCAGTTGACTCATCCTTATCCCGGATTCCGCGACGATCAGCCTGTCTGTCAGTTCAAGCGTGGTGGATTCAAGTGTGCAGTAGGCGGTCGGCACACCGAACTCCACGGCCGCATTGCGGGCCATGCTGAGGGCGAGAGTCGTTTTACCGATGCACGGACGCGCCCCGATCACGATCAACTCCCCCGCTCCCCATCCCTTTGTTATACGATCCAGAGACGGGTAACCCGAAGGGATGCCCAATACTCCAGCCTGGTCCTTTTCGGCTATCTCCAGCGAACGGTTGATTGCCTCCCCGATATGGATGGCCTTGGATGTCGCAGGTTTCTGTGTCATTTCCTTCATTTCTGATAAGGGTTTTAGATATATTGAGCGGCCTTCATCAAAGCCAGCCTGATCCCACTCGTTGAGACCATTTTGCTCATGATAGCACCTTGCTTTCTTGTTTGACAGGAGGAATGACAGGCTGAGCTTCGAGGGCGACCTTGTGCTTCTCTTCCACCATCTTGTTGTATTCTTCGTTCATCAAGCGTTCCCCGTCCTGGATGATCCGCAGGTAGGGCGTTATATTCGCCCGCAAGCTCTCGTAGTTCCGGTCCTGGGCGGCGACGAAGAAGCGCATGCTCTTTCCGTCGTCCGAAAAGGTCGCCTTCACCATGACCAGTTCGTCGGACATCTTGTGTGCGGCCTCCCTCAGTAGATCCATCTCCCAGTCGTTTGGTTCAACGTTGTAACTCTTGATGACGAACAAGAGGGGCAGCCGGTTCGCGTCAACAAAATACCCTTCGCCCTGGACCTTGAACTTGACCCAGTTGTCCTCGATCTCCGGGAAGAAGCCTTCAATCCGTAAGGCATCAGCTATCTTCTCTACGGTTAGAGGTTCTCGGTTGGAACCTTCCTCATTTATTTTGGGAACCCTTTTCAGGAGCTCCATGTTCGTTTCCTGTTGCCGTTTCATGTCCTCGGACATCCTACGGTTCGCCGTATGGCGGTCCCACAGGAGGACGGCAAGGACCACCGATACGATAATGCTGATAATCGCTACAATGTTCATATTTAATCGTTTTGTTGTTTCTTCTTCTAATCTGTCTGACATCAGATCTTATGGAAAACCAGCCAATTCGTCGCACTTGACAGGGACGCGGAATGAATCCAGGTTGCACTGCTGTCAGGATACTCCCTGTACCAGGAATAGTTCCAACCAGGCCCCATGTCCATATAAAGGGCCTCATTCATCCCGGCATCCAGCAGCAACTGGATGAAGTCTCCGAACCGCATGGCCTCCGCTGAATCGACGACGCAGAGCGTGGTGCCGATCTGACACAAGGCGCGGAACTGGTTCACGTTGCTGTCCGGACGGGTCGTCGGCACCCTTTCGCCGATGTGAATCATCATCTCCTGCCTGAAAGCGGTCACCGCTGCCCGGAAGCCGGTCCGGAAATATTCTTGGTCGGCATCCGGCATATGGTCGAAAAACCAGCCGCTCTCCTGGACGATGAAAGCACCGGTGTTCCGTTTGAGTCGTGGACGTTTGTAGAATACTCCCCGGCTCACATGGTCACCGCAGATGCGGGCGTGGTCGGGTTTGGTCCCCCAGTCGGCAGTGAATGCCGCCGCGCAGCAGAATACGATGCTGCTGTCAACCCTGGGATCCGGCCGGTCGAAGCACCTGAGTTCGATGGAGTCTGTCGGCGGATAATAAATCACGAGACCACGGACCGATGTATCGACCTTCACCACAGGAGCGGGCGGTTCTGGTTCTCCACCGGCCTTCGCCCCGGAGCAGGCCGATGAACTCAATAACAGCAGGGAAAAGCCAAATATAATTCTTCTCGGTTCCATACGGATGTGCATCTGTTTTGTCAGTGCTTGATGTACAGTTTGTTATTGATGTTGTCAATAGTGATGGTACCGAAACGCTCCATCGCGCTCTGGCCCAGCAGCAACGGGGCTTTCTGGCTATTCACCACGGAGGCGTCCACGTTGCGGAGGACCGCATCGCCGATCTTGACTTCGCGAAGGGTGATGACCGTCCCCTCACTCAGCTGGCCGTTGGCAATCTGGTAGTAACGCTTGCCCTTGACGTCCTTCTCGGAGAGATAGCCGTTCTTGAGCATGAAGTTCGCCTCGACCGAAGAGATAGTCACGTCGGACGCTCCCGTGTCAAAGATCATCTGCAGCGGCAGGCCGTTGATGTCGCACGGAATCTCGAAGGTCCCGCCTCTCTTGCGAGTCATCGCGATTTCGGTGACGCTCTCCCCTTTCTCTTCCTCGGACGAAAGCTCGTGCTCCTTCAGGTAAGCCTCATGCTTCGCCCGATACTCGGCCAACAGCGACTTGAACTCCGGAAGGTCACGGACCGGGTCCATATCGTCATCGTCCATGATGTGCCCGAAACTCCGATAGCCCTTTTCGAAGGCTGTCTTCAAAGCAGCGACGGACTCGTCCAGACGGCCCATCCGGGCGAACAGGCACGCGCGGTCATAGTAGTTCCCGTCATCGGTCGGATCGGCGGCGATGACCTTGTCCATCCATTCTTCGGCCTCCTGGTCCCTCCCGAGGAAATGCAGGGCGTACTGACGGCAGCTGCCGTTGTCAGCCAAGGTGTCCTTCTGCAAGACGGTCTCGAAATCCTTCTCTGCGGCGGCCCTGTCGCCATTTCCGAGCAGGAGTTCCCCGCGCATCAAGTACAGATAGGGGTAATCCTGGCTGTTATCGATGCCGAGGTTGTAGTCATCCATCGCCTTGTCCTTCTCCCCTTTCATCTCCTGGCACCAACCTCTCTTATAGTAAGCGTATGCTCCGTCGGGAACCTCCTCGATCGCCGCCGAGTAATCCTCGATGGCCTCGTCCAGCCTGCCCGCCTGCAGGTAGACATCACCTCGGGTGACGAGCAGAAGCCAGTCGGGCTCCTTCTCGATCAGCCTTCCCAGCAAATCGCTTGCCTTGTCGCACATTCCCAGTTCGTCATAACAATCGGCCCGTCTATAGTCAATCACATCATCCCTGCCGAACTCCTCTTCCAGCGCCTCATAGGTCTGGATGGCCGCCGCGTAGTCTCGCATGTGCTCCTGGAAACGGCCCAGGAGATACTTCCACTGCGCGGGTTCCTCGCTGTTTTTCGCCTTCGCCTTCAAGGTCGCCACAGCATAGTTCGCGTTCTTCGAGAAGACGGACAGAACGGTGTCCAGCTGAGGATCCTCGTCCTTGTCATAATAGGACGCGGCGGCGGCGATGGCCTTGTTGTACTCACCGAGATTCCGGAAAGCTCTCATTTGGAAGCGGTATATCTCGGAGTAGTTCTCGGAATACTTCCTGGCCTTGTTCAGAATATCGACGGCCTCGCGGTCCCTTCCCCGCTCGATCAGCGTGCTCGCCTTCCCGACCATCGCCGCCGAGTCAGTCTCGTCCTCCTCCATCATGGCTTCGAAGACGGCGTCGGCTTCATCGTACCGTTCCAGCAGCGCCAGGGAGCAGCCATAGTCGAAAGAGATGCTCTGGAGGTTCTCCTTGTCATCCTTCCGAGCGAGGGCATAGGCCTTCGCAAGCGCGTCGGACGATTTCTCCGTTTCACCCATATCCTGATAGATATGCCCTTTCCACCAATGGAGGGTGGACATCGGCGTCTCGCTCTTCTTGGGTTTATTCACCTTGAGGGCGTGGTTGATGTCGGAAAGGGCGGCACCATATTCCCCCTTCCTGCGATAGAGCCGCGCGCGCAGAATCAGCGCCTGAACATTATCAGGTGTTTCCTTCAGTTGCCGAGTCACGAGATCGAAGGCCTTGGCCTCATCCTTCTCCTCCCGGACGGCCTCCCAGGCACGCTGGAGGTTGTAGTCGTTGTCCGTCTTGGACTTCTGGGCATTAGCCTGGCCGCAGAGCAGGGTCAGCATGAGAGCCGACAGAATGGCGATGATGTTCTTCATGATGCGTGAAAGTGTGTTGTGATGATTCATTAGGATAGCGGACGGCTACCGGAGGACAGGATGGCCTCGAACTGCGGCGCGACATCGGAGTAGACACGGCGGATAACCTGGTCCTCGAGAGACTTCCGCACCTTGTCCAAACGGTCGATCGACTCACGAACGAACCCGCTGAACTCCTCGATGCAGGTGCACTGACCCCAGACGCGAATCCGATACTCGCACTCCTCGGGTGAAAAAAAGCCCTGCACGTCCGGGTTCTCCTCCATCAGCTCCTCGCCCGACACGAGATAAGTCTCGAATTCCGAGTCGGACGTCACCTGCAACACCACGCCCATGCAGGCGCAGTTACGATAACGTACGATCTCGTACTCGTTGCCCAAGAAGAAGAGGCGGACGAATCCGCGGTACCCCTCCTTGCAGGTGGCGAACCCCATCGCCTCCATGGTCGACCGCGTGAAACCGCTGTCGAATTTTGTTCCTTTGTCCATAGTCATCTTATCCATAACCAACAAAAAAAGCATACTTATCCCTGTTACGAAATAAGCATGCTATTATAATTCTGAGACAACAACCGGCGGAAGCTCTTCGCATCCTTGGCCCTTTGCTCCTGCGCCTTGGTCGCTGCGGTCTCTTTTGCAAAGAAAAGCATTTATTTCGATATTATAAAGGTTTTCGGTAAAAACTATTAGTATGGGGCCACTGCTCCCGAAGGTATCTATCACCTCGTCAATAAGGCGAGGATTCACCAGGACAACAACGCATCTCATATATCTTCCCTTTCCTCATCATCGGGACACCCTCAGTGAGCAATTAATATTTATCAGTGGCATCAGTAAAAAGTATTAGCGCCTGTGCCAACACAATGTATTACTCTTACTAAAATGATTCTTACAACACATTTTGAGGAGAAGACAACGATGGACTGAATAATAAAGAGAATTTCCGAATAGAATTTGCTTACATAGATAATAGTCTATATTGAAAAAAGATAATATCTTTGTAAGAATTAAGAATAACTGCGTATATAATTGTGCGGCCGGAAAGGCGAATAGTTCTTTGACATATAGTTCTGAACACGGTTGAGTGTTAGACGGAGTCGCTAAACCGACTTTTTCTAGGCGGATGGCGGGCAACCGCCATTATTCCATCAACTCTCAATCTTTCACGCACCATGTCTCGGAACTTATCACCTTCAAGCGATTCATCAATCAGCAACAACCTGTCATTATTCAACAGTGACGTCATTCAGTCAATCTCCGATACTGTACGGTTTACTTTGATTAAGAACGCCGGCTCCTGGGTGCAGAAAGGGTATATAGATGTTGATGACTTTATTCAAAGTGCTAGTTTACACATCCTGAATCGAAGCGTCTCCTATGATCCGGAACACGGGACACCATTCAAGACCTGGGCATGTGTCGTGGCAAGAAATTACACTATCAGCGAATCCAAAAAACTGAAAAAGATAATTACAGCCAAAACTCGATTTGACGTTCTTGATGGGATGGACTGGGAAGATTTATCTGTCCCGGATCCTTTCCAAAAGATAGAGGAGGACTATGAGTCTAGAGATCGTCTGACAAAGCTCATGGGTTTCATCTCAACATTGAATGAGAGTGACAAGCTTTTGCTTGAAATGATGAAGGATGGTTTATCAAAGGAGGAGATGATGGAGATTACGCACAAGAGCGGGGGCAATATCGACACCTGCAAGTCTAGGCTCCGTCAGAAAATCCTTCGTTATGTAAAAACTCTTTACAAGTAAATCAGCCACGCACACATTAAACCGTTGAATTCCATTTGGGATTCGACGGTTTTTTGTTGTTTATAGTCCCGATTCTCGATTGCTGAAAGTAATTGTAAGAATTGTCCTCAAGGATGTATATACTATCGAAACCACAACGAGTTTATGGTATGAATAAGAATGATACTATTGTTACCAACATTGTGATTCAGGCATTGAAGATGGATGACACAATTAAACGACAGGAAGTCATAATTGAGCAGCTCAAATCAGACAAAAATGAGCTTCTAGTCATTATAGCAAGGATGAAGGAACTACTGTTTAAGTTTGCTCCAGAGTCTGCTAAACAATTGGAAATGTTCAACCTATGAACCTCAAAGTGTGAGTGCGCTTGGATTCATTACTTCGATTTCCAAAACTGGATTAATTCTTTTTCGTCAAAGGTGTTAATTATTCGCTTAGCTGGGATTTGACAGTCTTCGGCAACTCGAATAGCATTGTTTATATTATAGAAGTCATCAATGGCGTGAGTATCAGAATCAAGTGAAAAATAAGCGCCCTTCTCTACCGCATACCTTACATATTGAGGATCGAGATCTATTCTCTCCGGAGAACCGTTTATTTCGATTACTACTCGATTAGCAATGCATGCATCTATCACTTTATACATATCCATAAAGAGTCCTGGCTTCTTCTTATATAATCTTCCAGAAGGATGAGCTAGAATCCTGGTATAGGGGTGCTCTATCGCGCGTATTACTCTTCTCATTGCATCGGCTTGTGTCATGAAGATATCACTATGAACAGCGGCAATCACATAGTCGCATGCAGACAAGCATCTTTGCTCTAAATCGAGAGAGCCATCTTTAAGTATTTCGCACTCTATGCTCTTAAGGATTTTCACATCACCGTCCTCATTTAGAGAGTCAATCTCATGATGCTGCCTTTGAATTGATAGTTCGTCCACGCCGCCTACTCGCTTAGTGTGATCAGAAATGCCGATATACTTCCTTCCACTATTTCTAGCCAACGCCACCAATTGGGCGATGTCGGCTCGACCATCACTATATCGAGTGTGATTATGAAAATTCCCAAGAATTTGAGTGCCTGAGACTCCCGCGACTAGTGAGTTATGGCGCTTAGAATAATCAAGCGGGAAATCCTTATACGATGACTGCTGAGCAAAAAAGGAAAACAGCTTGCTAGTCTCCAAACCATACCTCTGAATTGCGGATTGGCTATTAAAGAAATGGCAAAGCTCATTTTGACTTTTAATTGAAAACGATTCAAATACGAAACGAAGTTCGTCCAAATCAAAGAAATCAGGTAATACAACGCCCAGAATCCATTCATCAAGCTGATTCACACGTAAGGAAATACTCGATATGTTTCCTGTCTTTTCATACTCCCTAAATCCTTGTATCACTGAATTATCAAATCCGATTGCAGCAAGTTCTTCATCCGACAATGCTAACAAGTCTGTACCAGAATTCTCTTTGATGATACGCATAACTGTCTTGGCGGACATCACTGCAGAAATATCGCCAAGGAATTGACTTACCCTAGCGTAATCAAAGAATTTATAGAACAACTTCTTGTTATTACGTATCATTCCTGATAACGAACTCTGATTTACAGTATTCTGCTAAAATCCCACCCTTCGCCTAGTACACGTTTAAGTTCTGTTGTGTCTTCGTTTGGCTCATAACATATCGTCTTTGCAATATCGTTGTTTAGACAGAGGAATTTCGAAATAATCGATAAGAACTCTTCCGGTAGGATACCCTCTATCTTTTCCACAAATAACTGCGGCACAGTGCCATAATAAGCTCCGGCAATGGCACCAGCGATACATGCTTGAGTATCGGCATCTCCCCCCAAAGAGATGGCATTCCTTATAGTTGATTCAACATCATTGCCCTCAAGGAAGCATACTATTGCCTCCGGAACACTTCCTGGACAGGTTGGATCAAAACCATATAATGGCCGTATATCATCCAAAGTCCTCGACAAATCATAGCTATACTTTTTTTCAATATAGGCTTTGATACATTCTTTTGTCATGAAGATCCGAGCTAAGTGAATGGCTGTGGCTACTGCTTCTGCACCTTTAATCCCTTCGGGGTGATTATGGGAAACACGAGCTGATATTCTTGCTATCCTCTGGCATTCCTCCAGACTCTGTCCGAAAAGGCCAGCTGCTGTAACGCGCATTGCAGAACCGTTTCCTAAACTGTTATACGGCTCCGGGTTCTCAGAACGTAACCATTGTTTAAAGCTATGCCCATAGCCTACTTCCATATACCTCAGTCCCATATCCTTCATTATAGGGACTAACCCCTCTTCACTTGTTGGAATTCTGTAGATCTCGGATAGCCATTTCATGACAGCAATAGTCATAACCGTGTCATCAGTGAAGGTTGCATTGTTGGGGAATAGCTCAAATTCAGTTGTCTTAATTCTTGTTCCCTTCAATTCGTGTGCAGACCCAATAATATCTCCGACTATTGCGCCGATTATTGCGCATTCATCTGAAGCATATCCACCATGACGATCATCATCTCGAACCCCACTTTTACGATTAATGATGTCAGATGCATATGCGCCTAATCTGACATAACTATGGGAGTTTTTATTGCGGTTGAAACACATGGCTTATCTTATATTTAAAGTATTAAAGGATACGTTATTGCCTTCTATTGCAAGGATATCAAAACCTGGGGAATTGGCCTCCTCAAAAGGCTTAAGATTGATACCAAAGGACGTACTCACAGAAGGGGCAGTGCTAAACAAGCATCCTTTTATCTGTTCATGGGTGGCATAGTGATTATGCCCAGAAAGCACAGCGATGACTTTGTCTGAGGAAGTCACACGATCAATAAAACGTTCTCTGTTTTCCAGAATCCTACGATCCATCCAGCTGCCAGTCAAGGTGGCTGGATGATGCATTAATATGACAATTGGCATCGTACAATTCGCAATAGAATCTGCGAGCCTGCTGAATTCGCTTTCTGATAGGACGCCCCTGGATCGATTAGTTCCATCTTCAGATATTGCAACTGTATTGAGTGATATGAACTGAACCCCGTCAAACGTAAAAGACGGGACATATTCCATTTTTGAGTAATGCGCTGTTAGAAGCACTTCGGCATTGTCGTGATTGCCGTTTAATACAAAGATGGGGAATTTGAGTCCAGACAAAACTTCATCGGCAATCTCGTAAGAGCGTTTAGAACCGTCGTTTGAAATGTCACCGGTAATAATCCCAAGGTCTATATCATGTCTTTCATTTAAGAACGAGACAGCCCGCTTCAGATGCTCATATGGATTAATCCCGTAGACGATGGTGTCCGGAGCCGAGCATATGTGCAAATCTGAGAGATGGGCGATCTTCATGTTACCAGAGCTTTGACAAAGACTCAAGATAGCCACCGCCGGCCAATAATTCCGAGGGAGCACCTTCCTCGACAACCGTTCCTCCCGAAATTGCTACCACCTTGTTGGCGGATAATATATTGGTCTTCTGATGAGAAATCATAAGGATTGTTTTATCTCCTTGGCAGGATGAAATGGCAGACTGTACGATACTCTCAGTTTCGGCATCCAAAGCGGCCGTAGATTCATCAAATATGATCACGGATGGATTGCTGAGAAGAGCCCTTGAGATACAGAGACACTGTTTCTGGCCACCAGACAGTTTAAGCCCTCTATCACCAATGATTGTCTCATACTGGTCAGGCAATCCCATAATATAATCATGTATCCCCAGAAGCTTTGTTACTCTTTCAACTTGTTCTTGAGAGATAGCATCGGATAGCAATGTGATATTGTTAAGGATACTATCATTGAAGAGCGTGGTGTCTTGTCCAATGTAGCACACCTGTCTTCTCAATTCGGATTTCTTCAAAGTGGAGATATCCTGGCCGAATAAAAAAATCGCACCACCAGAGGGATCAATAAAACGAGTGGCCAGCTTAGCAATCGTTGTTTTTCCGGCACCGGCATTGCCGATAATAGTAACCTTTTGCTGCTTTTCAACATAGAATGAGACATCATCCAGAATAGGCCTTCCTTCATAAGACATCGAAACATTCTTGAAGGTTAGTACCGGCTCATTATCAACAGGAGCTAGTTGTTCGCCATTGTCTTCTTCTGTTTCTATGCCACTGACTTTTTCTAAACGGTTGAGTGAGGCGATTGCCTTACGAATACCGAAAGTACATTTCAGCATGTCCCGCATTGGGCTTATTATCGAGAAGAAGATGATGAGAAAGCCAATAAGCTCGCTCGCCTGCAAGGATGATTCTCCTGAAAATATCAGTCTTCCACCAATGCTGAGCATAAGGACAAGAGCCAACGTAAGGAAGAAATCCATACTTGGCCAGGCGATGGAGTAATACCGGTTAGACTTGTTGAATGTGTTTCTTGCCTCGTTATTGACCACGGAAAAGCGATCTGCAAAACGCTTTTCTGCGTTAAAAGCCTTTACGGTTGAAAGACCTCCTACCGTCTGTTCAAAAGCAGATAGAATCTTTCCCTTGAGTGCCTGGGCCTTCAGTGAAATGGTTGTCATATGCTTCCCGAGCAGGAACACAATTACTGCTGAAATTGTTGCCAGTATCAAAGAGAAGAATGTAAGTTTGCCCGAGATACCAGACATGGCAACAATGAGGACAATAACATTCACTGGATCTTTTATCAACATATCCAGTGTAGAGCCAATGCCAAAGTCAATCTCTTCAACATCACTAGTCATTCTTGAAACGAAATCTCCTCGATTCTCGTTGGAGAACGCCGGCAGCTTCATGTTCAGAATCTTAGCATAGGCATCCCTACGAAGGTCCCTGGAAATACCGGTCCGTATCGGAATTCTAACCCAATAAGCGAAATATGAGATGACGTTCGAGAGGAATGACATCGTCAGAATGAACGCACCAATCAAAATAAGCGCTCGAACAGGACCATGAAGGGTGATTTGCTCCTGAAGCAAATACATTACGTTGTTTACCAAAGAATCCACCCATTCACTATAGGAATGAACCGAAGCCAAGTTGATGTATTCGAATGTGGTGTCGGATAAACCAAAGAGGACATTAAGGAGTGGGATTACCGCCATAAAGCTGAACGCGCTGCATATTGAAGCAAGTACGTTCAGCAGAATGTAGGCGATGATACGCCACTTGAATATGGGGATAAACCGCCCGAGAAGCTTTAAGAAGTTCATATTAGAAAGCTATCTTCAGTCTTACGCTCCAGTTCCTTCCGTGAGAATAGAAGAGATAAACATCCTCAGGATTAACTTCCTGCTTAGCAGATGTTACCGTGGAAGGATTCCAAGCTTTCTCGATATTTAGGCAGTTTAGCGCATTATTCATCTGAGCAGAAACCGTGGCCTTCATTTTCCCAATGGGGAACTGATATGAAGCCCTCAAATCCAGAAATCCACTGGAAGGGATACGCCAAGGGTTATTAACATAGAGCTCTTTCCCGAGTTTCAAACTGCTGCCGGAAAGAGAATAGTAAGCGTAGTTCCTATCAAAAAAAGTGTAACCGCCACCAATACGGAAGCCCGTAAACGGTTTGAAAGTCACATCAACAGCTGCCGTTGTCTGGGCAGATCCTCCCACCTTGATACCTTTCATATTAATAATGGCCCAGGCGTGATCATCAGCTCCGGGAGTTGTTATTCCACCATCAGATGTAATAGCCTGCCCACCAAGGTTGTATGCGTAGCCCTTGACATTTTCGCTATCCCAGACCCAGTCTCCGAGAGAAAGCATCGCTCCGACTTCAACCCAATTTGCCGGCATTGTTTTCAACTCAAACTCCAAGCCCATATGACGGGAATTGACTCCAGTCATATTGATGTAATACTGCTCCGTAATCTTGCCCTTCTTCGTCATACTCTTATCCATCCATTCAGTGAAGTAAGCACAGGCATCAAAGCTGACGTACTGATTACGGAAACCATAACCCAGTTCGACAGTTGCGGACTTCTCGTTCTTGGCGAGCTTATTGGTCACATTCGAAGATGTGGGGGACATAAATGCACCAGATTTGAACTGAGGGGCCCGGGAGACATAGCCGGCATTGATGAAGATGTTGTGGTGCCTGTTGATATTCCAGTTGGCACCACCCTTTACCATGCCGCCAAAAAAACCAATATTCTCGGATCTCGCATGTGCTGCATCATAGTACAGCCTATCATACTTCCAATAGGTGGTATAAGCAAGAGAGCCGGCGACAAAGGCGTCTACAGACGCCCCATTATACTCAAGCTGACAAAATGCCCCTTCCTGCATGATGTGCGTATCATAGTCTCTGTAAATCACATCACCCACGTGAAGCCGTTCCTGCATCCAGCTTGCAGTGGCGGCAGAGTTGTTTTCAACTTGTACTTCACTCCTGCAAGGATCGATATAGTATTCTCCGCCAAACAAGTCAATAAGCTGATTGGTGTGGCCACACCGATACTTCTTAATATCAATCCCGGCCTGAAAATCCAAACAATCCAAGAACTTGTTATTATATGTGGATACAAGCCCATACCAACTCTGACCACCGGTTATCTGTGACATTACGAGTTTGGAGCCAGTGTTAGAAGCAGCATTAATGTTCTCAATCTTCTCATAATCGTAGGTCCCATCATTCCTCCTAAACTTCATGTTTAGGATTCCGTAGTCTGTGCTGTACCAATCATATTCGGAGTAATCGATTTCGTCTGCTTTACCGGAATACCCGCCACCACTTCCTCTGGCTGCATAAAGATTCGTGCTGAGATTTGACTTCTCATTGATTTTCCAGGTGTAATTCAATGAGATAAAGGGCTTATGATACTCGCTATACTCGTGAGTCTTCCTAATACCGGCTCCATTAAACCCGTAGTCCGGGTTATAACGAGACCAGCCGCCGGGAACAGTATATAATTCTTTTACCTTGTTCCATTCAGCGGTAGTTAAAGCATTGTATCTCCCGTGCTGTTTATGAAAAGCCCCGAACGCGGTCAAGCTCAACTGATGATTATCTCCGAATCTTTTCGAAAGGTTCATAAAATAATTATATACCTTAAAGTCTGTTCCTTGTACATAACCATCACCTCTGGCATAACTGCCGGAAAGACTCAAAGCCCAGCCATCCATCAGGCCTGTGTTAGCGGCAAACATTACCTTGCTGTAGCCATCATTACCCAAAGCGTAGGATACAGAACCGCCAGCAACTGGTTGAATGCCCTTTGTGATGATGTTTACAGTCCCGCCAACAGAAGACGTGCTGATCTTGCTGGCTCCGATGCCTCTCTGTGTTTGCATCACAGCCGTTACATCGCTCAGACTTGCCCAGTCTGACCAGTACATAGTACCCGTTTCAAGATCATTAACTTGAACACCATTAACCAAGACGGCGATATTCGTATTATCGAACCCTCGCATGAATATCTCTGAGTCACCCCAGCCGCCACCTTGTACATTAACGTGGATGCCAGGGGTATATTTCAATGCCTCGATGAACTCCTGATTGCCGAGTTTCTCCTCAATCTCGATGGCCTTGACACTGCTAGAAACCACAGGGGTCTTCCTGTTTACGGCTATTTGCCCGCTCACGATGGCATCCTGAAGCTTATACTCTTCCGGATGCAAAAGAATAGTACCGAGATTATTAGATTTCTGCAGTTGGATACTACTCTCTTGGTATCCAAGACAGGAAATGAACAACTCTTGAATATCATTACTTACATTTAGAACAAACTCGCCATCCATATTGGATACCCCGCCACCATTACTGCCGGAATATGTAATAGCAGCACCTACCACTGGCGTTCCCGATTCAACATCTTGAATAACGCCTTTGATTGTTCGACTCTGGGCGAATATCACGGTAGTAATAAAGAATAAAAAAAAAGGAAGAGTGAGTTTTGTTTTCATATTCTTGAGTATCGTGTAGTACTTGAATTCGTTTTCTTAACACTTAATACTGCTTTAGAGATGTGTCTTACAACGAGGAGGACTTTTATTCTAATGTTAGACTTATGCAATGATGCTTTCGGAGTTATCGTTATGCAACACCTTGTTCTTCATCACGATCTCTTTACTAGTATTGGCGTAACAGTAAACGCAGAAATGACGACAGGTGTTGTACATCCCAATATCCTTACTTATCATACATCCACATACCTTGCGCTGTCCTTTATCCTTGAGATTCTTCCTATCAGCGGGAATCTCAGGTATGCCCCCGAATAAGTCAGGTTCCGGAAGATCGCCGGTATGTAGATAGTAAACCAACTCTTTATCGTCAGCGAAGAGTTTCTCCATCAGCTCGCCGTCTATACAGCGGTTATGCTCTATGCCATATTTATCCAAATCAATGCTTTCTCCACAGGTGGCAAGCGTCAGATTCCAGCCTTCTTCCTTCCAGTGATCTCGAAGCTTGGCGAGTCCTTCGACCAATTCGGTCAAATATGAGCCTGAGGGTTCAGCGGACTCAACAGTATCACGTGTATAGTATGGCGTTTCTTTAATAAGATTGTTCTGAACCTTACGGTATGCTTTAACATCAATGAAACTGAACACCAGTCTATTGGTATAACCCTTCAACTGATTTCCGACATGGTATACCTTCGTTAGGAGTTGCCTTGCGGATAGGTTCGGTGTAACGATAAGCGGATCATACCTCCAGATAACCTTTTCTTTCCCGAGGGTATCTGACAGGCGTTTGAAGACTTCGATGCGCTTCGAAACCGGGCCGACATTAGGCTCAAAACCTTCATCTACATAATCGTTCAGCGTCACCTGAAAGTAATAATGGATTCCAATCTTGTCCAGTTCCGGAAGATACTTCAGCATCGGCTCCGGATTCTTAGTCCAGAAAACCACCACCTTCGTCTTGGCGAAGGAAATATACATCGGTTTTTGGTTGAAGGGATTGTACCAAACACAATAGCCGACTCGCAGACGATTCATGAACCAATCTGCATAGAAGGCAGGGATGTCGGTGGAACGACTCGCGGAAACAATGATCGGAGCCACACCTTCGACAATCTCGCCGTTATCGCGTCGTATTTCAACCTTTGAATCCAAAATACTGATACAACTCTTTTTCTACTTGTTCAGCAAGCTTCCCAACAAAAACGTCTTTTAAGGTACGCGAGTAAGAAAGATCTCCTCGTCCCTCTTTTTTGGATAACGAAAGGAAGTAGCGAATATGCTCTTTAACATCCCTCTCTCGCTTCCCAGTATAATCCCAGCAATCGTTGAGCCTCTTTATGACTACGGGACTGAGATGTTTAGTGCATTGCAAACTCTCAATTACCGTAGGGTTTGCCATTCTGAATACACTATACTCGTCATCTTCCTTTTGTTTGATCAGTTTCTTAATCTTCACTTTGGCTTTATTCCAAGCACTCGGGGCACACGAAGCAGGAATGTTCTCTATACCATTACGTATTGCGACAAGAGTGTTGTTGTTTTCAAACACTTTGTCGACCGCTACAGGATAAGTTCTTTTATACTCCGGAATATCTTTTCGAATCGGAGTTTCTTCTTCTATGATTTGAAGAACCTTATCCCACAGTTCTGTATATGGATGTCCTTCCAAAGGTTGCCCTTTGAAAGTTGGTTCTTCCACAATAGATGTTGATGAGAAACCATTTCTTTGGACAGAGATTTCTTCGCTCTTATCGAAATCGGGATTGCCCTCCTCTTCACTGGATGTCGGCATATCCCCTGCGGGAATAACAGCCGGGCGGAGGTCCTCAATTTCTTCTTTCTCTGTGACTTGTTCCAACTCTGGGTGCTCCTCTTGCTTAGGAGAGCTTAAACCCAGATACTCTGCAACCTTATTAATCACATTTCTCTTTCTCCCTTTTACGGCACTCGTACTAATGATAGTATCCTCATTGACAACGGATGCCGGATCTTTAGCAAACAACGCTCGAAATAATTGCGTAACGAAAGAAACCTTATCTTCTTTATTAAGAGAAGAAACAAACGCGTTGAAATAAACCTGAGGGATGTTAGAGTAACCATAAAAGAGCCCCCAAAGCCCGAAAGCGATTCTTGGGTCATTGATTTCATTGGAGACGAGAAAACTCACCATCTTATCAATATCAGAGTCAGCAGTCCGCATAAAAGCCGCGAGGGCCATCAAAGCTTCAGAGGGAGTACTATGGATATCGAAACTGGATGCATGTTCCAGATTATCCAACATCGCATTTATATAGTCTCTTTCAACCTGATTCTCCGCCGTTTTTTCAGGGAAGAACGCGCTACCAGCATCATAGATATAGTCAATCCGATTCGTACGGATATCATTTGTTCTGTATCCATAACCGCTATACAAGTTGAACATTATTTCTACTTTTCGGCGAGAATCATCATCCAAAGAGGCATCTTTACACTCAATAACATTGCGGTCAACACCGAGTAAAAACAAGTCAGAAAGGGCTTGCTTGATGCCAACCCTCTTTGTTATCGAATCCACATAGGACTGGAGACGATAAAAAACCTCTTCCTGAGCCTCATCGTCTTTTGCCGAAATCGCCAGGCTGACTAGTGAATAAATATCAAATTCCTTATATCGAGGATTAACGCGCTCAAACAAGTATTTGTAAATATCGATGATTTTAAGGAATGATACGATGTCTTCATTGGATGAGCCTTTGAGCATGTTGCCTGCTTGAACAGAATCGAGATAATCAATGACTCGACTATCTGCCTTTGCCTTGTTTATGTCCAAGTTCTTTGAGATAGCATTAGCTTCCTGGGCAAGAGTGAAAATGGCTTCTCTAGATGAGGCTGATTTAAGGTCATTTGTCCCCATCGAATAGATTCCATTCTTTATGTCTTTAATTAAACGCTGAAGACGGGAGGACTCTTTCGTCATAGATAGACTTGCACCTATCATATACGAAACAATAAACCCTTTGGCTTTATTGACAATTATATCTTTTTTAATTGATGAGGATTCAGGTACTGCAAAATCATGTATTTGCTTAAATGAATCCGGGCCCAGTTTGACAAAGTCACTTCTGCCATCAAACACCTTAATGGCCCCCAGGGCATCATACAGGTAATACTTAGATTCAACTATCGACTCAGCTTTGGATAATGTGGCTCGTTTATCACCTTCACTATAAAAATAGATAACACAGGACAAAGGAGACAGATAGATAGTTTGCCCAGTTTGATAAACAGAGTATACGTTATTATCCTTAACTTTATTAAACATCCCAGGATAATTGGAATCCTCAATTTCTATAACCATCGGACAATGTGCAACCTCCTCGCGGCTTATACTAAAATAGGGGAACACATCCAATAGCAGAATGGAATTTGGCCTCATGAATGATGCCTTATCGTAAAAAAGTGATATCCCAAACTTCCGCAGTTGATAGAAGGATGCAGGGGAAATCGATTCCGTTGAAACGATAGCATCAAAATTTAACGTCGTTGTTGCAATATATAATTTCATGTCTATGCCGTATTATAACCTTCTACCTGAAGATGATCCGCCGATGCTGGTGTCATAGAAATCGACTGGAACTGTGGCAAACAATCCGGTCATCTGACCAGAGTACATGATGTAAAGATCCTCATAACTTCGAGTCATCGCTACATATGTATCTTTGACGTAGCCATCAATACTACTATCACAACCCAGCATAAAGACAGTTTGGAACTGGAGACCTTTGCTACTCTTGAAGGTCATGACCTTAGGATTGCCGGAGTCGAATTTTATGTTCGATTTGTCATTCAAATAAACATCGATATTCTTTCTCCTGGATATGAAATAGTCCGCTACCGCGCTAACTGTGTTTTTATGATAGCACAAGATCCCAACGTCTTCGAGCCCCATATTATCGATAATCTCCATAGTTTTTCTACATTGTTCCTCAAAATCTGCAAACCTTAGAATCTTAGGCTTATTTCCACCTTTCTTTAGGCATCGGCCCACCAACCGATCATCGTCAGTATTAAGATATTGGGCGACTTTGGCAATAGACTCAGGAAGACGGTGATTGAGAATTAAGTCATCCATTCTCTGTCCTAGTACATCTTCCAATCTCCTCATACTTAGAGTTGGGTTATTATCAAACAGGAACTGCTTATAGAGACTCTGTGCAGAATCGCCAAAGACATATAAATGCCGGCAATGACGAGCAAGTTCTTGAACAGCCTCTAATGAGAAATCCTGAGCTTCGTCAACAATAATGAAGTCGTAATTTCCCTTTGCCCAGTGCCATCCGACAATCTCTCCGCTCCCATTTTTGTCGGGTGCGAAGCATTTCCCATATGTTGAGAAATCAGAGATGTCAAGATGCAGTTGATTAATACCTGCTTTCATGTATGACCCCAGGGTCTGAGTAAAAACGATGAAGAGATAGGAATACCCCTGATCCTTCAATTCTTTAGCTTTATGAATAGCAAGGACGGATTTCCCACTACCAGCGCATCCTGTAACAATAAGCGGTCGATCAATCCTTTTATCAAGAACTAAAACCTGATAAGCGTCCAACTCGGACTTTGAAAGGGCAAAACTCTGTAAAGGCATATTATAGAAATAGTTAATTCAAGTTAAAAGCATCACCATCTTCATGTCCGCCTATAGATAAGCGACAAATGGCTTCGCCGGGGTCTTGAAGGGCTTTAGACGGTGTTACAATATATCTTTTTGCACTATTTTTAATCAAGGTGTCGCAGAAACCTTTTCTCGCAACAATCCTGTAACATACTTTACTCAAATCTTTGGATTTCTTACAGTGTGACACGAGAAACTCCTGCTGAATGAAACATGGCTTATCGCAGTTCTTCTCATAAAAATGGCATGATAAAGGAAGGAGGGTGGAATATGCTTGGTTGGCGAGTACATATCGATTGACACCTTGATTAAGAATGAAAGGCATAAAAGACTGACCATCAACATTGGTAGTAACATCGAGAAGCGAGAAGACTCCACAATCGGAAAGCTTAGGAGCAAATTGCCTAAGACAAACCTCATAAACATTGTCCTGCCCCATTACATTCTTACCATGTAACTCACAGCCGACTTTTGCGAAAAGAATAATGTCAAGGCTTCCATCAGGGATGGCATAATCGGAATACTTCTGAAAAGTTGACTCATTCTCTATCCTTTCACAAAACTGAGTAAGAGATATCTCACGATTAGAAATCGTCGAATAACGATCGATCACTTGTTTTTGAAGAGCAAGCGAATGGTGATTCGCGTCAAGAGCGATAAGTGTAATACCAATATTTGATGGGAGAAACTTATCGACTGCCGTTAGCAAACCAACGATATCACCTCCGGTACCAGCTCCAATGCTAAAAACAGATATATGCCGTTTAGTTTCATATTTGGAGCGGAATGCTGGATTGGAAAACAAATTCTCAAAAACGAGAAAATGCTCAGCATAACTACGAGGGAAATATGTCCCGAGATAAATCTTGGCCTCCTCCTCGGTCAAATCGTCATTGTAAGCGAAACGTTTATATCTAGGATCGTATGAGGCGCCGAGTTTTTCATAAATATAAGAATCTAACCACGGGGCTAAAATGGTAGATGAATTGCGAAAAACAAGCCCAGAATCCGCATCCCGTTCTTCAGACGAACGCATAATTGTTGGAATCTGCTCCCCGAAAGTCCAAAAAAGGCAGTTTAATCCGAGACTTACTTTTCGATGAAGGAAACTACTCAGTGATTCGGCGTTAGCTTCGAGCGGATCAGTATGCACACGAATCAGATATCTCTCAGAAATATCAAAATCAACAGAAGGCATCGACTCAGTACAGTCATAAACAGAATACGCAACACCAGGCATGATAGCCTGCTGAATTAACGCTATATAGTTAGCCACCATTGGTGGAATGTTTTCACAGGGGATGCCATCTTTAAGTTCGGATTCTAACCGCTCACTTCCAGATGATGGCTCCCTTCCTTTTTCATTCTCGAATTCGCTTTCCTCGGATTGATCAGGGTTTAAATCCAACTCACCTTTGAGGTCCGCGACAAAAGGGTCTGGTTCTTCCGAAAACTCTATTATTCCTTCAACCGAATCTGAAAACCGCTGAAGTGCTGAAGGGGCGTTCCAAACACCATTAAGAAAATCCACATCTGAAAATTCCTCAACGATGTAATCATCGTCAAGAACAATTCTGTCAGCAATCCTTTTCATGTCGATAGGGGTTAGTTTCATATCCTTATCGACAATGGATTCAACAGCTCCGAAAAATTCAGTATTATCGGTCAAGTTAAGCCATGTTTGCACATTAAAACGAAGCTTATTCTCGATTGTACACTTATGGTTAAAAACGACCAAGGTTGTAATCTTCTGAGCCTGTTCGTTTGTTAATGCACCCGATTCTGTAATATTTCGAATAAAAGCATTCCTATTCAACCGGGCCTGCTCAAGAGGCGTTTTTCCACCAGATCCGCCTTTAATAATAAAAGGACGTCCTTCTGATTCTCCCTTCCACTCGTTATTAGAAACACTAATCTTGCCTCCGTAGTTTTTCAGTTCTATCAGCACGATGCCGTCCTTTTTAATAATGAAAGCATCAAATTCCTTTTCGGCAAAATTGAAATTTCCAACCATTAAGCACAGTGATTTCCGATTTCCATTGCGCTTATCATTAGCTTCAATCCTCCTTTTCAACTCAGTGCATAATGCCCGAAACTGCAGATTCTCCGCAGTGTTCTGAAATAATTCAGGTCTATATACCAATAGAGGCATTGATGGATTGGATTAGTGATATCGCAAATTTACCGTTTTTTGAAAGTTTTTCAAAAAATGCATGTAAGATTCATCAGAATAGCAGTATTTCCTTTACACCAAGCATGAAGACAAACATTGATACGAAAATGGATGTTTCTCACAATGTAAAACAATAATCAGTATGCTCAGCCCAGATATGATTCTTGAAGATATTCGCTATGGAGAAGAACTAGAAGCAAAAAAGGAATACTACTTAGCATATTGGGTTTATAGATATGCTGAAAGCGCAGAGGAACGAGAAGAAGAAGCAATTTGTCTTATCGGTTCGCCGAAATCATTTGCAGAAGTGGAAGCAATCGCAGCAAACCATCGTCGCAATACTTGGAAACTCCTGAATGATGAGGAAAAGCAACGAGCAAGACAAGGAGTAAACCCATTTGGCTTTCTCCCAGAATTCAAAGACAGGGAAAAGCCTCCATACGATTACGGTTGGGATAATCCATGCTGCTATTTTTATGACGATGAAGATGCGGCTTCAAATAGTCTCAAACATCGTTATACTCTTTTTGAGGCATTACTATCCGTCATTATTCTAATCCTATATGGTAGAAGGAAATGATAGATTCGAAAGATATTATCGCCCGCATCAAACTATGCAAGCCCCTTATCAAGAACTGGAAAAAGATGGAGGGGGTCGACTTTGATTTCCAGAATGTCAGAATCGATGGACTCCAGGTTGACAGGCATGCAGATGCAAGGGATGAGAAATGGGAGATTTCGTTGCTGACGACAATATGTACCCATATCAGGGATGACGGCAGGGATATATATGCTGTTCGTTGGCAGTTCAAAGATCTATGGGGGAACCTTGCCTTCTTTTCATTCCAAGGATTCAGATTGGAAGGATCCTTGTTTCTCACCTATATTGATTATGACGACTTTGCTGTTGTGGGCTTTTCCATCGTATAATCAAATGGAACGCCTATCTTTAAATTCAATGAACCCGATGAGGTTTCCATTAATTCAATCGACTATATAGAGCATCAATCTCTATCTGAGATATACCTGGAAGATAACTACGATGATGATGAATAAGTCCTTTTAACAAGTCAATCAGGATAAACAAATTGCAATCTGATGGCCCTGTAAGGCCGATTGAAACTTTTCCTGATAACTAACGTATATTATATCACAGATTCTTCAATAACACTTGTCCAGGCAGGAGACTTAACACCCAACACTATTTACCATGAGTATTTTCAAACGCAAACCCAAAGAGACCACCACCGTGAAGACAACCGTCGAGATTGTCACCGAAAAACCCGAAGAGACGAGCAAAAAAGCTTTTGATGAAGTTGTCCCCAAAGAGATTGGCAAACTGGATATGGTAATCGCATTTGACACGACCGGATCTATGGCGGCCTACATCGGTGCCGTCCGCCAGGAAGTGGCTGACCTTATCCCAAAACTATTCAAGGACAACCCAGATCTTCGTCTAGGCATCGTTGCCTTCGGCGACTACTGCGACATGATCAACGCCCAAGAGTTTGGTATAGCATATCAGAGCATCATGCCGACAGACAACGAGAATGAGCTTGTCCGCTTTATCAAGGAATCCCGGGATACATCCGGCGGCGATGGAGATGAGTTCTACGAACTGGTTATCAAGAAGATCGTTGAGGAGACCCCTTGGCGCGAAGGCTCCAGCCGTTCCATCCTGCTCATTGCAGATGCTTGGCCACACAATCTTGGTTACTCCTATGAGAACATCATTCGGGATAACAAGATTGATTGGCGAGAAGAGGCTCGCAAAGCTGCCGAAAAGAAAATCAAGATTGACACTGTGACCATTACGGATGCTGAATGGTTCCGCGAGCTCTCCGCCCTCACCAACGGAACAAGTGTACCTTTCCACACAGGCTATAAGACTGGCCGTCTGGTAGAAGCTGCCATCTACGCCAAAGGATCTCGTAAATCCCGCGAATTCTTCGATAGAATGGAGGCCGAATGCGAGGATGAAGAAATGAAACGGGTCTACCACTATTATCGTAAAGAACGCGAAGACTTTGATTCCTAAATCACAATTGCCAATGAAAGTATTCCACCTCAAGTTCAACAAAGAAGCTGACGGCGACTGGTACATTGATTTCCCGGGCTATCCGTTTGATCACCACAACCTTCTCATGGTCGCCGGGGCCGACCTTCTCTGCGAGTATGTCGCCAAGAAAGAGGGGCATCCCGACTATGCGGTCGTGGATGTCACCACCGGCGGCAAGAAAATGGACGGAAGGGAGCCGGATATCGTAATGACCCGCTTCAAGAAAGGATATGGCGCCCACTATCATGTGGCCGACGGTTTCGGAGAGATTCCGGTCGTGAACCACAACGGAAATGAACTGACCATCCCGACCGCCTGGATCTGCCCGGTCACCCTGCTGGTCCTTTTCTCTTATCCTAAGCAGATAAACATCTATCTCAAATAGAATGCTTTCGTAAAAGAAAAGAACTCACTAACTTAGGGCATTAGATTTTCACATCATGGACAGCATGCAAAGGTTTCTAGACGCCCAGAAAAATGACTACTTCATCGCCCTCCGAGAAATTAATGAGGGTAAAAAGCGCACACACTGGATGTGGTACGTCTTTCCTATCCTTAACGGACAGGGCCGCAGCGACTATGCACGCTTATATGGGCTCAACGGCCAGGAAGAAGCAAAAACCTTCCTGGCCCATCCAGTTCTAGGTAAGCGTCTTCGTGAAATCACTGAAGCCGTCTTGACGCATCCGGACAAAAGCATCCGATCCATCATGGGGTCGAGAGTCGATGCCTGGAAGTTCAAAGCCTGTATGACTCTCTTCGATACCCTTTCACCAAACGATATCTTTGCCCAGGCGCTGTTCACTTTCTATAACGGAAAGCGGGACGATCGTACTCTTAAACGTATTTCGGAAAAATGACAAGATACATGAGGAAAGTATTTGCCATAGCGGTTTTCTGTCTCTGTGCCATTTCCTGTGGCCAGACTTCAAGAATGACGGAATCAAAAACTCGCGCCCAGCTCCATAAGGAATTCGTCGAGGTCATGTTGGACTCCACCGTTTCCTGGAAACAAGTGACCGATGCTGTCAAACCCTTCGTTTACAG
>JAEEGI010002620.1_pt1 | contig 43793 bp, 37 predicted proteins | sample 8958751 | NCBI WGS metagenome assembly JAEEGI01 (sample SAMN16246545, study PRJNA631951) | gut metagenome | biome: gut microbiome; feature: rumen; material: KS-attached | host: Bos | place: Iran: Karaj | collected 2018-10 | reverse complement strand
ACTATTATCAAAAGAATGTTATCGCAAGTAGTCCTGATTTGTAGAAACTTACATTGGCATACCAAATATTACTTTTGATTACCATTTAGTTGTGAATACTCCGTCTGGCAGTCAAAGACCGGACAGGCCTTGTGGACATTGGGGAGGTCGCGGTGACCGACAATCTTGGCCTGAGGGTAGCTCTCTTTCAGGCTCCTGAGTAGGAACCAAAGGGCAGCCTTCTGCTCGGGTGTGCGGGTGTCGGCTTCGCGTCCCTTGTCATCCAAGCCGCCTATGTAGCAGACACCGATGGCATGTTCGTTGTAGTGCCTTACATGGGCTCCGGCCTTGCTCTCAGGACGACCTGCCTGGATGGTGCCATCCTGCAGGACTACCCAGTGGTAGCCGCAGCAGGCCCATCCCTTGGCACGGTGACAATGGTCGAGGTCGGCGACGGTCCACTTCTGACTCTTACGGGTGGCGGAACAGTGGACAACGATGTACAGCACCTCCTTCATGGGTTTCATCTCTTTCATGGGGCTTAGAACATTGACGTTACACAACTGGTTGCGATGGCTGAGCCAGCGAGGGTGGCAAACAGCATCGAGAGGAACTTGAATACAGCTTTCCAGGGAATTTGTTTCATGATTTTGTTCATACGGTTGATAAATTGATAGTTCTTTGCAAGCAAAGCGGCGCAAGCGCCGAGCGGAGAATTGTCACACAGATTTCACAGACAGATTAACAGGATAAAGACAGACGAAGACTCACACAGATCTTAACCATCTATGGGAAAAAGCCTCACCCCTAACCCCTCCCCTAAAGGGAGAGGGGAATGAAGGGAAGGGGGATCTGTGAGATCTGTGAGATCTGTGTGACCTTAGAAATATTCGTGTAATTCGAGTAATTAGTGTTCGTGAAAAAATAATCTGTGAGATCTGTGAGATCTGTGTGACTTTAGAAAAATTCGTGTAATTCGTGTAATTCGTGTTCGTTTAATCAATCTGTGAAATCTGTGTGACAATAAATCAAGGATCGCGGTGAGAGAAGGAATGTGAGTGCAGAGCGCGTTCATGAGAGATGTAAGAGTCTGATGTAAGAGGTCATAGGATAATGATTGCTCTTCGGGTGTCTCATCGCTGATCCTCCAGGACACTCAGGTCAGGTCAGTTCATAGTGCATAGTGCATAATTCATAGTTCTTGCAAAGCAAGCGACCAAGGTCGAGTGCATAGTGCAGAGTGCTTACAGGCAAGGGACTATGGATTAGTCGCCGTCGTTGGCCTGGTTGTCAGGACCATCGTCGGGAGGCGTGGTGCCACCACCGTCATCCGTGCCCTCAGTGTGGTTGCTGGTCTTTGAGAACACCATGTCCTTGACGTTGAGGAAAGAGGCCTTCTTCTTCAGCATCTTCGAAGAGAGGTTGTTCACGTCGGTGCGAGAGGGGGCGAAGCAGAGGTACAGACCCTGGATGTTGATGCCGAGGTTGAAGTCCTCCTCCTTTTCGGTACCGGTGGACCGGACGGAGAGGTAGAACACACCGAGCTCACCGAACTGGACCTTCTTACCCTCGAGGAGCTGCTCGAGCATACAGTTCTGAAGCTTGTTGGCAACGCCCAGGCAGACATCCTCGCCATAGACAGAGTTGTGCTCGGACATGTGCTTGCAGAGCTCCTGGTAGGTCATGGTCTTCGTGGTGGCGACACGGCCGTACCACTTGCCGAAGGACTTGCTGTCCTTGATCTTGTTCTGGGTTACTTTAATGAATACAGGCATAAATGAAAAGTTAAGAGTTAAGAATTAAGTTGTCAAGAGTCTCTATGACAATGCAAAGGTACAACATCGCCGAAAGCCGTTGGCGGGATATGGCGGGATAATGTCTCACCACCGGTAACTTTCCTCAAAAGGTGACAGTGAACCTGTGTCACCATGGAACACGCCCAGAGTTTAAGCTGCTATTTTATGCTCAATATATTGTGGCGAAAATAAGTAAGCGTTTTACATCCTTTGCCTTGTCCGCCTGGATGAATCGAGAAGATATTTCTAAGAACTGAATGAACATATCATGGAGAATCTCGTGGGGTGTTATTTCACATAATTCTGATATATGATTCATATCTTAAACAGGTCATCCATGGTCACTTCGTTCTGGATCATGTTATAGTTATTGTTGTGGGCAACACCATTCGTTGTAACCATGATGAGGTGTAGTGTGCGCTTGTCTTTTGACAGTTCCTGATATGCTTCAATCTTGTTTTGAAGGTTCGTTGCGTAATCTCTGTCGATGGTGAAGACATTAGTAGAATGCTTCATCTCGCATAGGTCTGTAAATCCATCTGCACGTTGCATCACAAGGTCAATCTGTGCTCCTCGTCTTTCCTCTGTACCACGCGAGAACCAGGAGCAAACGTTTGTCTGTACACCGGCGATGCCAAGTGCAGCCTTAATCTGCGGAACGTGCTGAAGGCATACCCGTTCAAAGGCGTGTCCCTTCCAAGCATTATGGGATGTTGACGTGAAGGTGTTGGCCCAATAATGCTCGTCGCTGAAGGCGTTCTTCTTGATGCAGAGATAGTAAAAGAGGGTATAGTTGTCGATTAGCTGATAAAGTGCGTTTGTCTCAGCTGTATCGGCAGAAGCAAAGCGGCGGATGAAGCCACTCTCTTCCAACTCTTCCAATATTGTGGAGAAAGTGCCACCGTCTGAGAGCTTGCTTTCACGTAGTATGTCCTCCCTGGTCATTCCAGTCTTCCGGCCATCGCTCAGACATCCGATTACCTTGAGGTAATTCTCTGGGCGTTTGAATAGGGTGGCATATAGTGCCTCGAACTCATCACGTAGTTGGGCTGTTTCCGTGAAGAAAAGCTGGTCTACATTTTGTGCAACGCTTAGTCCCTTCTTCAGGAAACTCCAGTAGTAAGGTATGCCACCAAGGATCATGTAGAGTTCCAGAACGTCTTTTCTGCCGAGTGCAAGATTGGCGCTTTGGGCAAAGAGTTCGCACTCGCGGAGAGTGAAGGGAACGAGTTTTATACGGTTGGTCAGCCTTCCGCGAAGACCGCCCTTGTCCTTCAAGAGCTTCTTGCTGATCCATGAGGTAGCACTACCGCATACTAAGAGTACGATGTCCTTTTCCCGTCGTGCCGTTGCCCATCCGTTCCAGAAGTTCTCCAGGGCACCGATAAGGTTTCCCTTAGGCGTGTCCATCCACGGAAACTCGTCGATAAAAAGAATCTTCTTGCCAGCCGGAGCGTTGTTGATGAGTTGCTTCAGCAGCTCGAAGGCTTCAATCCATGTTTTGGGTATGGCGCACTTTGTCATGCCTGCCGCCACCAGAGAGTTTCGGAATGCCGTCAGTTGCTGGCGAAGCGTTCCTTTTGCAACTCCTGTGTGTTGAAAGCAGAAGTTGTAGTTGAAAGTTTCTCTGATGAGATATGTCTTACCCACACGCCGTCTGCCATAGACGGCACAAAACTGCGATTCCTCTTTGTCAAGAAGCTCCAACAGTTCACGTTGTTCCTTTTCACGTCCGATAATCATGATGACATTTGTTTTATTTAAATCCGCTGCAAATATAGCAAAAAAGTTTCTATAGCCAGCGGAAAAGTGTGTTTTTTCTTGTATTTCCGCTGAAAATAGAGTATTTTTAACATAATTCAAAATTCAAGAAGGCCAATGATAGTCTGTCCACCCATTCGCTTTCAGTACCAATCTTGGTGACAGGCGGGTATTTCCATGCCTCAATGATGATATTGCCGTCGAACTCATTAGGACGTACCAAGGTTCCAGAATTCCTGAAGTCACGGAGCTGTTTGACAGTCATCATGATGATCCTTTCCGGGTCAGGGTTGAGCCATGTATAATGTGCCAGGGCATTGATGCCACATGCAGGGTAGTGTTCATCTGAAAGCAGGTTATCACAGAAGATGCGTTCTTCAACAGGATTGATGAGGACGGATTGAGCCTGTTCCCACAGATCTCACAGATTAATTAAACGAACACTAATCACACTAATAACACGAATTTTTTCTAAGGTCACACAGATCTCACAGATCTCACAGATTATTTTTTCACGAACACGAATCTCACGAATTACACGAATCTCACGAGACATGTCGAAGACCCACGAGTGCTCGCAGTAATTACACGAATTTTTCTAAGGTCACACAGATCCCACAGATCTCACAGATTATTTTTTCACGAACACGAATTACACGAATTACACGAATTTTTCTAAAGTCACACAGATCTCACAGATCTTACAGATTAATTAAACGAACACGAATCTCACGAATTACACGAATTTTTCTAAAGTCACACAGATCTCACAGATCTTACAGATTAATTAAACGAACACGAATCTCACGAATTACACGAATTTTTCTAAAGTCACACAGATCTCACAGATCTCACAGATTATACTATTCCAAGTGAATATCCCATAGATGGTTAAGATCTGTGTGAGTCTTTTTTCCCTTCCCTTTAGGAAAGGCTACGGGTAGGCAGGCATCACTTGGGAATGAGGGGTTAGGGGTGAGGCTGAATATCCCATAGATGGTTAAGATCTGTGTGAGATTATAATTCGTGTAATTACTGCGAGCACTCGTGGGTCTTTGACAAATCTCGTGTTCGTAAAAATATGTCCGTACAGTCCGTGTAATTCCGATGCATAAAAAATTCGTGCAATTCGTGTTATTCGTGTTCGTTAAAATCAATCTGTGTGACATGTGTGACTTTAGATAATTCGTGCAATTCGAGTTATTCGTGTTCGTTAAAATCAATCTGTGTGACATGTGTGACTTTAGATAATTCGTGCAATTCGTGTAATTCGTGTTCGTAAAAATATGTCCGTACAGTCCGTGTAATTCCGATGCATAAAAAATTCGTTCAATTCGAGTTATTCGTGTTCGTTAAAATCAATCTGTGTGACATGTGTGACTTTAGAGAATTCGTGCAATTAGTGCAATTCGTGTTCGTAATAATCTATCCGTTTAATCCGTTCAATTCGTGTTCGTTTAATCAATCTGTGGGATCTGTAAGATCTGTGTGACTTTAGAGAATTCGTGCAATTAGTGCAATTCGTGTTCGTAATAATCTATCCGTGTAACGGAAAGAATCAGTAGTCCGGTGGGATTTGTGTCACCTGTACCCACCTGCCATCAAAGAAGGTGGTGCTTTGGAGTTCTTTTACCAGATTCCTATAGACAGGACTCTTCTTGATCACTTCCTTGTCCTGCATGTCTTCGGGCAGGTCGATGCAGTAGTCTTCACAGACATACTTCACTGCCTGAGGAGGCAGCAGACGGGCATTGGACGGAATACCCATGGCCTCGAGGATGTGACGACGTGAAGCGATATAACGGCAGAATGTCCTCTCTGAGACTCCTGCCAGACGAGCAAGTTCTTTCTTGCTGATGAAACGGTGTTTGTCGTAATAGTTTATCATATCATCGATATTCTAATTTGTGTTGAATAGTGCCACTTTCCACACTGAATAGTGGCACTTTCCACCTTGAATAGTGGCTCTATTTGTAATTGATCATGATGTCACACATAATAACTGGGGAAAGACATAATAACAGACAGGACTGGCATTTCTGACCACTGATTACGCTCATTTCACTAATTTTCAATGCAACACATGAACCGATTTCTTTATCAACATCTAAAAACATGGAAAACACAAAAGAATTAGAGTCTTTCGGGTTTTTCGATGTAAATAAAAGAGACAGGGATGTTGGTCGGACTGCGTCCTCAAAGACAAGCAGGGCTTTTTATCATGTCTTGGATATAATTTTCTTGTAATTTTGAGCGGAGCGACCAGTATCCGGCGAAAGAATCCGTGCAAGCTGTGGAATCTGCGTGAAAGCGGAATCATCATCATCAATAGCGAGTTTTTAAAATTTCTTTGTAATTAGTTGATATTTAATATATTATAGCGGTAAGAGTGAGAGGGTGAGAGGTTGTGGAGTAAACTTTTCTATACGCGCGAGGGTTATTCTCGAGAATAATATATTCTCTTATAGGAAAGTTTGCACATATTGCTATCACCCTATCACTCTCGGGCTTCAGAAGGGTAGCTCAAGTTGTTCTGAGTCAGATGGTTGCGGATTTTTTGATTCATCTGTTTTGAATTCTTCATCCAAAGTGATATACATTTGTTGCTGATCGTAGGGAATCTCAACGACCTTATAGTAGTCACCGGAATTCCTGTGGATGAACTTGTAACCCCTCTTGTGCATCAGCTTACCGATCTTCTGGACCATCGACGTCGTGGGTACCTTGCCGGTCAGGATCTGCAGGGCAATCATCGATGCACTCATCAGCTTATAGGCCTCGTTCCTCTGGGGCTTACGGTAACGGGTGTCAATCATCTGCTCCTCGAACGAGGTGACCTTGAAGAGACTGTTCATCTGTTCGATGAGGGTCTCTTCCTCTTTGTCGAAGTAAAAACGGAAGCCCGTCTGGTACTCATGGCGCAGCTGCGCATAGAACTGCTCGTAGTCGAGGTTCCACTCGCGGGGATTGTCGATGCGGTTCACCAGATGGCAGAGCCAACGGCGGCTGCCTGTCAGGTCGGTCAGGATACGCTGCTCGTTGCCTGAGGCGCAGAAGGAGGCCAGCCGTGCCCAGGTCTCACGGAACTTGGCATACGGACGCCGTTCCTTCACCTGGTCGGACGTGACCATGCCTTTCAGCTTCGCCAGCTCCTTGCCCTCGATGGCATCTACCTCCTCAATCTCCACCAGGCAGTTCTCTGCCATGATCAGATGATTGTCCTTGCCGGCAAACGAGTTGTCGGTATTCTCAATGAAATAGCCGTGGAGTGGGGGAGGCAGGATATGCCGGAAGAAGGTGGTCTTATAGATGCCCTGTGGACCGATGATGGTGAAAATGGCCTGGTTCTGTACCTTGTCGTCCATCCACATGGCAACCATCCCGACCAGCCATTTGTGCAGTGTCCATTCGAGGTAGGATGTCTGATGCAAGACGGAAGTGTTGATGCCGGCCATCATCTCTTCCTGTGATGCTTCGACATGGATGTGGGATGCCAGCTCTGCCACGCGATCCACACCATCCCAGTTGGGCAGGTGGCCGATGAACTGCCGGATGGGGTGCACCTTCTTGGCGAAGTCGCTCTCAAAGACACTTTCCACGTCGATCGTCAGCACGCGCTTGCCGGTGTCGGCAGCTATCTGCTGGCGACGGGTGTTGATCTCCATCTTGTCCAAGGGCTTCCATTCAGACGAGGTGAGTGGTATCTCCTCGATGTCGCCGACGGCACTGACATGGTCGCGCCAGACAAGCTGGCTGGTGACGAGGTTGAAGCATACCTGCACATGGGCTGACAGCCAGTCACGGATCTCGGGGAGCGTCACCATGTTGTTCTCACGGCCTTTCTTCTTCCTCTGACCCAGTTTCCATGTGCCGTGCTTGTCCGCATCTTTGTATTTATGGCGGATGGCACGCTCACGTTCATCCTTGCTGTGGTCAGCCCATTCCTGTGAGGCCCACGACAGCAGGTCCTCCTCCGACACGCCGAAGCGGTTGAAGAGGTACGAGGCATGAAGGATAAAGTCATGGTGCTGGCCAGGTGCATAGACGAGGTTGTGCTCCTGCAGCATCTTCTCTACGAAAGGCCAGGCTTCTTCGGCACTGACACGGAAGGTATTGGCGGAGTATTCCTTCCGGGGCTGACCATGGAGCTGACGGGTGCAGTTCTCATCCACTATCAGGTCGTCGGGAATCAGGAACGGCTGGGCACCGGCATTGAAATGGAGCTGAGGGTCGTGGGCCAGGCCGCAGAGACGTGTCATGTCATCGCAGGCCTTGTCGTAGTCATGGTTGGCGACACGCGCCAGATACTCGTTACCCATCAGGAAGGCAGCACGCCACGACGTGTCGTCGATCTTCCGCCCGTTCTCACGCTCATACCCATAGATGGCTTTGATGCCATGGCTGCTGATGCTATGGAAGGCCAGCAGCACATGCGGGTCTTGGGACAGACGCCCGAAGGTGGCCTCCAGCTCTTCCGGGTCGTCGATGCCGTCGATGTCGCACATGGCGAGGCCTGTCCACCCCTTCACATCGGTCTTGCTGTGGCCGTGGCCTTGGAAAGTCACCGGCACGCCGAAGGCCGGTACGAGCTTCTCCTTGATGGTCTCGTTGGCGGTCTGCTTGCCCACGTTCTCCATCGTCGTGCGGAAGTTCTGGGTCTTCCATTTCACGTCGTTGTCGTACTGTATCAACCGGAGGATCTCACGGAAGGGCTTCAGCACACTGAGATACGCCCTCGGGTACTGGAAGAGCGATACCTGTAGTTCCAGGATATTCATTTACTTCAGTTTTTTGTGACCGTGACTGTGTTCTGCATTGATCATATCACCGTAGTTGTCTGCCACGTCACCGATGTAGGTAAGAAGATTCTGGATGACCTTTTCTAGCCCTGCCACGTCGATGGGTTCCATGTAGATGTTCATCAGGAAACGGAAGCCTTCACCAATGCTCATGTTGATGAAGTGGATGGGATTGAAGCACTCGCGGTTGTAATGACCGACCTTGGAGATACGGGTCTCTTGCCCGGACTGGGCCTTACCTCTGGCGAAGTCAGTGATGAACTTCGCACAGCTGATCTTGAAATCTTTGTCCGACATGTTGAAATTTATTGGTTTTGTGATTTAGACTGTCTGGGAGGATCATACTCCCGTCATCAGGTTCAAAGGTAACCAAAAGACTAGGAACTGTTGTGAGGCTATATTTTAACAACGCCGATGGTGTGTACTAAGGTTTTGTTATTTTTAACTGTTCACCTTTCTCATGTGCGCCCTGAAGGGGCAACAGCTCTAAGCCCAGTGCACGCCCTGGGTACAATGAACATGTTGAAACCTTCGCCCTGTAAGGGCAAAAGCCTATAACTCTATCCCATAGATGGTCAAGATCTGTGTGAGAAGCAAGTCGGAAGTATAGTATAATAAACGAACACGAATCTCACGAATTACACGAATTTTTCTAAGGTCACACAGATCTCACAGATTAATTAAACGAACACGAATCTCACGAATTTCACGAATTTTTCTAAGGTCACACAGATCTCACAGATCTCACAGATCCCTTCCCTTTAGGGGAGGGGCCAGGGGTGAGGCTTTTTCCCTTAGATGGTTAAGATCTGTGTGAGATTATAATTCGTGCAATTCGTGCAATTCGTGATATTCGTGTTCGTAATAATAAGTCTGTACAGTCCGTGTAATTCCGTTGCATAAGTTACACAGATCTCACAGATCTCACAGATTAATTAAACGAACACGAATCTCACTAATAACACGAATTTTTCTAAGGTCACACAGATCTCACAGATCTCACAGATTAATTAAACGAACACGAGATTTGTCGAAGACCCACGAGTGCTCGCAGTAATCACACTAATAGCACGAATTATGTCTTCAACAACGGATTACACGGATTGAACGGATTTTGTGGGTTCCAGTACACACTACAAATAATTCTTCAATTCTCTAATTCTTGATTGTTTTGAGTACGCAGTCTGACCCCATACTTCCTGCCTTTGCTGGTCAAAGGCCAATTCGTGAAATTCGTGATATTCGTGTTCGTAATAATAAGTCTGTACAGTCCGTGTGATTCCGTTGCATAAAAAATTCGTGCAATTCGTGTAATTCGTGTTCGTAATAACAAGTCTGTACAGTCCGTGTAATTCCGTTGCATAAGTCACACAGATCTCACAGATTATACTATTCCAAGGGAATATCCCATAGATGGTTAAGATCTGTGTGAGTCTTTTTCCCCTTCCCTTTAGGAAAGGCTACGGGTAGGCAAGCATCGCTTGGGAATGAGGCAACGGGTAGGCAAGCATCGCTTGGGAATGAGGGGCCAGGGGTGAGGCTTTTTCCCATAGATGGTTAAGATCTGTGTGAGATTATAATTAGAGTGGTTATAAATTTTTTTCAGTGCAAAAATTTGCAATTATCCAATAATTATCGTACCTTTGCAACGCAAATAATGGAACCGGTTCACTCTGTTCCCCATTTTTTGTTCAAAAACAAATGTTAAATGGTCACTAATGGGCTGATTATCACATCGATATGACCGCCTGTCAGGAAGAGTTTTTTTTGTACACCCCCTAAATCCTCCACAGTATCAAAGTCACAGACTGATCTCACAGATCTCCCAGATTATACTATTCCGAAGGAATATCCATAAGATGGTCAAGATCTGTGTGAGTTTAAAAACATCCCATAGATGGTCAAGATCTGTGTGAGAAGCAAGTAGGAAGTATAAAATAATAACGAACACGAGATTTGTCGAAGACCCACGAGTGCTCGCAGTAATCTCACTAATAGCACGAATAAATAATTTTGCTATTCCAAGGGAATATCCCATAGATGGTCAAGATCTGTGTGAGATTATAATTCGTGAGATTCGTGAAATTCGTGTTCGAAAAAGTAATTCTCTAATTCATGACCCTTTGCTGGTCAAAGGTCAATTCGTGAGATTCGTGAAATTCGTGTTCGAAAAATAAATTCTCTAATTCATGATCCTTTGCTGGCCCAAGGTCAATTCGTGAGATTCGTGAAATTCGTGTTCGAAAAATAAATTCTCTAATTCATGACCCTTTGCTGGTCAAAGGTCAATTCGTGAGATTCGTGAAATTCGTGTTCGAAAATAGATTCTCCAATTCTTGAAAACAATTCTCACAAATCTCACAGATTAATTAAACGAACACGAATCTCACTAATAGCACGAATAAATAATTTTGCTATTCCAAGGGAATATCCCATAGATGGTCAAGATCTGTGTGAGATTATAATTCGTGCAATTACTGCGAGCACTCGTGGGTCTTCGACAAGTCTCGTGTAATTCGTGCAATTCGTGAAATTCGTGTTCGAAAAGAAATACTCTAATTCTTGATTCATGACCCTTTGCTGGTCAAAGGTCCATTCGTGAGATTCGTGAAATTCGTGTTCGTAATAATCTATCCGTATAATCCGTTCAATTCGTGTTCAAAAAAGAATATTCTCCAAATCTTGATCCTTTGCTGGTCAAAGGTCAATTCGTGAAATTCGTGTAATTCGTGTTCAAAAATTGAATCTCTAATTCTTGACAAATTCTTCACACAGATCTCCCAGATTAATTAAACGAACACGAATCTCACTAATAGCACGAATAAATCATTTTTCTATTCCAAGGGAATATCCCATAGATGGTCAAGATCTGTGTGAGCTTAATGAAATCAATCAAACAGTTATATGAAGAAAATAGTTTTATCATTATTGATGTCCGTAGGCATGGCCATGCCTTTGATCGGACAGACCGTGTCTGGTGCTACTTCCACTGGTCAAGGTGGCGGTGTCAGTGACGGCCAGGTGGTACGTAGTGCCGTCAACCAGAAACGTGCCGGTGCCTCGGAGGCCCAGATAGCCACGTCGTTACTCCAGCAGGGAGCCACGCCTCAGCAGCTCCAGCGCCTGCGTGGTCAGTATGCCGACCAGATCAATAAGGCCGGTGCGGCCAGTGCCGTGGACAATGGCCTGAGGGAGGCCCTCAATCCTACACGTACCAATGCCGAGTCTGCCGACAACCCTACGAAGCAACTGGCTGGCGATGACGAGACCTTGACAGGGGACCTGGAGGGCGATGACGAAGCAGGTGTAAGGGGCAGAAGGGGTAACCGCTATAGCGCACAGGTATTTGGACGTAACATCTTCAATAATCCCCGCCTGACGTTTGCTCCTAACATGAATATCCCTACGCCTCAGAATTATGTCGTAGGTCCTGGCGATGTGCTGGTAATTAACGTGTATGGTGCATCCATCGACAACCTCCAGCTGACAGTCAGCCCCGACGGTGATGTCTATGTACCCGAATTTGGCCCCATCCAGGTTAGCGGTTTGCAGATTAGTGCTGCCCAAAACCGCATCCGTGCCAGTTTGGGCAAATACTTCCAGAGTTCCGACATCAGGGTTAAGCTGGGGCAGACCCGCTCCATCCAGATCAATGTGCTGGGTGAGGTGCGTGTTCCCGGCACCTATACCCTCAGTTCCCTGTCCACAGTCTATCATGCCTTGTATTTGGCTGGTGGCGTCAACGATTTGGGAACCCTTCGAAACATCAAGCTGTATCGCCAGGGCAAGTTGGTGACCGTCGTCGATGTCTATGAGTTCATCCTCAATGGCCGTCTGGCCGGTAATGTCCGTTTGGAGGACAATGATGTCATCCAGGTGGGCACCTATGACTGTCTGGTCAATATCTCCGGCTATGTCAAGCGCCCCATGTCCTATGAACTGCGCAGTGGCGAGAGTCTGGAGACCCTGTTACGTTATGCCGGCGGATTCTCCAGCGAGGCCTACCGCCAGAACATCCGCGTGCACCGTAATACCGAGTTGATGAGAAATGTGTTCAATGTCGACGAGTTCGACTTTTCCTCCTTCCGGCTTAACGACGGCGATATGGTCAATGTCGAGGCCAGTTCTACCCTCTACGAGAACATGGTACAGATTAACGGTGCCGTTTCCCGTCCAGGCATGTACCAGCTTGGCGAGAAGGTGTTTAGTGTCAAGAGCCTGTTGGAACGAGCATCTGGACTGACCCCCGAGGCCATGACCAACCGTGCGGTGCTGCGACGGATGAAGCCCAACCGTACCCAGGAGGTCATCTCTGTCAATCTGGAAAGCATCCTGAATGGTAGCGAGGCTGATATTCCTCTGCAGAACGAGGACATCCTGTTCATTCCGACTATACCAGAACACCAGTATAGCCGCACACTGACCATCATGGGCGAGGTGGTGTTCCCTGGAACGTACGATTATGCCGACAGCATCACCGTCGAGGACTTCATCCTCCAGGCTGGCGGTTTGACATACGCAGCCTCTACCACCAAGGTGGACGTATCCCGCACCTATCACGACCCCAGTGCCACCACGGCAGGCATGGACTTGAAGAAAACCTTTACGTTTACCATCGACGAGAACTTCAATTTCTCCAACGACAAGAATTTTGTGCTCGAGCCGTTTGATATCGTGCAGGTACGCCGCAGTCCCACCTATCAGGATCCCATCACTGTCTCTGTCGATGGCGAGATCATGTTCCGAGGTCCCTACACCATGGAACGTAAGAATCAGCGTCTCTCCGATGTCGTCAAGGCTGCCGGTGGAATCCTGCCAGGTGCCAATGTTCGTGGTGCCCGTCTGGTCCGTCACATGACTGAGGATGAGCAGGCCCGTATGGCAGCCATCATCCAGATGGCCCGTCAGCATGCCGATGAGAACGATTCCGTCAGCCTTCAGAAGCTGTCCTTGCAGACCACCTACAGCGTGGGTATCCACCTCGACGAGGCGTTGGCGCACCCCGGCTCCACACAGGACATCGAGCTGATGGACGGAGACCGTCTCATCATTCCCCGTTTCAACCACACCGTTCGCATATCTGGCGATGTCCACCAGCCCAATACGGTGGCATTCGAGGATGGCAAGAACTACAAATACTATGTCGAGCAGGCAGGTGGCTTTGGCAACCGGGCCAAGAAACGCCACTCCTACATTGTTTATTCCAACGGCACCATGGCCAAGGCCAGCAAGGGGAAGATAGAGCCCGGCTGTGAGATTGTCGTTCCCTCGAAGGCCAAGCGCGATCCGCTCTCTGTCAGCCAATGGCTTGGCATAGGCACCAGCCTGGCATCCCTCGGCACCATGTTCGCCACCATTGCTCATTTAATCAAGTAATCCCTTCCTCAATCCCCTCTCCCTTTAGGGGAGGCAACGGGTAGGCAAGCATCGCTTGGGAATGAGGGCTTAGGGGTGAGGCTTTTCCCATAGATGGTCAAGATCTGTGTGAGAAGCAAGTCGGAAGTATAAAATAATAAACGAACACGAGATTTGTCGAAGACCCACGAGTGCTCGCAGTAATCTCACAAATAGCACGAATAAATCATTTTGCTATTCCAAGGGAATATCCCATAGATGGTCAAGATCTGTGTGAGATTATAATTCGTGTAATTCGAGTAATTACTGCGAGCACTCGTGGGTCTTCGACAAATCTCGTGTTCGAAAAAGTAATTCTCTAATTCTTGATCCTTTGCTTGTCAAAGGTCCATTCGTGAGATTCGTGAAATTCGTGTTCAAAAAATAGAATCTCCAATTCTTGATAAATAATTCTCACAGATCTCACAGATTAATTTTAACGAACACTAATCTCACTAATAACACGAATCAATCATGATCTACTATAAACAGGAGAGCTACGAAATAATAGGAGCAGCCTTTGAAGTTTACAATAAGTTAGGTCATGGGTTTTTGGAAGCAGTATACCAAGAGTGTTTAGAGATTGAGTTTAAGAAGAGAGGTATACCCTATGAGCGCGAAAAAGATATTAAAATCTTTTACGATGGCATTGAGTTAGCACAATCTTACAGAGCAGACTTTGTTTGCTATGATAAGATTATTGTTGAGCTCAAGGCAGTGTCTGCGTTAGATGACGCACACCACGCTCAAGTGTACAACTATCTTCATGCCACAGGCTTTAAACTTGGTGTTCTTCTGAACTTTGGTTGTTCAGATGGCTTAGAAAAAGACAGAATTGTTTTATAATTCGTGAGATTCGTGCAATTAGTGCAATTCGTGTTCGAAAAAGTAATTCTCCAAATCTTGACCCTTTGCTTGTCAAAGGTCCATTCGTGAGATTCGTGATATTCGTGTTCGAAAAGAAATACTCTAATTCTTGATTCATGACCCTTTGCTTGTCAAAGGTCCATTCGTGAGATTCGTGTAATTCGTGTTCGAAAAATAAATTCTCTAATTCATGATCCTTTGCCGGTCAAAGGTCCATTCGTGAGATTCGTGTAATTCGTGTTCGTAATAATCTATCCGTTTAAAACGTTCAATTCGTGTTCGTAATAATTAGTCCGTGTAATTCCGGTGCATAGAAAATTCGTGCAATTAGTGCAATTCGTGTTCTTTAAAAAACTAAGAGGCTCTTGAAACATTCGAAACATTTTTTAATAAATACTTATTCTAAAATAACCTATGAGTGAGACAAAAAAAACAGAGAGGCCAACCATAGCCCAGCTATGGCAAGACGTCCTCAAACATAAGAAGCTTTATGTGGTCGTATTAGGTGCCACATTCTTGATTGTGGCATTGCTCACCCTCAGCGTCCCCAATTACTATCAGTGTACGGTCAAGCTGGCCCCGGAACTCTCTGGCGGCAATAAGGGACGCAGTGGACTGGCCTCTCTGGCCAGTAGCTTCGGCGTTAATCTGGGGAGCGATAACAATGGTGTCGATGCCATCTTCCCTACACTCTATCCCGACCTGATGAACAGTGTCACTTTCAGGGCCTCGCTCTTCCCGGTCAAGGTGCAGCGTCAGGACGATGACACCCCCATGTCCTATTACGATTACTTGAAGGATCACCAGCGCACTCCCTGGTGGTCATCAGCAAGAAAAGCCGTCTTCTCTCTCTTCCAAAAAGAAAAGGAACCCGAAAAAGTTGGTGTCAATCCCTTCCGCTTGACCAAAGAGCAATCCGCAATCATCGGACTCATGGACAAGAAGGTGGTTTGCGATGTGGATAAGAAGACCATGGTCATCACCATCAATGTCACCGACCAGGATCCCCTCATCGCTGCCACCATGGCAGACTCCGTACAGGAGCGGCTACAGGATTTCATCACCGACTACCGCACCCGTAAGGCCCGTATTGACTTGGCATATAACCAGAAACTATTCAAAGAGGCTGAGGAACGTTATGAGAAGGCACGTAGGCGCAGTGCAGCCTCCAACGATGCCAACCAGCGTGTTTTCCTGGATCGGGTGCGTAGTGAGCAAACCAAGCTCAACAATGAGATGAACCTCCAGTACCAGGCTTATTCCCAGGTCGCAGCCCAATTACGCTTGGCCGAAGCCAAGGTGCAGGAGGAAACGCCTGCTTTCACCCTGCTCCAGCCAGCCACCGTACCCGTCAAAAAGGCAGGCCCCGCCCGTGCTCGCACCTGTCTGGTCTTCCTCTTCTTGGCTTTCCTCGCCACCACCGCATGGGTATTACACAAGGAGAATCACCTCCTTCCCTTCTTCTTTGGTGATGACGAAGAAGAAGACTACGACACCGATGATCTCCTCAAAGCCCTCATCAAGCTCACCGCCGACAAACAGTCCCTCCCTCAAAACAAACCAGAGTAACTTCCCCTTCCCTTGAGGAAAGGCAACGGGTAGGCAAGCATCGCTTGGGAATGAGGGGTTGGGGGTGAGGCTTTAGGGGTGAGGCTAATCCCATAGATGGTCAAGATCTGTGTGAGATTATAATTCGTGTAATTCGTGTAATTCGTGTTCAAAAATAAAATCTCTATTCTTGGAGCACCCTTTGCTGGCCAAAGGTCAATTCGTGAGATTCGTGTTATTCGTGTTCGTAATAATCTATCCGTTTAATCCGTTCAATTCGTGTTCGAAAAAGTAATTCTCTAATTCATGATCCTTTGCTGGTCAAAGGTCCATTCGTGAGATTCGTGAAATTCGTGTTCAAAAAATTAATTCTCTAGTTCTTGACAAATAATTCACACAGATTTCACAGATCTCACAGATTTTTTCTATTCCAAGGGAATATCCCATAGATGGTCAAGATCTGTGTGAGCCTATCCTACGAATACAAGATTAAGTATGGATATACTCCAATATATATACTTTTGTGCTCTAGTCCATATGCAGTGCGCAATGGACAACAGATAAAGGAAATCGTCGGATATGGCAGACAAGAAAGATATAGTGAATTCTACAAATATAGAACTTGCACCTGTGACAACGCAGGATGTGGAAGCACGGATGATAATGCTCCGCAATCAGCCAGTGCTAATAGATGCTGACGTGGCAGAACTATATGATGTGGATACAAAGCGTGTGAATGAGGCTGTCAAAAATATCCCAAAGAAATTTCCGTATGGTTACCTCTTTGAGTTGGATAAGTATGAGAAGAAAGAGGTGGTCGAAAATTTTGACCACCTTAATAAACTGAAATTCAGCAAGGTAGCGTCCCGCTGGTCCGTATCGGACAGCAATAATTTTAAATATAGTTATGCAAAAACTCATTGTTGATAATTTCAAGCAGATTACCCATGCTGAGATTGAGGTTAAGGACTTCCTCTTGCTCATTGGTCCTCAGGCATCGGGTAAGAGTACTATAGCCAAGCTGATATACTTCTTCAAGTTCCTTCAGCAGTTCTATATCGACCTCTTCAGTATTGATAACCCTGAGGTGTCGGCAGAGACGATAATGATGAACTTCAATTACCGGAATATAACGAAGTTTCAGGACTATTTCTCCTTCAACGAGATTCCAGACCCCAATTTCCGGATTGATTTCCTCCTCTCTTCCGAGACGGAAAAGAGTATGCACTTTAGTGTTAAAGACAACAAGATAATGGTTGGCTTTAGCAAGTCTATGCACGACGGCTTAATGGCTACATCTCAGAAGCTTCTTGCCCTACGCAAGCAGTCCAAGGAACTTATAGAGCAAGATTCTGCCAACGAGATGAAAATACGTAATGACTTTAGCACAAGGGTATGGAAAGAGTCTTGCCTAGCCTTCGAAGACACCAAGCATGGTCTCTATATACCCGCAGGCAGAAACATAACCGTAGCCTTCTCCGAGCAGTTCCAGATGCTATTCTTCGGACAGTTGAGCGACAAGCAGCAGCATATCGGTGGCAACGAAGAAGACATTATCCGTTCCTTCATGCTTCATAGCAAGCGACTTGTTGACTTCTTTTCCAACGGTTACCGCAAGAATCTTGAAAATCCCTTTGGCCAGTTGGTGCTGAATATCGCCAAGCAGATTATTAAAGGCAGCTATAAGAACGAGAATGGCACTGAGAGTATTCAGGTTGATGATAAGACCTCCGTATTCCTCGGCAATGCTTCTTCTGGTCAGCAGGAGTCCATTCGTATCATTCAGGATTTGATATTCATTCTTTGCACCCAGATTGATAGCATTCGTTTCGTTGAGGAACCAGAGGCACATATCTATCCAGAGGCACAGAAACTCCTGATAGAGCTGATGGTACTTGTGGCAAATCACTGTCATACACAGATGATTGTCACCACTCACAGCCCCTATGTGCTTTCCACATTCAACAACATGCTCTACTATTCCAAGGTTTTGAAGGCACATCCTTCTGAGCGCGAAGAGCTAGAACGTCATTTTCTATCGGAAACACTCAACACTGCGAATGATGAGTTCTTAGGCATCAATGCCGATAATTTTGAGGCATATTCACTTGATACCAGCCGTGTGGTTTATTGCCAATCAATAAAGGACAACAAAACAAAATTGATAGGTGATAATTTTTTTGATGCAGAAACCGAGAAGTTAAACGAGGATTTTGCTTTCTTGTATAACTTGATGTAAACGGTGAAACATTTCAAGTGTTCTTTGCGTATGTGTTTTCCCCACAAGGTGTGGGTGAAGGAGTGGCAGACATACCACAACAAAACACATGATAACATCAAATGTAAGGAAAAGTATCATATGGATTGTATCACGCCACCTGTTACATACGTCTATGATGACAATACCCGTCACTGTTGCTTTGTGTGTAAAACACCTCGCCCTGATGCTCTGGTCGTAAATAATTGGAATGCATATCATGTTTGTGTTGATGGCGGCTTGATACGGTTTGGATGTCGTAATTATATGTGTGACTACAAATATCCACAAGGACGTTGTGACAGCATGGTATTCGATAGTAATGATTTGTGGTTTGTTGAATTCAAGATGAATACCACGAGCACTTTAGATGATCAGTTATGGGAAGACTTGAAAGATGGGATGGGGCAGTTGAAAGACTTCATCTACAATTTCCGCTGTAAGATGGCTCATAAACGCACTCCGTTACATCGCTATTTCCGTCTCAGTCATCAACATTGCACGGTTTGTATGAAAACATATCCAGCGATGAGTGTTCAGCGCAACAACCATTTGGAAGAGTTTCGTCTTGAGACCGGTATAAAACTTCAGCAATTGGTAGCAATACCGTAAAAATACCGTAAAGGAAGATAATTCTCTAATTCTCTAATTCTTGACCCTTTGCTGGCAAAGGTCAATTCGTGAGATTCGTGAAATTCGTGTTAAAAAAAAATCTCTATTCTTGGAGCACCCTTTGCTGGCCGAAGGTCCATTCGTGAAATTCGTGAAATTCGTGTTCGAAAATAGATTCTCCAGTTCTTGAAAACAATTTACACAGATTTCACAGATCTCACAGATTCCCTTCCCTTGAGGGGAGGGGTTAGGGGTGAGGCTGATTATCCCATAGATGGTCAAGATCTGTGTGAGTTTTTACTATTCCAAGGCAATATCCCATGATGTCAGGACAGGTCACTGACATCGTGAGGAATCACAACGAAGAACGTTATGGCCAATATAAGCAAGACGAACGATAGCCTGCTGCCGGCATTGATGCATGAGGTGGAGGGCAAAATAGCTGTCATCCGCAACCAGGAAGTGATAGCCGATGCAGATGTGGCAGCTCTGTATGGAGTGGAGACTAAGCGCATAAACGAAGCGGTTAGGAATAATCCAGATAAGTTTCCTGAGGCTTATATGTTTACGCTGATAGACAGAGAGTTGCATGATTTGCGGTCGAAAATTTCGTCCACAAATGTATCAGCTATGAACCGCAATTCCACTAAGGTATTCACCGAGCGAGGCCTCTATATGCTGGCCACTATATTAAAAGGCGAGCGGGCCAGGGCTGTAACTTTCGCCATCATCGAGACCTTTGCAAAGGTGCGTGAACTGAAGCGTGAGCTACTCGACCTTCATAAAGAGACCGATAAGTCGAAGCAGGCATCCAAGATGCAGCACTTTGGCGAAGTGCTAACAGACATAGTAATGCCCGACCTGCAGACGCAAGAAACAGAGTCAACTTTGGAAATCAATTTCATTATTGGTAAGCTCAAGCACACGGTAAAGCGAGTTAGGAAAGACGATTCGAAGAAATAACTTCTTCCCTCTTCCCTTTTCCCTCTAACTGTTACGGAGTCATTCAACGAATAAATGGTAAAATGAAAGTGGGTCAGTAGAACCGTCCCGCTGATCTGATCAAAAGTCGTTGTGATGTGTTACGCTTCTGAACATATAATGTCTAAGGATTTTGAGTCCTATTTAAGGACCAAAATAGGTGGAACATATTATAAAGAATGGCAAGGGCTATTCGGTATTCCTGACTATGTTTGTTTTGAAAAAAAAGATAATGATATCAGTATTATATCTTTTGAATTGAAATTGACAGACTGGAAAACGGCTATAATCCAGGCTTTTCGATATCGCAGTTTCTCAAATATGGTATATGTTGTGATGCCAGAAGAAACTGTAAGGAGAGCGATGGCTCATTCGGATCAGTTTGATAGATATGGTATTGGGTTGGCCTCTTTTTATCCTGGAAGACTAACTGTTTTGGTTAATGCTAAGCCGTTCGAACCGTATTCACACAATCTGCGAGAAAAAGTAGACAAACGAGTAAGGCGATCTAGAAGCAAAGCTTTAGCCTCTCTTTCAGTTCTGGTTTAGAGTTCCTTAATATGGTATTTTGACTAGGAGTATATGATTGTCAAAAGTTTAATGAAACAATGATATAGCGGTCACCAGCATTACGCCTAGCCTTGTGATTTTTGCTGGCAACAGCCAAACACACAAATAAAGTAACGGCATAAGCAGGGAAATTTTATAATACGATTATGAAACAACTATCAGATAAAGAACATAACGTGCAGATGGAGGACATGAAGTCTTTCGATGAGCAGATGCCGTGCGTGGGCATTTTCTGGTACGATCCAGAGGACAATATGCTGTTTGGCGTACGCAAGAAGGAACTGACGCCCCAGATGGTTGAAGAGGCTGCCGAAAAGGGCAAGCCGTTCATCAACTATCCGCAAGGTGGGCACAAGGCTGCGATTGAGCGAGAGGGGAGTGAAATTTACTTCGACTTTCCCGAGCGTGAGCAGGCTCGAGCGGAGCTCAAGGAGTATTTCCGTGCTCAGGCCAAGCACCTGGATACCAAGTTCAAGGGCGACTACACGCAGGTGCCCCGTGGCCGAGTAGCATGGACTATTGACAAGTTCATTGTGCTGGTGGGCAAGTGGGCAGAGCCAATTCAAGAGCAGCTCACCGAATTGCTGGAGCAGGAGTTCTCCCTGCCGTATTTCGAGTTCGTGTACGCGGAGTGTCCTCCCATTGAATTGGGAGGAACGGCTTCCGCCTAGGAGGGCTAATCTATTCAATCCACGGTTGGAGTGGTGATATGCCAAAGTAAATGCCCCGTCAGGCGCGAAAAGAATCAGGTACGGGGATATTCCACGTAATGATGCGAGGCATCAACCACCAGAATATCTTTGAGGACGAGGAAGACAACTACCAGTTCATCAACACCCTCGACCGCATGCGCGTTAGGTACGATGACGAGGGCAACGCCTGAGGCTATCCCGAGGTGCGAAGGAGGAAGACAATATGTCAATATTGCTCTCAAGGAGGCCGGTGAAACCGACTACTGGCTTGACGTGATTCATTCTGCTGGTTATTTTAGTGACGAAGAATACACCTCTCTTGATTCCGACAACAAAGAACTACTTCGAATGTTAGCATCAATAGTAAAGAATTCAAAGAAAGAAGATTAACTTTTAACTTTTTATTTTTAACTTTTAACTGAAAGGTTCTTCCATCATCCATAAAACATCAAACATCTCTTATCACATCAGCCATCATCCTTCAGCCATCATACTTCATCCATCATCCTTAAAACATCAAACATCTTCTGATTGCACAGGTGGTCGCAAGATGCAGTTCGATACTGCCAATTAGAACAAAGATAGTTATAATGACAGAAGGGTGGCTCCTGACAAATTTGCCCCCAATATTGTTTCTTAGCGCGTTTAATCACGGCGAGTAATAAAGCGATGGATACCCATAAGCATATATTGGAAGCTAAAGAGCTAATTGACAAACTCTCAAAGTATTGTGTTTCTTCAATGCATAATAGAGAGTATTCTAATTATTCTAAGCTTCCATATAAAGTGATGGCATTTGTCAATTCAATGAATTGGCGCATGAAAGAATGCGCTGAAGCTGCAATACTTTTATTAGAGTCTGACTATACGCATCCTGCTTTAATGCTTATTCGCAGTTCGATGGAAAATGCAGCTATAACTGTTAAACTAGCAGATGTTGTAGGTGAAGTTGTTGAAAGAAAGCAGGTCACGGATGCTGATGATGAAAAGTTAATGCGTATTCTTTTTGCGAATAACTATCGCAAAGATGACCCGTTTACGGATCCTGATGAAGACGATCGTTTAAAAGCTGAGCGGATTGGTAAGCACGTGAAGCGTGCGGAAGAAGAATGTCCAGGCTTCCAACGGTATTATAGTTATTTGTGTGAGTTCGTCCACTCCAATTATGACGGTGTTAGCCAAAGCTACTCGCTTTTACATATAGAGGATGGTAAGACTGATTTTGGACCGAGACTTAATTCTGCTCACGAATTGTATAATGCTTTCACCATTACTCTTGTTTTAGCACTCACAGTCTATTTGAGGCAGATAGAATTCATAGATGATAATCTCGTAGATTTCATAAATCTATGTGATATTGATATTGTTAAGCAAAACACCAAGAATAACAAGTAATTAGTAATGATTAGAATACTACATATATCAGATTTCCATTACGAGGGTAAGAACTTCGGAGAATACAAGGACTTTGTCCAGAAACTGTGTGACGCGGTGAAGGATAAAGCCATAGACCTTATTGTGTTCTCTGGTGACCTGATTTATGATGGTAAATCTGAAAAAGCCTATAATGAAGTTACAGACCTTCTTTTCACTCCTTTGCTTAAGACAACAGGATTGACAAGAGAAAAACTGTTGATAGTACCTGGTAATCATGATGTTGATCGTGATAATGAATTGCCTGCTATCACGAATGAACTTGCAAAATGTCAAGACTGGCGCTCTCTGGATAGTTTCTTGAAAAATGAGCGACAGGCAGAAATGAGCTTCGAACGAATGGAGCAATACCTAAAGTTTGTAGCTCAGTTCTATAACAATACTTCTTTCCAAACCACACGCTTCTATACAGTTGCAACATGCCAAGTGAACGATAAGAAGGTTGGACTTCTAGGCTTGAATTCTGCCTGGCGTTGCTTTGATTCCAATAAGGACAGAGCTAATCAACTTTTCTCGAAGTCGGAATTATATGAGGCAATGGAAACTCTAGAGGGATGTGATGTCAATATCTGCTCCATGCACCATGACATTCATGATTTTAAGGATTTTGTCATGCAGGATATTGAAGACATTATTTTTGAGAAGTGTCACTTGTTGCTTACTGGCCATTATCATAATGCAAGAACCTCATTGTATCAGGCTTCTGAAATAGGCCTGTTGCACTACTCTGCGCCAGCTACAATCAATCTTAATGACAAATACTCAACTTATGGGTTTGCCATTATTGATGTTGATGACACTTATACGGTACAAATTCAAACATATCTCAAAGAAGGCAATGAATTTATTCTAGGCAAGAAGGATGAGCAAGACTTGCCAATGTGCGAAGAGAAGAAGAAGGCTAATGACCTACGCAGGAGGATGCGCAAACGCCATTCAATCTTGTTAAAGAAAGCCGATGACTTGTTTGTAACAGGTTATGATGTCGAAGAAAACAAAGAATATAGTTTTGCGGCTTTATTTGGCAATCCCATTATTAAGGATAAGAGTGCTCAGGAAATCCTTGCAGATAAGAGTAAAGGAAAGAATTATAGTTTGCATGAAATATTGCAAGGCAATGATGATTATATATTGTTTGGCCTTGACAAGTGTGGAAAGACGTCATTACTATGGAAACTGATGTTAGATGCCATGGCAGACTATGACCATCTCCTTCAGATACCCATTCTGATTAATTGCGATGATTACAGAACTACCAAGAAGTTGAATATCAAAGCAGAAATAGCAACCATACTTGAGTCCAACAGCAAAACTATTGCAAGCATACTTCAGCGTTATACGCTTTTTATTCTCCTTGATGATTTGAATATCAAAAACAAAGAATTCATTGAGGAACTGAATAGACAACTGAAAGAATATCCCAATGTGAGGATTATTGCCAGCGCAGAAGAAACCATCTCATCACTCTTTGGTGAGTCGGTAATAAGTTCTCATAAGCTTAAGAAACTATATATCCATGCTATAACAATCAAGGAAATACACAGTCTTACTGTCAAATGGCCAAACTTGAGTGTAACTAAGAAAAAACAATTTGAAGAAAAGATTGTGCAGATTTTTGAACAGATGCATATTCCGTTTAATTATTGGACTGCATCCTTGTTCTTGTGGATTCTTGAAAAGACAGATGAATCGAATATCCACAACAACTTTGAGCTTGTTAAGTTGTATATCGATGAATTGCTCCATAGAAAGGGTATTGTTAGATACCAGGAGCTGAACCTTCAGTATGATGATCTTCTTACATATTTAGGCTGTTTGGCGGAGTTTATGTTGGGGCATTATAATGAATCATATTCAATTACATATGCTGAATGGGTAGGTTTTACTGAGCATCATATCCAAACAAACAGGAAATATACAGAGACTGTTGAGAACACAATTAATGTTCTTCTTCGCTATGGAGTCATCTATGAGTCTTCTGCAGGAATGTATACATTCCGACTGAAGGGCGTATTTGAGTTCTTTAATGCGTATCAGATGACAAAAAATCAGGTATTCTATAATAAGATACGCAGTGAAAGGAATTTCTATTTGTCATATGGTAACGAGTTTGAACTTTATGCAGGTTTCAAGAAGGATGATGTAGAATTTGTACAGTTCATATTCAATAAGACAAAGGAAATATTTAAACCTGTCACTGATGAACCTGATTATGAAAATATAGATGATAGACTCTCAGATGAAGTTATTTCGTTAGCAAGGGCATTGAAAGCCTCACAGCAATTACTTGAAAAGGCTCCAACGATAGCTGCTGATGAAGATGAAGACGACTATTTTCCCATGGTCAATCCAGTACCATTAGATACTTCAAAGGTAGAACAAAAAAAATTCTATGAGACAATAGAGCCAAATATCACAAATCTTGAAAAGGCTTTGTTTATTCTTTCCCGCGTTTATCGTAATAGTAATATTTGTAATTACAATAATGATAACACGGCGGATGATATTATGAACTTCATCCTGACAGGAAGTTGTAACATCGGTATTAGATTTCTTTCTAAATTTGAAGATGAGGTAGTCGAAGATAAGGATACAGCAAGGGGACTGATGAGCGCAGTATTACAGTTTATGCCTATAGTCATGCAGGCTTTTTTGTATGATGCAATGGCACAGAACAATCTTGTACGTGTGTTCACAATAAAACTTGAAGAGCTTAAGCGAAATCCCAAGGGTAATGAATTTAAGATATTCTTGCTTACCTTCATTCTAATTGATTTGGATATTGATAAGCATCTTTGTTTACTCGACGATTTGGATAAATATATAACGAAGGGAGCACTTGTTTATGGTATTCACTGTAAAATTTCAATACTTGCATATAAGTATTATGATTCAAAACCCATATTAGATGATCTTTTGAAAAGAGCAGAAACGATAAGTAAGAAAATCAAAGATGGTAAGAATCATGCTCAAATACTTCGTAATAGTGTGAATGAATACAAACTGCAACAATTAGCAGAAAAAAAGAGTAGAGATTTGTCTCTTGATAAAACAAGTGACCTTAATTAGGAAATTTTCAATCTATGGACGTCGTAACAAAATTCTCAATAGCTAGCCAGCTCGAGTTTCGGATGAAACCACATCTTTTTTTTCGCTTACATGAGCATCTTGAGATGATAGCTGAAGGCAATAAGCCCTATGAAGAGCCTGATTTGCAGATTAATCTTCTTGATTATGGACATAGCTTGGCTTTCTTTTATGTTATTGACTTTGCAGACGTGGAAGAGGAGACTGTTCGTAAGAAACATCTTAATGCCTTATTGAGAGATCCACAATCCCTCTTTGGCGTTATAACAGATGGACAGGCATTCCATATCTATGAGAATGATGAAAATGATTGTCTGAATTTTCTTGGGCATCACTCTTTAATTCAGTTATGCCATTATTTTAATTCTTTTTGGATAGAACTCGGATTATATCCACCGCTAGAAGAAAATGACTATTCATATACGAAATCTGGCGGAGCTACGGATATCATTATTGACAAACTTGATGCTGCATACCTCTTTGGCAGTCAGACTGCAGTAGCATGTGGAGTTGCACATCCGATTCTTTTGACTTATGATATGCTAACTCTTTTGTTAGGCTTTCAGCCAAATAGCAATGGAGATTTGGAACTGAATGGCTTTGTTGTCAATAATATTTCTGGCAAATTCTTTCACAAGGGTAAGAGATTAACCTATCTTTCTCAACTTCAACAATGTTATAGAAGGGAAATGAGAGTGTTGGCAATTGATGAAACATTGTTGCCAAACTATATTATTTGAAATGTTCCTAATATGGTATTCAAGGAAACAAAAATCAAGAATATCTCAGAGGTAACTGAGCCACTGAAGGAGCAGATCCTGAAGGGTGATGTTTATACGATAGATGAGATGTGGGCATGGCTGAAGCCTTTGGGCTATAGCGATACGATAAACGAGGCGGCAGTCAATTTTATCCTGCGTGAGTTTGTTATGAGCAAAGTATCTTCTGACAGTATAATGAACATGGATATGGTTGTTAATATTCTTCGTCCGCAGTTAGAACATCAGACATCATACTTCAGCCATCAGCCATCTTTAGGATTGTACCATCATCGTGACCTTATTGGTTCAATTAGTGCCTTTATAAAAAGGATTTGATAATCTATACACAACAATTATGAATCAAGTAATGATATTATCATTATATATAAAGTCTGGTTTGATAAGAACCCGGCAAATCTGAAACAGGTTGGTAACCCACCATATGAACGTAAGGTGGTATAAATAAAAAGAGGTACCTTTGCTTCCGTTTAAACTATTACAGTTATGGAGACAAGAGAGTATTTTGAGAAAGTAATGCAGGACTACCGATCGACTTTGTCGCTTGGCTTGTCCAAGAACTGGTTGCACATTGGAAGCCATGTGGCAGCTCAGAATGTAGCCTTCATGTATTCGCTATATGAGAGTTGCAAACTCAACAACATGAACTTCGGGAAATACCTGAATGACATCCTTACACGCATGATGAAGGGTGACACTGACTATGTGGCCATGTTGCCATGTAACTATGTGCCCCAGGAGCATGAGGATGAATTGAAGGTGAAACAGTATGCCTGAAGCAGCCAAATCAGGGAAATTTAATCCAAACTGAAAATTTTTAAAATAGTCATTCTCGTAACTTGTTGAAAATCAGGGATACGCTAGAATGGTAGTTTACAATCCCATAGATGGTTAAGATCTGTGTGAGAGTTAATTCAAAAGTTATAAACTAGAAAAAACAAGGTGATGGCAGGGCGATGGCATGATGTCAGGAACCTGTCCCCTGCCATCTTGTCCCCTGCCATCTATGCACCTGAACAGAGCAGCAAAGAAATATTGGATTGTGCAGAGCGCAATGTTGATAGGTTACTGGAGGTGGAGAAAGAACCAAACGAAATGTTTGCAGAAAACGTGTTTCATTCACCGAATCTGACAGGCTTTGCCACGCTTGGTAATTTGGTAGCCAAGATGTGCCTGGACGAGCAGGGCGAGACGGCACTTATATTTGATGATTGCAACCTGTGTAATGAGGCATTCCCCAAGTTGTTTGATATCTTCAAGAATGTAGAGGAAGACATTCAGATACCAGGCTTGCCACCTATCTATACGTGGAAGAACCGCATTTTGAGCGTCCAGAAAGGGCTGAGTCATGCCCAACCGCTGCTGAAGGCTGCTGATGTGTTGGCAACCAGTACCGATAAGGTTCTTCAGAAGTGTAGGGAAGACAATATGAACTTTAATGACTATGAGTGTGGTATTCTAATGCTCTTGGCTATTCTATATGGTGAGGGTAATCTTTGGATGGTCACTTCACAGAAATTGAAACAGCATTTTGGTAAGGCAACACGAATAGTATCACAGCTAGATTGATATTTGACATGCTTAGATTTCAGTATTTGACCATAACACATCCGGAAGCAGAGCTGGTGGAGCTGTTACGTAAGATGAAGGAGGCAAAAAAAGGAGCTTTCTTGTATCAGAAGACGTTGGCGACGGAATATGCAAGGAATCTTTTCAAGAGTGAGGATTATGTTGGTTGCTTTAAGACAAGGAGGACGAGCCTATCAGAATCGTCAGTATGGGTTGTGATAACAGGAGACGAGTTGAGGGTTACTAACATCACTCCATCCGCAATTGCGTCACTTGGCATAACTGAATACAATCTGATTTTGAACGCCTTTTTTCAGGATTTCGTTGCGAAGTTTATTGATGAGAGTTGGATAGGTTGTGTGTCAATATCTGGAGATCGGGTGTTTTTGTCTGAGATACTTTCAGAAGAAGCCTACAGAGCATTGACTGTATGGGAAGCAGGATGTGACAAAGATAACCCTATATCACATCCAATGGATCTGAAGAATTGGATGGACTTTGTGACGTTGTTACACCGTGATGGAACAGAACTGAGTGTTTCCGATTTCGGGCAGTGGTTGTACGAAGACAAACGGTGGCCATCAGCATACAATGCACAGATTGTTGATTTGGAATCCAACTTAGAATATTCACTTGGTTTGTTGAATCATTACGATGGCACTGACCTATAAGCCCAAGAAAGTGGTGGCGGTTTCCAAAATCGCTAGAGATATACCCAGCGACAAACCCATTATATTTTGGGATAGTTGTATGTTGATATACATTCTTTCGCTGGCAGTACGCGATTCATTCGGGGAGTATGATAAATATAAAAAGCTGCTGGGCTGGATAGAAGGTGGATCGGTTACTTCTGTGACATCATCAGTCGTGTGGGAAGAATTTAGCCAGCATTTCGCAGAGATATGGACATCAGCTGAAAAAGATCAGAATAATTTAAAGAATGTCTTAAAAGCATATGCGGGTTGTCTTACTGAGCCAGACAAGACCAACATTTCAAGCGTAGCAGACACGATAAATCTACTTCCGATATTGGAAGATATTGAAAAAAGAGTTTGGCAGCATACGTATGCGATCAAGGATAATGCGAATTTGCGGAACCTTGCACATTTCCGTGTGCTACATAAAATGTCACCCTCAGAGAAGAAAGATCAGTATAAAGACTCGTTAATATGGCTTACATTCATTCAGATGGCAAGTGATCTTCCCTTGCCACTATATGAAGTCTTTGTAACCGCCAACAGAGAGGATTTCTGCATTACGAAGAAAAGTTCTATTCCACAAATGGGAATACAAAACGACTGTACAACGGTCAATGCGGGATTTACGGTAGATCTTGAAACTCTGATTAATTTGATGACGAGGGAACTAGGGCAAACTCATCCATAATTTTGGCGCCGTACATCCAGCATGTTGATGCTCATTTCTAAACGCAATTTGAAGTTAAAAAAATATGAAGAAAGTAATGTTAGTGTTTGGAACACGTCCAGAGGCCATTAAGATGTGCCCTCTGGTGAAGGAGTTCCAGAAGCACCCTACAGAGTTTGAGACTATAGTATGTGTTACTGGTCAGCACCGTGAGATGCTGGATCAGGTGCTGACAATATTTGATGTGAAGCCCGATTACGACCTGAACATTATGAAGCAGGGTCAGGATCTTTATGATGTCACTGCTCGTGTCCTGACTGGCATGCGTGACGTGTTCAAGGAGTGCAAGCCCGATGTGGTGCTAGTTCACGGTGACACTACCACTAGCACAGCAGCTGCTCTGGCAGCATTCTATCAGCAGATTCCTGTTGGTCATGTGGAGGCGGGTTTGCGTACGCACAATATTTACAGTCCCTGGCCAGAGGAAATGAATCGCCAGATTACAGGACGTATTGCCACTTACGACTTTGCTCCCACACCACTCAGTGAGAAGAACCTTCAGGAAGAAAATGCTCATGGCCAGATCTTCGTTACTGGCAATACCGTAATTGATGCCCTCCACATGGTGGTGGATAAATTGAAGAACGACCCCAAACTTGCTGCAGAGCAGGAGGACGTCCTTAGAGCTGCAGGCTACGACGTAAGTCGTCTAAATTCGAGTGATTCGTGCAATTCGTGTTCACAAAAAAAGAAGCTCGTGTTGATAACCGGTCATAGAAGAGAGAACTTCGGAGATGGCTTCATCAGCATGGTAACTGCCATGAAGGACCTCAGTGAGAAGTATCCTGATGTGGACTTCGTATATCCTATGCACCTAAACCCTAACGTCAGAAAACCGATACATCAAGTTTTCACTGGCATGGACTCCCTCTCTAAGGGAGAGGGCTGGGGAGAGGCTCATAACTTTTTCTTCATTGAACCGCTACAGTACTTGGAGTTTGTGTACTTGATGGAGAAGAGCACGGTTGTGCTCACCGACTCAGGCGGTATTCAAGAAGAAGCCCCTGGCTTGGGTAAGCCCGTTTTGGTAATGCGCGACACCACTGAACGTCCCGAGGCCCTTAAGAGCGGTACGGTGCATCTTGTGGGTACTAACCACGACCTTATTGTGAATGAGGTAAGCACATTGCTGGATGATACTGTTGCCTATGAACGTATGAGTAAAGCAGTGAATCCTTATGGTGATGGCAAGGCCTGCAGTCGTATCGTTCGGGCACTCGCAGGCGAGAACCCTGACCGATACGCAGTCTAGGGACAAGAGGCAAGAGCCAAGAGTCCCCCTTGACACTCGACTCTCGACACTCGACAAAAGATACAGTTATGGCAGAACGTAATTTTGAGAGCTTACGCATATGGCAGGAAGCTAGAGTCTTTGTGAATGATGTTTATGCCATGATGAAAAACTGCAAAGATTATGGCTTTCGTGACCAGATCCAACGTGCAGCAGTAAGCATCATGAACAACATAGCAGAAGGCAATGAATCAGGTTCTGATCCCAAATATGTGAATTTCTTGAATATAGCAAAAGGTAGTTGTTCTGAAGTACGTTCAATGCTTTACCTCTGTGAAGACTTTGGCTTTTGTACGCTAGATAAGCATAAAGAACTACATGATAAGGCCCAATCCATTGCAAGCGGACTGCATAACCTTATCACTTATATAGAGAAAAATAAAAAACAGTAATTTGAAGAGCCAAGAACTTCATGCCACTTGACTCTCGACTCATGACAAAATAATTTCAAAGCAATATGATTAACGTAATTGGACTTGGCTACATCGGACTTCCCACAGCCCTGATGATGGCCTCACATGGAGTAGAGGTTGTAGGTACTGACTACAACAAGAAATTAGTTGATACCCTGAATGCTGGCAAGACCACCTTTAAGGAGGATGGGCTTGATGAGCTTTTTGCAGATGCAGTGAAAGCTGGTATCAAGTTCACAACTGAATATCAGAAGACAGATACTTATATCGTTAGCGTCCCTACACCCTACGACAAGTTCTCTAAGAAAGTTGATGCTTGCTATGTGGTAGCAGCCGTCAAGGAAGTAATGAAGGTTTGTCCCAAGGGAGCAACTGTTGTTATTGAGAGTACCATCTCTCCGGGAACAATCGATAAGTTTGTACGTCCTGTGATTGAGGAGAATGGATTCAAGATTGGTGAGGACATTAACCTTGTTCATGCCCCCGAGCGTATCATCCCCGGCAATATGGTATATGAGCTCTATCATAACAATCGTACTATTGGTGCAGATGATAAGGCTATCGGAGAGAAAGTGAAGTCATATTACTCAACCTTCTGTCAGGGTGAGATCGTAGTGACAGACATTCGCACTGCAGAGATGACAAAGGTTGTTGAGAACACTTTCCGTGCTGTGAACATTGCTTTTGCTAATGAACTGAGCAGGATATGTCGTCACGACAATATGGATGTGTATGAGATTATCAAGATATGTAACATGCATCCCCGTGTAAACATCCTTCAGCCAGGCCCTGGCGTAGGTGGTCACTGCATCTCTGTTGATCCTTGGTTCTTGGTAGGTGACTATCCTCAGTTGGCAAAGGTGATTGACGAGTCGATGAAGACCAATGACTACCAGCCCGTGTTCGTACTGGAGCGCATCCATGAAATCATGGAAGAGAACGGAATCACTGATAACCGTAAGGTTGGACTTTATGGCTTAACCTATAAGGAGAATGTAGATGATATCCGTGAGAGTCCCACACTCCAAATGCTTGATATTCAGGAGCGTCACTTGGCTCGCCCGCTGAAGACCTTCGATCCCTTCTTTACAGAAAAGGAGATAGTGAAGAATCAGATTCTGGATTTCGACCAGTTCTTGGACGAGGTGGACATGGTTGTGATTATGGTCAAGCACGATCATATCAAACAGAATTGGGACAAACTGAAGGGTAAGGTCATCCTTGATTGTTTTAATATCTGTCCGTTGGAGGGTGTGTATCATATATAAAGATAATAAGTGTTTGATATCTGTATCTGTGATTGTTGATTGTAAGAATGTCAGGCGGACAGACGAATAATACGAAGCAAGCAGCATGGGTGGCTATTGGAGGCTTGTTCTCCTTTGGCTTTAGCATTGTTAGTTCCATGATCCTCAGCCGTTATTTTAGTAAGGCTGATTATGGTACATACAAACAGGTGATATATGTCTATGGGGCTATGTTGACCATATTTACTCTTGGTCTACCAAAGGCATATTCATATTTCCTACCTCGCGTAGAACGCAATCAAGCTAAGAGCCTGATTAATAAGCTCACCATGCTTTTTTTCTTGCTTGGATCTGTATTTACATTGGTGCTTTTCTTTGGATCTGGTATTATCTCTGAGATTTTGAATAATTCAGATTTGAAGGGAGCACTTCAACTTTTTTCCGTTGTTCCAATACTGACTTTACCAACTATGGGGTTGGAAGGGATTCTTGCAACCTACCGAAAGACACATTTCCTAACTCTCTATACTGTTGTTACACGTACATTTAGCCTCCTTTGTACTGCAATCCCAGTATTGGTGTTTGGCTTCGGTTATATGGAAGCTATCTTAGGCTTTGTAATTGCTGCGGCTATTAACTGTGTCATAGCTCTTGCTTTGAAGTATTATCCGATACGGGATGCTGCCAAGGATCCATGCCCGATTACTCTGCGTGAGATTTTTTCTTTTTCCTTACCCCTGCTATATGCTAGCCTATGGGGTATGCTTATTAGTCATTGTGACCAGTTCTTTATCAGTCGATATTATGGGAATGTGACTTTTGCCGAGTTCTCAAATGGCTCTATGGAGTTACCTTTTGTGGGAATGATTCTATCTGCCTGTTCAACAGTTCTTTCACCAGTGTTTTCCAGAATGAGCCATGAGAAAGTTGATCCTCAGAAAGTTGTGTATCCCTTATGGATGTCTGTGTTTCAGAAAACTGCCAAATTAACCTGTCCCCTTATTATCTACTGCTGGTTCTTTGCAGATATTATCATGATTTTCCTATATGGAGGCAAATATGAAGCGTCTTATATTTACTTCCGTATTAAACTGATAACATATTTGTTTACACTTATCATTTACGGTCCCTTGCTTATTAACATTGGGAAAGTGAAATTTTATTCCAATGTACACATGTACACTGCTATTGCAGTTATTCTTTTAGAATATGTTAGCGTAATAACCATTAACTCACCATACGCTATAAGCATTGTATCCATGCTGTGCCAATTTGGAAAAGTATTTGTATTAATGTGGGGTGTATCTTCCTATTTCGCCCTTCCTATTTATAAGTTATTTCCAATAGGATTATTGGCTAAGATACTTATTCCGTCAGCATTGTTTCTTTATATTGAACATGAATTGATAGGCCGATACCTACAAATTGGGAATTCTTTTTATACTGTTATTATCAGTTTCTCTATATTTGTTGGTTTTTACTTCTTATATTCTTACATCGCAAGAATTGATTATTATACTATAATCAAACCACTAATGAAGAAATGATTTATTTTAAGTTTGGCACAGGAACATCTACGAAACAACCAATACCTATTAGTAAACGCATAGACTCATTACAGTGGCTACGTGCAATAGCCGCTTTTTGGGTACTATTCACTCATGTATTCCAAAGATTAGAAGAATATCCGATGGGATATGCTTTTAGTGGACAGTGGGGGGTGGATGTGTTTTTTATTTTATCAGGTTTTATAATTTTTTATACGACAAAAGATGGGAGTAATTGGAAAAGATTCGCCAAGAAGAGGGTGTTCCGTATTTTTCCACTATATATCTTCTGCCTTATAGCATATTATGTTTTCTTTCATGTAACGGAGGATACTACTCTTTCAGTACTCCAATGGATTCAAAACATCATAATGATGCCTTTTAGTGATGCAATAGGTTTCCATAGCTTGGTGGTAGGACAAGCATGGAGTACTTGCTATGAGCTTTATTTCTATTTCCTATTGATGGCGTTGCTGATGTTACATGTTCAGAAAAGGTGGCTTGTCTTGATCTTGTTAGCCCTTTTTGTTATCGGCATGATCATCAGCCGTTTTGATTATATTACACAATTTGGCTTCTCGCGTTATTTGCTTAGTTTAGTTGGATCACGACATATTCTCATGTTTTGCATAGGAGTGGTTATTGCATTGCTATATACAAAATTCTCCCCTGCAATAAGCCGATATTCCTTTGAGAATGTTGTATCCATTGCCATTCTTTTTGTTATAGTTGGATATGCTTTTGTTTTGCTTAGTAGATATAGTTATTATAACTCTTTGATTTTTTCAAGTATTGTTTTCGGAGTTTTTCTTGTCTCTCAGCCAGTATTGAGTAAAATGGGTTGTCTCAACAGACTCATGACTTATCTTGGTGACATATCTTTCAGTATTTATCTCGTTCATACGTTGATCATTAGGCTATTGATAATCATTGGCATAGATACATTAGGGAAACTGCTACCCTTAACAATAGTAGTAGTAATTGCTCTATCATCATTTACTTATTATTTTATTGAGCAACCATTCATAAAACTTGCTAAACGTTAGGTCATTTGTTTATGAATAATAGTAGTTGGAAAAAGGAAATCAAATCAGATGTATCAATAAAGGTTATATCCTTTATGATTTCGGAGGTATATATATAGGAAACTATGTACATTTTGCTTCTAATATTGGTATAATAAGCGGTAATCATGGACTTTACCAACACATGCAACATGAAAATAAGGAAGTTCGAATAGGCGATTATTGTTGGATAGGCATGAATGCAATCATATTACCAGGAGTTATTTTAGGTCCCCGCACGATTGTCGGAGCTGGCAGTGTTGTTACTAAGAGTTTTCCTAATGGTTATTGTGTAATAGGGGGCAATCCGGCTAAGGTTATAAAAGAATTAGACAAGGGCTTGTTCGTTCCACATACATTTCGAACAGAGTATTATGGTTATATACCTAAAAATAATTTCATGCGATGGGCACAGAAATATCTACGAAACAACCAATACTTATTAGTAAACGCATAGGCTCTTTTTGTTGCCAGTTGCTTTGTCATCATTTATTAAAAAAAAGTAGCTGGAATAAAGAAAAAAAATCAGATGTATCAATAAAGGTTATATCCTTTATGATTTCTCCTTTTTTGTCTTTCCTATACTCATTAAGACGAATTAATACGAAATCATCGTATGTGGTCTTTTTCCTCTTTGCATTGTTTTATGGACTATGCTATACTGTTTTGGCAGATGAAGGAAATGTTATTGAAAGTTCGGATGCTTCAAAATGGCGCGCTCGTTTTGAAGATAGAGAAATAAGTACATGGGAGGATTATATATCTTATATTGTTTTCTTTTTCTCAAGATCTACTGATGATGGTGATTTTACTGATTTTTATTTCCCGACAATAGCTCTTGTCGTTAATCAGTTTTCCCATAATTATCATGTTTTCTTTTTCACGATTGCTTTGGTTTTTTCTTTTTTTCAATTGAAATCTTTCAGATTTCTTACAAAAAGCCCATACTTTGACAATTCATTGTTCTGTGTATTATTATGCGTGTTTTTTAATTTTAATGACATTTCAAATATAGGGGGATTCCGCTTTTGTACAGCCGCGTGGATAGGCGTTTTTTCACTTTTGCAAATCTATATCAACAATAATAAATGGTATTATCTTGTGTTTCTCTTCATGCCATTAATTCATAGGGGGTTCTTTTTTATGTATCCAGTAATCCTATTGGCTTTGTTAACAAAGAAAAAGAAGTTTTGGGTAATTGCGTTTTATGGAAGTATTTTCCTGTCTTCATTATCCCTTGTTATTCTTCAAAGTGCATCTGACTATTTACCGTCATTCATGTCACGTATGGTGGAGACATATTCAAGTAATAACACATCTGAAGAATATAGTTTTACCAAATATGTGCTTATTACAATAAACACACTATACGTTAATGCTCTTTTGTTTCTTTCATTGAAAGCTAGGAATAAACTTAAAGACGAAAAGTTAGAGAATCTGCTTGACTTTACATTATTATTTATGGCAATCATTAATTTTTCTATGGCGATACCCTCTGTGGGCGTCCGTTTTATTCTTATGGCAGAACCTTTGATTGCCATATTATTCCTGAATGCATGCGGTCAGCACAAGAAAAAGATTGCTATTGTTTATTTTATGCCTCTATTTATGATTAGAACAATATATGTGGGGCTTTTTTCCTTCTTTAGATATCAAGATATAGAGTTCTTCGTTATGAATCCGTTTTATTTAATTTATTCTCATTTACAATGATTTTGTATGAAATTTGTAATTATATCGAAAGGATATTATCCTCTTATGGGGCCTAGAGCATTAAGGACTACCGAGTTGTCGAAAGAATTGGCCCGTCGAGGACATGAAGTGGTCGTTTATTCCTTGACTGGCAAATATGATTATGATACATATGAGGTAGAAACTGGAGTAAAGGTTAAAAGATTGGGCGTATCAAAATGGGGAAGAAAAGATAGTGATGGAGTAAGTCATGCTAATTTTATTCGAAAAGTGATAGTTCATTCTGTTGGAAATTATCTGTGGTTGCCGGATAGAGAACTTATTCCAATGGTAAAGAAAGCTATTCGGGAAGAAGGCAAGATAGATTGCTTGATAACGATAGCAATTCCTCATGTATTACATTATGCTGCATCCTTGTCTGATTTGGCTCAAGTGGGTTGTTGGATTGCTGATTGTGGAGACCCTTTCACACTCAATCCATTTAATAAATATCCCAAATATTGTGTCAAGTATGAAAAATTATGGTGTAAAAAATGTGATTTTATTACAATTCCCTTAAAGGAAGCTATTAATGGTTATTATCCGGAATTTCATAATAAAATTAGAATTATCCCACAGGGATTTAATTTCGATCGGGTACATCTGCAGGATTATAATCCAAATTCTGTTCCGACTTTTGCATATACAGGTGCAGTATATAAAGGTCTGAGAGACCCTTCGGCATTTTTACATTATCTCTCTACTTTAAATGAAGATTTTCGATTCCTGATTTTTGGGAAGTCATGGTCTTTCTTTGAACCATACAAGCAGAGTTTGGGTGATAAGCTTCAGTATATGGGCAGTATGCCGCATGATGAAATGATTACAGCGATCTCAGGTATTGACTTTCTTATTAATATCAAGAATAATTCAGGAGTGCAACAACCAAGCAAGTTAATTGATTATGCTTTGTCAAAGCGACCTTTTATGACTATAACATCTTCTTTTGATGAAAATGAGAAGGAAATCTTTTTACAATTTGTCAAGAGAGATTATAGCAATCAGAGTTTGTTGACAAATATAGAAGAATACAATATTGTTAACGTTGTGGACAAGTTTTTAAATTTGGTAGATGAAACAAATGAAAAAAAGGCTTAAAATACTTTATGTGAGCCACAGATATCATACCAATCAAATACCCATTATGAAAGGTTGGGATGAATGTGGAGCTAGTGTTTTATTTATGGTAAACTATATAGGTGCTATAGAGTCTCACGAATATGTGACTCTTCACAAAATGTGTCCATCCATATTAACTCGTCTAGTACATAAGATTATTGATGAGAAATGTAATGTTGTTGAAGCAGAGAATAAAAAAAGCCACGTTTTTAGGCCAGACTTTTTTGACATACTCAAGCAATTAATGATGTTCAGACCAGATTTCGTTGTCTTAAGGAATTTTTCCTTAGGAAATCTGAAACTAATACTAATATGTCGTTTGTTAGGAATCAATCGTATTATTATATATGTTCAGGATCCTATATATGGTTTGCCTCCAAACTCAAATAGATTGAAAAATTTTATCAGGAAAACTTGTTTTACTACGGCAGTTTTCTCCCCAGTCTTCTATAATGGGGAATATCGAAAAAAAGACATATTAAGTGGTCGTGCAAAGTATTTCGTCCCCTTGGTATGTGATACCCCGAAGAATCTTCGTACTGTATTTTGCCCGAACGGAAAGATTCGGATACTTGATGTTGGTAAATATCGGGATTACAAAAATCATTTTTTCGTGGTTGATGCGTTATCCAAGGTAAATAATCCAAATGATTTTGAAGTTACTATTATTGGGCAACTAACGAATGATTGTGAAAAAGACTATTACAATTCTCTAAAAAAGTATATTGAAGAAAAACAGCTTGATCACATTGTTAAACTCTATGGGAATGTTGGATATAATAAAATGGACGATGTTTATTCTCAGCATGATGTCCTCCTTTTAGCCAGTAAAAACGAAACTGCAGGAATGGTAATTCTTGAAGCCATGTCACATGGTTTGTGTGTTATTAGTAGTATTAATTGTGGATTGACCAGCTATATAGACGAGAATGAATGTGGACTGTCATTCTCAATTAAGAATGTATCTTTTCTTGTGGAAAAGTTGAATACAATTGCTGAAAATAAGTTTTTAGTTTCACAACTGGGCCAAAAAGCTCAGAAAGTTACTATAGATGAATTCTGTTTTGATAGGTACAGAGATAAACTAAATGATTTGATGAGGGAAGAATACGACTACAGTATTATGCCAGCAAAGATAAATGTATTATGAACAAAATGAAAGAAAGAGATTCAAACTTTGAGCTTTGCCGCTTGGTTTGTATGCTTTATATAGTGATTTATCACTTGATAATTCATGTGCATGAAGTATATGAGGATACTATGTGGGGGCGTCCACTGCGTACATTATGCCATATTGGTGTGGTGGTTTTTGTTATGATATCAGGGTATTATGGAATTCGCAGGAAGTGGAGCCGGCTTGTGGAATTAGCATTAAGTGTTAGTTTCTATAATGCATTGGGACTATTAATTGCAGTTTTGCTATTTGGTGTCCCATTTGAGATAAAGTCTCTGATATCGGTTTTCTTTCCAATTACAAATGGAGGTTATTGGTTTATTACCTCTTATGTTGTGCTATATCTGATAGCTCCTTATGTGAACATTGTCCTGGAAAAATTAGAAAAACGTGACTTTCTCATATATCTTACAGTTCTTGCATTAATTGTTTGTTATGGGGGGGGCATCTTTGATTGTGACATAGCCAATGGACGTGGTATTATTGCATTTGTTTTATCCTACAGCTTAGGTTCTTTTATTAGAAAATACTACAAAGAAAAAACTTCCTTCTTGACAAGAGGAAGAAGACCTATATTGTTATATTTTTGTGTATTTGTTCTTGTTTTTTGCTGCATAGCATTCCTGCCAACAATGTTATCTAAAGCCGTTAATTATCTTTGTTTTGGCTATAATGAGATAGGGTTATTCATCATGTCAATTTTATTCTTCCTGATGTTTCAAAACTTCAAACTTAAAAGTAAGTTTATTAATAGTATTGCAACAGTAGCCTTAGGTATTTATTTATTTCACGAGAATAGAAATTTTAGGTCTTTGATTGTTTATCCTATCTATAAATCTGTTATTTATGATAATGTCAGTAATCAAGTACAACTTTTAATTTGTCATGTGTTGTACGCTGTTGTTATAATTTGTGCTTGTGTAGTTATAGATAAATGTCGACAATACCTGTTTAATTACATAAAAAGCAATTTTAGTCTTTTTTTCATCAAAAGGCAGACTATCTGATGAAACGTATATTATTTATATCTCCTCGATTAGGTCAGGGGGGAGCAGAGCGACAGATGGTAACGATTGCTCAGTTACTGAAACATAAAGGATATGATGTGGAGGTGCTATGCTATAGTTATGGTAATTTCTTTGAAGACTTGCTGCATCAGAATGGTATACCTGTATATTGGAAACAGCATAATTATTTACTCCGTTTAATCACCTGTACATGGTTCATACAGCGTAAGAATTACGATGTTGTCATTTCTTTCCTTCCAACACCTTCTTTTATTAATTGTTTTGCAGCATCTTTTAGAAAGAAGTGGATTGTTATTACAGGCGAGCGTAGTTCTGTAGTAAAGGCTCCGACCTCTGTGATGTCTAAGATATACTCATGGTATCGACGATATTCTGATTATATCGTTTGCAATTCTGATAATGCCCGACGAATGTGGGAGGAGGTTTTTCCCACGTATAAGGAGAAGATGCGAACCATTTACAATACGGTCATATTAGGAGATGTCACTTCTGAATACATACCCAAGCAGGATGGAAAGCTTCACGTCTGTATAGCGGCATCAATTTATGGCACAAAAAATCCTTTAGGGTTGGTCAAGGCCATATTACTCATGACAGAAGAGGAAAGAGGCAGAATCGTGATAGACTGGTATGGCCGCAGTCAGGCACAGATAGGTGACACTAAGGTCTATGATGAAACCTGTGCGCTGATAGCTGAACATCGTTTACAAAATGTTCTCCGTTTACATGATGCAACAAAGGATATCGCAAATATCATGAACCAATCTGATGGTGTGGCTCTTTTCAGTGATCACGAGGGATTACCTAATGCCATCTGTGAGGGTATGATGTTAGGAAAGCCAATTGTCATGACACGTGTTTCTGATTATAATACCCTGATAGAAGAAGGTAGGAACGGCTTCCTTTGTGACTGGGATAATCCGGAGAGCATAAAGTCTGCTTTATTTCGAATGGCAGGACTGTCAGCTGACGAGTTAATTCAAATGGGTAATTTGTCAAAAGAGAAAGCGAATATGCTTTTTTCAGAAGAAAAGGTAATAAGTGAGTGGATAAAGTTGTTTGTTAAATAATGAAAAAGAAAACGCTGTTTGTTTCTGATGCTACCTTGTATTCTGGAGGTGCTGAACGTGTCCTTTCTGTACTATCAAGTCATTTCGCTGACGAATATGAAAGAGTTGTTTATATTCTTTGGCTGCATTATCCCATCTTCTATGAAATTGATGATAGAGTAGAAATTGTTGACATCGAAGAAAGGTCTGGTAAGAAAAATATTTTACAAAAGATGTGGTGGTTTCGTCAATATGTAATCAAAAAAAAACCAGATCTTATTTTGTCTTTTCTCTATCCATGGAGCATGAAGGTTATAACTTCTTTGTTACTTACTTCATATAAAATTGTTGTGGCAGAACGTCAAGATCCTCGAATCGTCTTTGGAGGAGCACTTGGCGGATATTTGCGGAAATGCTTATACAAGAAAGCCAAAGGCATTGTGGTACAGACTGATTCTAATAGCAAGTATTATCAGGGCGATGTTAAAGTAATATATAATCCTATTAGTATTTCTGAGGAAAAGCGAGGTTGTGCAATAAGAGCAAAAAAGGAGAAAACAATTGTGTCAGTAGGCAGGTTGATTCCACAGAAAAACCGGGAATTGCTGATAAAAGCTTTTGCACGCTTTTATAAGAGTCATCCTGATTACAGTTTAATCATTTATGGTGATGGACATTTAAAAGAATCGCTTCATCGTTTAGCTGAGTCATATCATATTGCTAATGTCGTCAAAATGCCTGGCAATTCTTCAAATGTGATTGAAAGCATATCTAATGCGACAGCTTTCGTTCTCTCTTCCAACTATGAAGGAATGCCCAATGCTCTAATAGAGGCAATGTGTATAGGCCTGCCCTGTATTTCAACAAAAGTATCAGGCGCTACAGATTTGATTGAATCAGGTAAAAATGGACTACTCGTAGAATTGAACGATGTAGAAGCGATGGCTCGTGCAATGTCTTTTATTGTAGAGCATGATTCTGAGCGTGAGAAGATGTCTATTGAGGCAACAAATATTTTTGATTTACTGAATCAGGATATGATATGCCGTAAATGGATAGATTATATAAATCTAAAAATGAGTGAATAATATGATAAAAACAAGAGAAGATCTGAAAAGGTATCTGGATTTGGATTGTAAGGCTTTAAAGGTCTCGACATCACATTTAAGAATCAAACAGTTGCTATGGCCAAATGAGGTGCTAAGGTTCGAAAGGTTGTTGCGTTTCGCAGAGTATTATACTAATACAAGAAGAGGCGGCTTAAAGGGATTGTTAAAAATGCCAGCATACCTATATTATAAGTATCGGCTGAAGAAACAATCCTTGAAATTAGATTTTTCAATTCCCTGCAATGTATTTGGACCAGGGCTTTCCATTGCTCATTATGGTACTATAGTTGTTAATAGTGCTACCCGTGTAGGAGCCAATTGCCGAATACATGCGAGTGTGAATATCGGCACCAGTGGGGGTGGCAATAATGCACCACAAATTGGTGATAATGTCTATATTGGGCCAGGTGCAATATTGTTTGGTGATATTAAGATTGCAGACAATGTGACGATTGGTGCTAATGCCACTGTGAATAAAAGTTTTGATAAGGAGCATGTTGTTTTGGCGGGTTCACCTGCGAAAATAGTAAAAGAGGACTGCCCATCATGGGTCGAATTCAATAAGATTAAATAATCATAAGATTTTATGGCATATAAACATTTAAAATTTCCAGAGAACTCATTGTTTCTGGTGACAGGAGGGGCTGGGTTTATTGGCTCTAATTTGTGCGAGGCTATACTTACCCTCGGATATAAAGTGAGATGCTTAGATGACTTGAGTACTGGTAAACAGGCCAATGTCGATTTGTTGAAAGATAATCCTAACTACGAGTTCATCAAGGGCGATATCAAAGACCTTGATACTTGTATGAAAGCCTGCGAAGGGGTTGATTACGTATTGAATGAGGCTGCTTGGGGTAGTGTTCCTCGTAGCATAGAAATGCCACTTTTCTATTGTGCCAATAATATTCAGGGAACATTGAACATGATGGAGGCTGCACGCCAGAAGGGCGTGAAGACATTTGTGTATGCATCTTCAAGTAGCGTTTATGGTGATGAGGCGCACCTGCCCAAGCAGGAGGGAGTAGAAGGTAATCTGCTTTCCCCATACGCATTGACTAAGCGTTGCGATGAAGAGTGGGCAAAACAATATACCAAGCACTATGGATTGAAGACCATCGGCCTTCGTTATTTTAACGTGTTTGGGCGTCGCCAGGATCCGCATGGTGCGTATGCAGCTGTGATTCCTAAGTTTATTAAACAGCTCTTGGATAATGAGCGTCCCACTATCAATGGTGATGGTAAGCAAAGTCGTGACTTTACCTATATTGAGAATGTGATAGAGGCTAATCTGAAGGCGTGTCTGGCTCCCGACGAGGCGAGCGGCGAGGCATTTAATGTCGCATACGGAGGTCGCGAATATCTGATTGATATTTATTATGATCTGACAAAAGCTCTGGGTAAGGATATTGAGCCGATTTTTGGTCCAGACCGAAAAGGTGATATTAAACATTCCAATGCTGATCTCAGC
>JAEEGI010002616.1_pt1 | contig 43811 bp, 24 predicted proteins | sample 8958751 | NCBI WGS metagenome assembly JAEEGI01 (sample SAMN16246545, study PRJNA631951) | gut metagenome | biome: gut microbiome; feature: rumen; material: KS-attached | host: Bos | place: Iran: Karaj | collected 2018-10 | reverse complement strand
AATAAGACCAAAGCCATCAAGAGGAGCATGTTCAACAGGGCAAATGCTGATGTCCTGAGGGCAAAACTCCTCTATAGTGGTATGAAGTGGGACTGGAATTACCACCCAAATTGACGAAGAACCTTGTTTTTGCGCTATAAGTATGAGCTATTTTTCGTCAAGTGGGACTGGTCTTTGATTCTTTTGAAGATCAATCTGTCCCCATGATCTCTGAGTAACTCATACATCTAATTGGCAAAAGAGCCGCACCTTGGCAATATGTTTTTTGGGAAACACTTTCATAGAAATATATTACCCAAGTATCTACTGCCGTAGAATTGTATATACCAGAACACAAATATATACCATCGTTTCCGTTTGGTGTGTTACACGGAATATATAGATTATCATTAACCCATACACCATTATCTTTGATTGTTGGTTCATAACCTAAAAGATCCTGGAATGTAGAAGCAGAAGGAAGATCGTAGCCATTTGGACATTGTGAGTAACCTGTTCTAAAATAAACAGAATTACCAAAGACATCTGTCCTCTCACATAGTTGCATTGGAGTAGCAGGACTTGGCATTTTTGATGAAGAATAGAAACCATATCCATCAGCTACATACCATCCTTCAGGAACAGCAGGTGTTTCATTGATAGAAAAATCACTATACTTTGGTCCTGGGAACGGGAAAGGATTACCTGGGTTGTAACGCAGTCCATAGGTATCGAGATTGTTCGGTTCTGTACTTGTTGCTCCAAGATTTCTATCCATCCATTTTTGTCCATTTACTTCAATTGCATTTGGCTTATCCGTAGACCATATATGCCAAGACCAGACAATAGTACCCTCTACATCTGCCAAACTTATCACAGCATTTCCTTTTTTGAATTCATTCTTTTGGAAATAAATGAAGTCACCAGACAGTTCTACATCTGAAATATCTGTCGCACCATTCTCATTCCAAAGTAGGAATGCCTTTACTCCACTATATCCGCTGATGTTGAATTTATATTTGCCACTATCTGATACAACATAGCAATTAGCTGTTCCTTGTGCACTTAAATCGACTCCTTCACTATACGGAGTTGAGGAAGCAGAAATCTGTATATTACCTGTTACTTCATCAATTTTCACTACTCCCTCACTATATGCTGTGGAAGTAATGTCATACCCTCTCATTGTTACGCTGATAGAACTGATATAGCAATTGTTATCAGGAATCAGGTTAGTGGTAAATGGCATACCTTCCGCTAATGAAGAAACATTATTGGAAGAGGACACCCCAGACAAAGAGTAGGATACTGTATAAGTTTCTACAGGGAGAAAAGTAACCTGTTTCACATAGTCAGCAGGAATTGAAATAACAGTCCCGTCCATTTTTTCTACTTGCATCTTAAAGCTCTGAGCATTGAGACTGACTATTATTCCAATAAAGGAAATAATAATTAAAGAAAATCTTTTCATAGTTATTATTTATTAGTTATTTTAATACTTCTTGATTGTGTTTTTATTATTATAGGGCCATTTGATTTAGGCAAATCGAATTCTAAACGTCCATCATCACTTGAGGTCATTGTAGATAAAATAGTTCCGTTTATGTTATAGATGTTAACAATACTCTTTGATGGAAGTGAGCTAATGACAACATGCCCTGAGTTTACTTTGACGTCATTATTATTATATCGTAGTGTTATGATGCCTGAAGGGATTTCATTCACAAACTCAAAGTTTATTATATCGTCTAAAGGAACAGATATTGTGTTATGTACTGAAGTGACCGTCAGAAAGCCAGAGAGACATTCTATTTTGGGCTGATCTATGAGAGCAAAGCCCGTTTGCTGACCATTTTTCTGAGTTACTAAAAGGAATTCATTGCCTGCTTTCAATCCCAATGAACATAATGTCAGCATTATGCCCAGAATAAATCTTTTCTTTATCTTATTCATAATATGTAGCTTAACAGTGCTGTGCTTTAGGGCTTGTTTGTACTAAAATGCGCAGGCCATTTCTACGCATTCCCGGCTCACCACAAGCCCCTGCAATCGTCGAAACGCCTGCGCACTATGCGCCGACGCTCTTTTTGCAGGTTGGCTCTTTTGTCCGAGGTGGTGATTGGGAATGTAGAGCCTACTATGTCATTTGTTCCGAAGAACGCTGCAAAGGTACACAAAAAACTTCGATTTCGATGCCTCTGAATGCTAAAATCACATAAAATGAGGCCATTTTTTCATTTTTCGGCCAAACGTGCGCGGAATGAAAGAAAAGTTGCTATTTAAAATCATGGGGACAAGTCTGATTCTTTAACATAGAGGGGTCAGGAACAATGTGCATTTGTAATCTGATTACAAAATCGCCCATGTCTGCCTCCCCACCATCCTTTACTGTTGTTCTGATGCCTTCCACAACTCGTTCTAATGCCTTGTACGACTCGTACCTGGCATCCTTTACTATAGTAAACACCTACCAGAACGACCGTAAACAGACATTCCTTTTAACATAAACAGGCATCTCCAACAAAAAGTCGGAGAATCGCCTGTCACGGAGAGGCGGTAACTTTTGTTATACATATAGAAAAAATCCTCTCTTTTATTTGCAAAATAAGAAATATTTTGTATCTTTGCAGCACCGAACATATAGTTGAACTTAAAAACAGAAATGCCTATGGGCTGAGATAAGTAAATTAAAGGACATAAGACAGAACGTCCACTTTTGATTCTTGCTATCCGATAATTGGGGAATTAGAAGATTCTATCAAGAACATAAGTAGATAGTTCACGCTGGAAGCGTGGGCATTTACTCGTTTAAGATAGAAAGGTTATCCCCAATACCTCGGAAGCGTAGACGAAGTTAATTGTCCACGTATTTTTAAATTATACTATTATCCAATTATTTAGCCCTACGCAACACGGTTAAGCGTATATTTTTTGAGACACCTTTTACTCTTTCTACTGCTACAAGCTGTTCCCTTATCAATAATGGCCGAGGAATATGCCGTTATCTTATGCTATCAGTCTGACAAGACTGTTACGTTTACTGTAGGTGAAGAACCAACTGCATACATTAATGATGCCGATGTCGTCATTCGTTCAAACAATGTAGAAGTCAGATACCCCATCAGTAATGGAGTTACTTTCAAAATTGTGAAACAAGAAAGTTCTAACGTTAAGGGGAGTAGAACATATAAAACGCAGTTCAACATAAATAATGGAATTCTTTGTTGCAGGGGGCTTCAAGCTGGTGAAACGATAAGTTTGTATTCTGTTAATGGAACAATGCTTAAGATTGCACAAGCGAATGAAAACGGCGAGTCTTCCATAGAATTGAATCATCTTAAAAATACGATGATCATTGTTAAAACGAAAACCAAGAACTTTAAAATCATAACAAGATGAACAAGAAACTATTTTTTTTAATTGTCATGTTAGCCTTTTACTCCCAAGTCATGGCTCAGGGCTTTAGAGTCTATAAAGATGGAGTCGTGATAGGCACATATAATGTAGAAAAATTCGACAGCATTAGTTTTTTTCTGAAAACGGAGTATTCTGCAATTGATTTAGGGCTACCGAGCGGGACTCTTTGGGCAGACAGGAATGTTGGTGCACCAGAGATATGGGATGATGGATGGTATGTCTCTTGGGGTGAAACGAAAGAGAAAGCTGAGTTTGGCATGCCTACATACCAATTATGTGTTTTTAATGATTACGAAAACTTCTATTATACTAAATATACAGTACAGGATGGATTGACATCACTAAAACCAGAAGACGACGTTGCAACTGTTGAAATGGGAACAGAATGGTGCATACCGACCCAAAGCGATTGGGAAGAACTAATGACCTATTGCACATGGCAATGGGCAACTTCTCATCCAGGGGAAAAGGACGGCTACGCAATAATTGGTCCCAATGGTCATGGGTTATTCTTACCTGCAGCAGGACGAAAAGACGGATCTGATTACTCGTGGGGCAACAATATGGGCTGTTATTGGACCAAAGACAGGGGACCACTGTTGTCTGGAAAAGAAATATATGCATATGAATTATATTTTGGTAATGATTTCAAAACAATTACAAATACGAATAGGGATTGTGGCATTACTGTAAGAGGTATTATCAGAAAGTAATAATCTTAAAAGAATCAAACTCAAATGGTTCCTAACGAGGTTATTGGTTCCAGAGAAATATGAAGGCCTAGCATTTTCTGTTGGAAGGCCTCGTAACACTTTTTCCATGGCTTTCGAAAAAGTTTTACGAGGCCTTGTAGCAAATGGGGGTCTGAGGTCATCTTTCATACTTGCGGGGAAAACACAAGATAGCACTTCCATCCTACAATGACCAACAATGATTAAAAAAATAGCCATTTTTCTTGTACAATATGATATTATTTTTTATCTTTGCATCCAACTAATAGACTGGCAGATGAATAAATATCTACAATGGCTTTGCACAATCCTTCTGCTCTGTGGCATAAACATCGGACATGCACAGGAGAAACTAGTGTTTACCCCGCAATGGACGGCTCAGGCGCAGTTCGTGGGTTTTTATGTGGCAAGTAGTATGGGGTATTATCAGGAAGCCGGACTTGACGTGGTAATCAGGCATCCCTCCGCCTCAAAACCAAGCATCGATTACCTGACGGAAGGCGAGAGCCAGTTCATCACGCTGAACCTGGTGACGGCCATGAACTTTATAGACAATGGCATACCATTGGTCAACGTCCTGCAGATGTCACAACAAAACAACCTGCTGATTGTCTCCCACACACCGCTGAATGGCAAGGAGAGCCTTCGGGGCAAGAAGGTAGGCCATTGGAAATCAGGTTTCAGCGAGTTGCCGATGGCGATGGATAAGAAGTTCGGGCTCGGCATCCAGTGGATACCATTCATCTCGAACATCAATCTCTATATCTCCGGAGCCATCGATGCGGCTCTGGCGATGAGCTATAACGAGTTTTTCCAATTGAAGATGGCCGGACAGCGCATCAAGAAGGATCAGCTGCTATATATGCGGGACATCGGCTACAACGTGCCTGAAGACGGAATCTATGTGACGGCCGACTTCTATCGCAAGCACAAGGATCTCGCAACGAAATTCGCCGAGGCCACCCGTAAAGGCTGGGAATGGGCTGTGGCTAATCCCGAAGAGGCGCTCGACATTGTGATGCTCACCATGCGGCAGAGCGGTACCCCTGGCAACATGATTGCGCAGGAGTGGATGATCAAAGAGATCCTGCGCCAGCTGGCCGACAAGGATACTGGCAAGCGCTCCTACAAGCTGGAGCCCAAAGCCGTGGAGCTGGCCAACCGTATCCTTCTGGAGAGCGGCTTTTTGAAAAAAGAAATCACCTATCATCAGATTACACAGCAATGATCAAGTCCAGACTGCACAATATATCCCATTCACTCCACGCCAGGCTCACGCTCTGGGTGATGCTCACCGTGTTCGTCGTCTTCTGCATCATCACCGTCATCATCACCAATGTCATCCGCGAGGCATTCCTCAACAGTTCCGAGGAGAATGCGAAAAGCCGTATCGAGATCGCCAACCAGCGCATCAACAGCATGCTCGTAGGCGTGGAGGTGGCTGTGGAGAACGTAATCCCCAAGGTGATGGACAATCTCGACAACCCCGATGAATATTACGCCATCGTACGCCAGATCCTGGAACTGAACGCCCCCATCATCGGCTCTGCCGTCGCCTTCGAGCCCTATTACTATCCTCAGAAAGGCGAGCATTTCTCGCCCTACGCCTACCGCACCGTCAATGGTGCCATCGAGACCAAGCAGCTGGGATCGGCGGAATACGAATACCACTGTATGGACTGGTATCAGATACCCAAGCTGCTGAAAAAGAACTACTGGAGCGAGCCATATTACGACACGGGAGGCGGTGAGCAGATGATGACCACCTATTCCCATCCCCTGTACGACAAAAACGGCAGCCTCATAGCAGTCATCACGGCAGACGTGTCGCTCAACTGGCTCACGGAGTTGGTGGCAAAGAGCGACATCGAACTCAATGCCAGGCTTCTGGAGACGGAGATCGACTCTACCAATCTGGAGGTCGACGATACGTTCTTCTATACCCACGCCTATTCCTTCATCATCGGACGGGGCGCCACATACATCACCCACCCCAATAGCGAGCGCATCCTTAACGACACCTATTTCGTCTACTCGATGGAGACCAACGACTCGATCGATGCGCAGATTGGCTATGATATGGTCGACGGGCTGTCGGGTATGCGTGAGATAGACCGCGACGGCGTGAAGTTCCTCATCTGCTATGCCCCGATCGAGCGCACGGGATGGTCGATGGCGACGGTGATACCAGCCAAGATGATCTATGGCAGTTCGCGATGGATCACCTTCCTGGTGCTGGCCATCATAGTAGCCGGCCTGGTAATACTCTTCCTCATCTGCAACTCAGTGGTTAAGCGCATCACCCGTCCCCTGGTACGGTTTGCCGATTCGGCCGACGAAGTGGCGAAAGGTAATCTGGATGCAACGTTGCCCGACATCAAGACCAAGGACGAGATGGCCCGCCTGAGCCAGTCGTTCTCCCTCATGCAAGCCTCTCTGAAGCAGCAGATGGAGGAACTGCGGCAGTCGACGGCCTCCAAGGCAGCCATCGAGAGCGAACTCAAGGTTGCCAGCGACATCCAGATGTCAATGCTCCCGAAGATATTCCCCGCCTATCCCGACCGCGACGATATCGACATCTTCGGCCAGCTGACACCCGCCAAGGCCGTCGGTGGCGACCTCTTCGACTTCTTCATCCGCGACGAGAAGTTATTCTTCTGCATCGGTGACGTCTCAGGAAAGGGCGTGCCAGCCTCTCTGGTCATGGCAGTGACCCGCGCACAGTTCCGCACCGTCTCTGCCCACGAGTCGCAGCCGGACCGTATCATCACCCGTTTGAACGAGACGATGAGCGAGGGCAACGACTCCAACATGTTCGTCACCCTCTTCGTCGGCGTGCTTGACCTGCCGACGGGACGACTCCGCTATTCCAATGCCGGCCACGACGCGCCCCTGCTCATCGGATCCGGCATCGGCATGATGCCCTGTGACTCCAACCTCCCTGTCGGCGTGATGGGCGACTGGAAGTTCACGATGCAGGAGACGCAGGTTGATCCGGGCACAACCATCTTCCTCTATACCGACGGACTCACCGAGGCAGAGGACATCGACCATGGCCAGTTCACAGAAGAGCGTATCCTGAAGGTGGCCAGCCAGTCACAGCCAGCAAATCACACGCCCCATCAGCTGGTGGAGAACATGACCAATGCCGTGAGGGAGTTTGTCAACGGGGCCGAACAAAGTGACGACCTCACCATGCTGGCCATCCAATATACGAAGCATCAGCTCGACGTGCGCTACCAGCGCAGCATCACATTGACCAACGACGTCCAGCAAGTGCCGCAGTTGGCCGAATTCATGGATCATGTCTGTGAGGCGATGGGATTCGACGAGCTGACCACCATGCAGATGAACCTTGCCATCGAAGAGGCTGTGGTGAATGTGATGAGCTATGCCTATCCCGAGGGAACGACGGGTAGTGTCAATGTGGAGGTCCAGGCGAATGATGCCAGACTGAAGTTCGTCATCTCCGACAGCGGCAAGCATTTCGATCCCACAACTGTGGCGGCAGCCGATACGACACTCTCGGCAGAAGACCGATCCATTGGAGGCCTCGGCATCTTCCTGGTGCGACAGCTGATGGACAGTGTGAACTACGAGCGCATCGGCGGCTTCAACGTGCTCACGCTTCGCAAGAAGCTGTCATCGGTGCCGGCATAAAGCAAGGATGATTTATTTGGACAGGCTCTGAACGTATTTCACCGGTTCCCCTTCGCCCTTCAGTACCTCTGCAAAGGTCTGAGGGGTGATTTCTACTGGGTCCTTCATAAACTCGGGGATGTTATAGCTGCGTAGGAACTGGCGATGATAGTCGGGGTCCCTCTGTGGCAGCTCAAAGGGTTTCGAGAAGCGACCGTCCTTGTCGACATGGGCAAAGAAGGGCCGCGTGAAGGTGCCGTCGTCACGCCTGCTGCTCACCACAAGCCAGTGGCCATTACTCGACCATGAGTGATAGCTCTCCGTATCAGGGCTGTTCACGGCCGTCATGGGCTGTGCCTCGCCAGTCTCCAGATCCATCAGCCAAAGGTCGGCATCGTGGTGCCAGATGTGGAAGTAGCCGAATTTCGCCATCGTGAACACCAGCCAGCGTCCGTCGGGACTAATGCGAGGCAGGGTGGCACTCTGATCCAGTTGATCGGCAGCGAACACTAGTTCGCGGGGCCCGAACTGCATGGTCTCGGGGTCGAAGCGCTTCTTATAGATATTGTACTTCAGTTCCGTACAGCGGCTCACAAGCTCCGCCGTAGCCGTCTTGCCGTAGTCCTTACGGTCATAGTGGGCGCTGCAGTAATAGAGCGTCCTTCCGTCGGGCGCCCAGGCAGGGAACACTTCGAACTCCGTTGTATCGTTCTCAAGGTTGGTGACCTCGCCCTTGTCGATGTCGTAGGCGATGATATCACTCGCCAGATCATAGACCTCAATCTTGTTGGGATCGGTGGTGTGGAAGCTTTGGAGCGTCTTGTCAGTAGAATAGACGATGAGTTTAAGCCACGGGTGCCAGGCAGGATAGACGCCAGCCGAGAGGATGGAGTCGTTGCTCATGTTCACTTTCTTGATGTCGCCGTCATAAGCAATGACGGTGCCTCCCCACTTCTGACGGGCGTGGAACTGCATGCGCTCAGGGTTATACTGCTGGTAGTGGTGACAATTGATGCACTGTCCTTCGACCTCGAAGCTGCAGAGTTTGTTGTCGTAGATGACGCGCTCGTCATAGTTCTCAAGGCAGCGCTGACTAATGGTAAGGGCCTCGTAGCTGACGAACGAGGATGGGATGAGACGATAGCTGAGATACGAGTCGATGCTGTCTGAGGAGACATGAATGGCAAAGGGTTTGTGGTGGGTCCACTGGTCGCCGTGCCTGACAAACACATCCACGTTGATATCGCCTGCCTGAGCCGTCAACTCACGCCACTGGTCCATCGACGGCTGCATCTTGTCCTCGCAGACCACCTCCACGCCGTCTCTCTGATAGCGGGCTATCATACCGTCAGCCTCTCCGTCTAACTGGAAGGTCAGCGGGGCAATATTCTGAGGGATAGTCACGTCGATAACGTCAGGATAGACCTTGGGCAGTTCCTGACTCTCTGTATAGCTCTCAGGCACGCTGACAGAGCATGCTAAAAGAAAAAAGGCGAAAAGGGGGAAAAGTGAAAAATATAGTGTTCGTCTCATCATCATCAATATTCAATGTTCAATCTTCAATACTCAATCATCAATACTCCGGAAGGTCTCTATTCAGGTAATAATCATAATAATAGGTGTCGTTGAAGCCCTTCATGCCCTCACGCACATAATCCGCCTCCATGTGGTTATAGTGCTGGGCTGCGTTCATGAAGTTATCGAACGACTGCTTGACGCTCTGGTCGATGGGCATCCGGTCGATCATCTCACGCTCCTCCAGCTTGCCATAGAGATAGGCTGCCTCCTGGATATAACGCGGAATGTGGGCTTTGGGGTGCAGGTCGAGGTAGTTGCGGAAGTGATGCCAGAATTGGGTGATATCCTTAGTCCATAGCGTTGCCAGCAACGCCTGCTCCTGGAAGAGCGCATCGTCCTTGCTGTTGCTCTCCACCAGACGGTTCATCAGGAAACGCTCCACGTAGCCATTGTCGCCAGAGAGGAAGTTGGTGTAGTGCATCATACGTGCCACCGGCTTCAGTTCATCCAGTTCACGGGCCTCGTCAACCCAGTTGCCATAGAAGGTGGTGTGCTTCAGCAGGTTGAGGAATTTGCGTATCCTACCCTCTTCCTTGTTGAGAATGGCGCACTTGGCCAGCAGTTTCAGGTTCTCCACGCGCCATCCGAACTCCACGCCCATTTCCGTACTAAGCCGGGCACTGTAGTTGATCATGCCATAATGATAATAGATCATCGGCCCCACGCACATCATCAAGCGCATGCCAAAGGGTGCCTCATAGCGTTTCGAGCCGTTGGGATAGAGGAACATCTCATCGCCCTGACGGCCCAGACGGCTCAGTGCCAGGTTGCGCATCATCACAATGGCACGCGTGGGTTCATCCTTTTGCAGGCCAGCCTCTGTGACCACACCCTCCCAGTCGTTCTGCTCAATGCAGCGTTGCATCCGGAGCTCGTGGTGGAAATTCTCGTCCTTATACCAGTAGTTGACAACAGCCCAGGCCAGGGCGCCCAGCACCAGCACCTGTGCGGCAATACATTTAAAGTGCTTGATGCCGTCGGGCCGCAACAAGACCATCAGCACAAAGAACAACGCCAGGCCATAGTAAGGCAGATAGTACGTGTGATATTCCTCTTGGAGGAAGTAGAGCGGCAGGGCGGCATAGTAGATGTTGGCCAAGTTCGTTTCGTGGTAGGCGTAGTGATAGCACAACAGAGGCACCAGTGCTGCCCCAGCCAGTGCCAACAGCGAGCCTGCGACCTTCTGCCACAGGGGCTGGTCGAATCGCCAGATGTAGAGCCCCATCAGCAGTGTGGCGGCAATGCCATAGATGCCCAGCAACGGATAACCCACCAAGGCTGTGACGGCGATGAACACCAGGCGCAGACCCCATCGCTGTGGCAGACAGCGGAACACCCATAACAGAGCCACTACGGCGATGGTGCCGAGTGTGCCGACGAACGCATGGCCGGGAAGTTTCAGGAAGTATATCCAATAGCCCATATCGACAATGGTGAGCAGCAGCAGTCCCACAGGCACCAGTGCCAGGGGCATCCACTGATCCGTCAGCGCAAAGGCCTTCTTGACAAGCCACATCAGCAACAGCCAACAGGCACAGAGCAACAATGTGCCTAACCAGGGATAAAAGAAAAACTGTGTCAGCCAGGAACCCGCCCACGACAACAGTCCGCCAGGCACCACCATCTGTTCATCAAAGAACAACGACGTGTTCAGGAAAAGGTTGCGTTCCTGCAGTTTCCACAACAGGTCGGCCTCGAAGAAGAGCAAGGCGCCAGCCACGATAAACAGCGCCACAAGCCATATGGATATAGGTAGATTTCTTTTCATACCTTGCAAAGTTACGACTATTTTCCGAGATGATAGCGATTTTCCATGTTTTTACACATTATTTAATAATAGGAAAAGAATTGTACGGCTCTTTCTTTGTACAAAAACAATAATGATGGGGCGCAAACCCCATCATTATTTTAAACTATAAACTGTAAATTATACAGTTTACTTCACGATCATCTTCTTGCCTTCCTTCACGACGATGCCCTTATAGGCCTTGTCCACGCGCTGGCCGGCGAGGTTGTAGATAGCGGCAGTAGAAGGCGTGTTGTCCTTCACGCTCCTGATGCCGGTCTCGACAGGCGTAGGATCGCCTCCAAGTACCTTCACATAGAAGTTCTCACCACCAGTCTGGTTGATCAGAGACTCTGTGCTGTCCTCAGTTCTCCAGATAACGTTCTTGATCGTATAGGTATTAGCTGCCTTTATTTCAGACAGGTTGAATGCGATAGACTGCATGCCGTTAGCCTCAGAAGGCACGGTGTATGTAGTTGAGAAGTGCTGCTCTTCAGTTGTGAAGTTCACATCACCGATGGCACCCCAGTGCAGGTAGGCGCCGGGAGTGGTGTGACACTGCGTAGTGGTCTTGGCATCAGCAGTAGCAACATAGTCGAACTCGATAACTGTCACCTCAGCAGTGCTCAGCGCACGATTGGCGACAATCCAGAACTGGTTGTCCCAAGCCTGACCTGTACCGCCGGGCTCCTCATTCACCTGAGTCACATTGCCGTCGGCATCAGTAGTGTCTGCAAGGTCATCCCTCTCCAGTGCATTTATGACTATCTCCGTCGGGTTAGGATTGATCTCGATAGGCTCGATGGCGTTACCCTCGAGCATCTCGAAGGCCATCTTCTTGTAATTGTCGTCCAGGTAGATCTTCCAGATACCTTCGCCCGGGAGGTTCAGCTTAGCCTGGCTGGCCTCCGTATAGTCGAGCCACTCATCAGGATCGTTCTTGATAGAGCCAGTGGGCTTCAGTGTAGCGCCCTTGAAGGATGAGTCGTGACCACGAACGGTAGAGATCATGACCTGAGAGACCCAGGCATTCTTCTCGCCGACAACAGCCGTATAGAGGCTTTCGTCCTCATCATAAACGAACTCGATAGCATTGTCGAAGTCGTACTCAAGACCAGTATTAGTATTGCAGCCTGCCACGAAGTAACCCTCGTCGAGCTTCATCTGAGCGATAGAGAGATCGTCGAAATAGAAGTCGATGGCTTCCTTATCCTCATGGTTCAGGTTGAATGCAATCGACTGTATATCGTTGGCAGGGATAGTCACAGTCTGCTCAAACTGCTGCCATTCTGTCGAGAAGGCCACACCGCTTCCGCCGAACGCATTATGGGAAACGTACTCCGACGGTGTCTGCTTGTGGAACTGGCTCATCGTATTCACCACCTTTGAAGCCTTATAACGGAAGCTGACCTTGTACTGAGATCCTGACTTCAACGGCTTCGGAGACTCAATCCAGAACTGGTTGTCCCATGCAGAGGCATCACCTTCTGTATCGGCTACAGCGGCATGGATAGCGAACACATGATTACCGTCAGCCTCTTCTTCAATGTCAGCAGGGTACGGATCCCAACCACCGTCATCATTCATATTGAAGCCCTTCACCTTATTCCATGCGCAGATGGTGAGGTTCTTCTCCATATCGTTAAACTTGATGGCCTTCTGATCCTCAGTCCAGGGCGTCTCAGCATCACCGTTCGTTATCAGCTCGATCCATTCCACGGGACGCTGATTGGCCTTTTCCTCATGAGAGATCTTCACATACGAAATCCACCATTCACCTACATAGTCACCACACTGCATAAGTACAGAACCTGTATTGGCAAAGTAGGCTGCCTCAGGATTGTTCTGGCATCCCTCAAACGTCAGCTCTTGCCAGTCTGTGGTCACAGGAATATCACCAGGTTTATCTGAACCTGAGAAGTATCCTCTGATGTTCTGAGCAACAGAACCCTTAATCTTGATTGTGATGGTGTAAGACGCATCATAATCCAAAGAGGCAACGGCAGGGAATGGCTGGAACTGGACGTCATAAAAATTAGCCGTAGCTTCGTCACTCTTGAAGTGAAGACATCCGTCCTCGAACGCAATGCGTGTCGCGGCGTCGTCACTGATCCAACCATGAGTCCATGAAGCAACAGTAGAGTAGTCAACTTCCACGTCGACCACCTCTTCAGCCTTTGCACCCATAAACACGGAGAGCAAAGCAAAAACTGCAAATAATTTCTTCATAATAGTAAATAATTAATAAATAAATAAAAAATAAGTTGATCTGTTACTATGTCTTTAACGATACTATGTCTTTATTTCCCGCTGAGCGCATCGCAGAAGGCCTTATAAGTGGCAGTGCGCACCCAGTCCTTGCTCTTATTGTCAATGGCCCAGAGACCCACAGGATCGCTCGTATCGGCCATGTTACCTTTACAGATACCGGCCTGCTTCTCGTGAGGAATCCTGTTCATGTAGCTCTTGATGACATAGGCATAGAAGTTGGCCAGATTCTGACGCTGGGCCTCTGTGATATCCTTGGCAGCCACACTGACACCCGAAGCATCCAGATACTTGATGTCGAAGTTCGACAGTCGGATCAGCTTGCCCGTAGAAGCCAGGTTGTCCAACAGGCTGTTGAGCGAGGCCTCGGTGGCAGCCTGCTTGTCGGCATCCTCACTATAGCTGAGATTCAGTTTGGCGTTGATGCCGTCGATCTTGGCCCCGTTGCCGTCCCACACATTGATCCAGTACTTCAGGCTCTCCAGCTTCGTGGCGTCCTCAAGTCCCGTCTCACTGATAAAGAACCTCAGCTTCCCACCGTCACCGTCATACTTCTCGTAGGCCGCGCTGGCTACCCTTGACACCACAGGCGCATAGTTCTCACTGCCAAGCACATCCTGCCAGAAGATCTGACTGTCAGAGTGCTTCAGGTCGAGCATGCCGTTGTCGAGTGTCTTCTTGCCGTCAATGGCCTCGTCAATAAGGTCGAAACTCGTGATACGTCCGGCGTTGATCTTCATCAGACCCTCACACCAGGCATTCAGCGCATAGTTGATCGTATCTTTTCGCTCCTGCTCCGTCTGTGGACGGTGGTTGTCAGGATTGTGGACGACCTCCACCCTTTGGATATAGACCAGGGAGTTCAGGTTGCCTTCTATCATCAGGTAGCCATCTGTGGCTCCTTCTGCAGGCGTGGCCTCTACAACCACCTTTACCCATTTGCCGGCCTTGATGACGAACTTCTTGTCTTTTCCGCCCTCCTGGATCTTGTTGTCGGAGAAAGTACAGATAATCGTCTCGTCCTTGTCAACTTTGGCCCAAAAAGTCACAGTATAAGCTCCTTGCGGGTCCACGTCAAAGCCCTCCACGATGTACACCTTCGCACGCTTCGGGACCTTCAGCGCGTTCTTGCCGTCGTCATAGTTCTTCTCAATCGACGGCTTACCACTCTTGGCCGTTCCCGTAAACTCCTCCATCGTGGTATAATCCACCGTCTTGTCCTCAATAGCCTCCACCTGAACCTCGATAGGCGCGGTCAGCACATTGAGCCACCCGTCTGCCTGATTGGCATTGGCAACAATCGGACTGCCGAAAACCTCACCCCCGATCTCCTCCACATGGTCAAGCAGATCCTTCATGTCCAGGAAGTTCATCACGCCCTTATCGTTGATGATCGTACCCGACATCAGTGTGGTTCCAAAAGCGACATTGTCAAAGTTGGTCACGGCAGCAGCATGGGCCAGTTCCTGCTTGTTGAATTCCGACACCTTCAGCTGGGCGCCGAGAGTCATATTCGGATATGTTTCCCTGTTGATATACGACTTCACGGAAGCCAGGTCCTTATACGGTTCCACGAAGGTCGGATCAGGCTGGGCAGTGAAATCGTCCGTCACATTATAGTCAGCACAACCTACCAGCCCAAATATCCCTAATAACCCTAATAACCCTTTCTTCATCATCTTCTTCATATTCTAAGCCTCCTATTACTTTTTAACGTATTTGGGTGAGAAGAACACTCTCTTATTCGACTCACGGGTCTGAACAACCAGTGTATCGTTTGTCGATACCTGGATATCACTGTTGTTGAAGCTCACGTTGTAGGCCAGTCGCAGGATGTCACGCTGCACAAGCTCCCCATTGTTGCTTCCCCACTGGTACTCCTTGTATTCCGGCCTTTCTGTACCCTTGGTAATAAACTCACCCGAGCCGGTAGCCGTCACGTCCTTGTCGTCGGTGGAAATCGTACAGTTATTACCGTCGAACGTGAGGATGAGGTTACACGATATCGAAGCACCCGATGTCTTGAACGACACCTTGAAATTGGCCTGAGTCATGTTCTTGGTCGTAATGCCACACACCTCGTCATTCTGGTTCACTGGGTTCTCCTGATAATGCTCGAGGTCAGAGTTGACAAGTGACATATCCTTACGGATCACTGTTGTCGTCACACCCTTCTCCGTCACATTGTCAACACCACGCCGAATATATTTTCCCTGCCATGGGTTCATATACTTCACGCAATAAAGCACATAGTCCTTGGCCAGCACATCCCAGTCTTCCGTATTCGTGCGCGATGGAGAGAGACCCTCGCGAGGCGTTCCCGTAAGGATACGGTCGATACCTGTCACATTAGTCATCAACAGTGGAATGACATAGGTATTCTCTACGGCCTTATCATCGTTGAAGAAAGCGTCCGTGAACTGCACTTCAACATAGCCTCTCGAGTCGCCGTTGTAAGGAATGGCATTGCTGGCCAGCTTATAGTATGACGTAGGCATAGGAAGCACGGGCTCTACCGGGTTTCCACCTTCATCAACAAAATAGAGGTTGTCACAAAGCGACTCATCGACAACAATATCCACCGTTGCATTTCGACCACTGTATGCGCCGCCCATGGTAGACCATATCTGACACTTGTGCTCGTTATCCAGCGTGTTGTCATAGATATCATTACCAAGTACGAGCGTACGAACCGGGTACTGATAGGCGAAGTAGGCCGTTGTACCGTCTTGAAAGTCCGGGAACTCCCTGTCTGCATTATAACACGACGTAAAGCTGAGAGAAAGCCCTAACATCCCTAACAACCCTAATAACCCTTTATTAATCATCTTCTTCATAATTTTCAATTTTCAATCTTCAATTTTCAATTGATCACCACCCTTTGTTCTGCATGAGATTACTCCACTTGAGCACTTCACTCTTCGGGATCGGTCCATAGCACTGATAAGAACGGTCGAATTTACGATCCTCAACATCCATCACAGTATAGGTCAGTTCACCGGTTTCTTCGTTGCGCTCCACCTTCATACCCTTCACCGTCTCATCGAGCGGCAACAGCCAGCGGCGCAGGTCCCAGAAGCGCTTGTTCTCAAAGCAAAGTTCAATCCGGCGCTCGTTACGGATCAGATCAGTCATCATCCCCTGGTCATTGGCACACGCCTCAAGATAGGTATCACCATTCGGCAGTTTCATACCATATTCGTCAGTACCAAGTCCTGCACGCTCACGGATAGCCTTGATTACGTCGTAGGCAGTGAAGCCTACGCCTGTGGGGTCACCCTTAGGTCCCCAAGCATCGTTGGCCGCCTCCGCAAAAGCCAGGAAGATCTCCGTGTAACGGATGCGCGGATAGATATGCTGCTGTTCAATGAGCGAACTCGACAACGGACTCACGTCGTCCCTCAGCAGTTTCTTCAGGTAATAGCCCGTACGTGTTGAGCTGCTGATACTGAGCAGGTTGTCGTCAGTCTCGTTATTGTCGTTCGGATAGGTACCTGTTATGATAACACTCTTCTTGAAGGTACTGCCGTTATAGATCACGTCATCGTCAAGACGCGGATCACGGTTCGCGTATGGATTCTTCGCATCATATCCCGAATTCGGATCGCTGATAGGCAGGCCGTTACGCATGGGGAAGGCGTCCACCAGATTCTGCGACGGATTCAATCGGCCGCTGCCATACAGTGTCGGCGGGTAGTTCTCCCTTTCCTGTTCTGCATTCTTATGACGGTCTTCGCGCCAGAGGATCTCAGCCATCTCCGATGCACTCGGATCAAGCTTTGTCTTATTCTTGTACCAGATACTACCGGTCTTGTCCAGTCCATCCAGTCCGCCAATACGCTTCAAGACATTGGCGCTCAGCGTGGCTGCCTCAGCCGAAGTCACACCACTCTGTTCCCTGAAGGCTGGGCTGGCTGCCAGAAGGGCCACCTGAGCCTTAACAGCCTCGGCAATCCTGCCATTCAACAGATTTCTGGCCTTATTGCCGAAAACAAGGTTGAAACCGGAAGCGTTCGCACCGAGAGCCCTGTACTTCGCAGGAATCCCGTCATCACCGCTGATGTCCTCATAAACCTGGGGGAGCAGAGCGATGGCGCTGTCACAGTCTGCGAAACACTGCTTCACGCAGTCAGCGAAAGTGGCGCGTGGCTGATTGAAATCCGAACTACCGTCCTCAGGAGTGGTAAGCAATGGAACGCCATAGAGCGTACCGTCGTCTGCATAGCCTCCATGAGCCTGAAGCAGATAGTAATAGAGTACGGCACGAAGGCCGAAAGCCTCACCTTTCAGACGATCAATAAACATCTGCTGCTTCGAGACAGCACTCGGAGCCCACTTCACCTTCTCTACGATGGAGAGGAAGAGATTCACATACTGGATACCATCCTTACAATTGTCCCACCGCGACATGGGGTTGTTCTCCGCCGACCAGGCGCCCGTTGCCATCACCAGGAAAGAGTTACTCGTCTGGTTAGTCACAGCGTCATCCGTAGCCACGTCAGTCCAGTTATACTGGCTCGCCACATTGGTGATATAGGGCAGGCGGTCGTAGGCGTAGATCAACAGACCATGTGCATACGTGGACTCCTCCGTCATGTCTTCCGCCTGACGGTTGTTTTCATTGGCAGGCTCGAACATGTCATCGCAAGAGCAGAAAGCGAGGAGACCAAATAAATAGAATATAATGTTTCTTGTCTTCATCTTCTTTAACTTCTTTAACTTCTTTAACATCTTTAACTCCTCATCATAGCGTTACCCTGACACCGAGATTATAGAAACGTGTCTGTGGTGCAGTTCCGACGCTTGTCTCCATCAACTTTCGCTCCTTTGCAATCGTGAGGAGATCATTTCCGTTCAGATAAATCGAGAGAGCCTTAACCCACTTGCCGTTGAACATCTCCTCCGGGAAATCGTAGGTTAACTGTACTTTGCGGAGGTTGAAACGGTCCGTACTGTACATCCAGAATGTGCTGTTTGCAGCATTGTTGGCCGATGACAGTGTAGTCAGTCGGGGATGTGTGGCTGTAGCCGCTGTCTCCGGTGTCCAGCGGTCACGGGCAAAGACAGAATACTTGGCATCGCCGCTCATATAGTAATAACCATTGTTCTTCATGCCGTATGCACCGAACTGACCGTTGCCAAGCACAAAGAGCGTGAAATTCTTATACTTGAGCGTGAGGTTCACACCCATGGTGAGAGGACTTCCATACGTACCCCACTTGCCAAGGTCTACCTGGTCTTTGGTGTCGAGCACACCGTCCCCGTTCACATCTTCGTATTTCAGGTCACCCGGCTGGATAGTACCACCGATCTTCGGACTCGGCAGGCTGCTTTTCAGAGTAAGCTTTCCTGTCTCCGCATTCTTGTCAAAGTCATCGTATGTATAAAAGCCCAGGCACCTGTAACCCCAGATGGCATCGAGTGCACGGCCCTCCCGCTGCTGGTAGTCATATTCCACGAGTTCATCATACATAGTGTTCTTAGTCGTGAGGTATGTCCCCACAACGCCAAGCTCAGCATGAACCAGCCCCAACTGCTTCCGGGCTGTTATGCTGAAGTCAAAACCCTTCCTGTTCTGGATATTGTTGTTGATGGCTGGTTTGAACGTGCTGCCCGAAAGACCACCCGCGAGATACGAAGGGAATGTGGTGGGGTTCTGGATCACATACCCGTCCATATCCGTATTGAAGAAGGTCAAGTCAGTCGTGATCAGCCTGTTGAAGAACGAGCCGCGCAGGCTTACCGAGAACTCCTTCCTGTGAATGAAATCCAGTGCAGGGTTACTACCCGATGTGGAGTAAGTACGGTTCACTGAAGAGCCTTCGTTCCACGAGAAGCCGCTGCCGGTAGTCGACCACTGGGCGTCGTACAGATAATAGTACTTCGGATTCTGGTCATTCATATAGATATCAATATCCTCATTCAGATTGCTATACGAGGCACTCAGCAGCAGATCGTCCACGAACGTGTCCTTCAGGAAACGCTCTCTGGCGAGATTCCAACCGATGGTGAAAGAAGGCGAGATGGCTTCCCGGTTACCTTCGGGAAGACGGGCACTGTGCACACCCGCCAAAGCCACGTCAGCGAAATAACGCCCCATATAGTCGTAACCAACCTCCAAGCCCAAGTTGGCATTTGCATAGCGATGGTATGTACCGCTGGCAGTCGTAGTATACATATTGGCCAGCAGAATACCCGTCACGTGATGCTTCTCTGCAAACGTATGGTCGTAGTCGAAATGACCGTTCCAGCTGATGGTCTGGCGGTATTTGGTGTTCGACATGGCCATATGTCCCGTTACCACCTCATCGTTCTGTTGAGTAAGCCCCACGATAATGTCCTCCGAGTTATAATTACTCCACGTAGGGATAAACACAGCGTACTTGTTGTCGTACGACAGGCTGTAGTTGGCCGCATAGTCAATAGAGAAGAGCGTCTTAAACGACAACCCCCTTACAAACTTATTCATATCGTAGATGATACCAGCATCGAACTGGAACTGACGGCTCACGGCTTGCGTCTCTCCACCGAAATAGCAGTCTGCAATAGCATTATTCTGGGTCGCTTTGGTGCCGCCAGGGAAATATTTACCGTCGAGCAGGTTGAGCGACTTACCCAGAATGGCCAGGGCCTTGCTGGCATTCTCGTCAACCATGTCGATAGGAATCAGCGGAGCAGCATTCTCTGGGAAGTTCGGGCGACCGTATTTTCCGTTATACACCCAGGCGCCGTTCACCACCTCTATACCGGCGGCCTCTCGCCAGAAATCACCCTTGTTCTTGTGTTCATTGTAGAAGGTAGCGCTGGCATTGGCAAAACCCTTGATGAGTCTGTTGATCACCAGATCCACATTACCACGTACACTGAAACGGTCAGTATAGTTATCCTTTGCCTCACCGAAGTTCAGCAAGTCCTCACTACGATAATAGTTGATATTCGTGTAGAAATGGGCACGAGTACCGCCACCTTGTATCTCCAGCGTACCTTCACTTCGGTTGTACGCCTTGCGCACATACTCGTCAGAATAGTAGTTCACGTTCGGATAGCGATAAGGATTCACACCTGAGGCATGATTGTATATATCCATCTGCGAGTACCTCGCATCCAGACCGTCATTGGCACGTGCTTCATTATAGAGCGTCATGTACTCTGCACTGCCAATATACTCAGGGAATTCCTTTGCCACGTGAAAGCCCGTGTTGGCATTGGCCTGAATCTGAAGGCCGTCAACCTTGCCCCGTTTGGTCGTGATCAGGATAGCACCCTTGGCGCCCTTGGCACCATAAAGAACCACTGCCTGGGCACCCTTCAGGAAGGTTATCTGCTCAATCTCCGAAGGAAGCACGTTGTTCGACGGGCGCTTCACACCGTCAATAATCACAAGTGGCAGGTTCGAGTTATCGTTGTTGTCCAGGCGGTCATTGTCCATGCCCCAAAGGTTGTTACCATTCCATCCACCAACAAGAGCATACATATCTTCAAGACTACTCATCGTGTAATCCTTTTTCTGCAGTTCTTCCATGTCTACGTAGCTGATACCGCCGAGCAGATGGTCGGCATCCATGTCGCGGAAAGCCACATGCACTTTTTTCTTCGCCACAACCGTATCGCCGTCTGCTTCCTCCGCGGTCTGTCCATACCCCGTCATCGGCATCACAGCCCCTATGGCCAAGAGAAATATATTTCTTACTATCTGTTTCATACAGTTATTCTGTTACTATGTCTTTAAATAGTTACTATGTCTTTACCATCCCGGATTCTGTGCAAATCCCTCGTAAAGATAAATATCCTTGTCAGGAAGCGGGAACCAGTAGTGTTTCGATTCCAGACGGCGAGTGATCAGTTCCTGCTTGCGGAAGTTACCCACCTTTGCATCCTTCGGGTCGTGATCCTTAAACCACGTGTCTGCTTCCAGTCGCTCAAACTCATGAGAGTATTTCACGGTGTAAGGAGGCTCTGTAAGGAGAAGCCAACGCTGAAGGTCGCACCAGCGGAAACCTTCAAACGAAAGCTCTACGGCGCGCTCACGACGCACTTCGTCAAGGAAGTGCTCCCTCGAGTCACGAAGGTTGGCCGGAACATGTTCCATCGGATAGTCACTGGAATTGACACGGTCGCGAAGCACATTAATGGCATCCACGGCAGACAGCGGGCAATACACAGGCTTTTCGATCAGGTCTGCCACACTATTGGCGATAGCAGCCTTTGCCTCCGCATACATCAGATATATATCAGCCAGACGCATATAGGGCAGATAGCTCTGGAAAGCATAGTCCCAGTCATACCATCTGTCACCTTCGTTACACTGGTGAGGCACCAGTTTCTGAATGAAATAGCCCGTACTGCTTCCATGGTCTATCTCACGTTCCGCACCTCCTGTGTAAAGGGGGCAGTACTCCAGCTCCTTCTGAGCACTCGACAAGCCGTCGACACTAAGCACATAGTGGAAACCGTCGAACACGATATCGTGATAGAATCTCGGGTCCCGGTCCTTGAACGGATGCTCCGGATCCCAACCCGAAAGCGGATTCAGCACGTATTCACCGTTCTGTACAAGATAGATAGGCTGTCCGTTGGCCATACCATACTGGTCGACCAGGTTTGCCGTCGGGTGGTGGATGATGTTATCATGATCCACGAGGCCTGCCACTTTAGGACCGAAAATCTTGGCGCAGTTCCAGTTGGCAGAGTTCACACCGGGATAAGCCCCGCGGAAGATGGCCTCCGTAGATCCGGGCATATTCCAGCTCTGCTTCACAGTCCAGAAGATATCTGCATAACACGTCTCCGCATTCTCGTCCCGCTCATGGTCATAGATGTTAGAATACTTGTACTCTGCGAGCTTGTATTTCACGGTACCCCTGTTTACCAGGTCCAGTGCCTTGCCCAGCGTCTCTGCAGCCTTTCTGCAGTACTCGGTATCATAATCGTAGGTCTTCCCGTTCGAACTCGCACCCAGCAGCTGGGCCACGCCACCGTTCTTCGTCTTCTCCATCTCCTTCATCAGCGGAGACCCCGCCCAGAGGTAGCACTTGCCCAGATAACAGAGCGCCATGAACTTGTTCACCCTCAGGTCGTTCTTTCCTGAAGTCTGCATACCGGCAAGCGTCTCATCCCAGTCGTATGGAAGCAAGTCGTATGCCTTCTCAAAGTCTTCTGCGCAACGGTCTGCACACTCCTGAAAACTCAGTCGCGGCAGCTCGGGGATGCTTGAAGACTCAAAAGCCATGTCGATATAAGGGAAACCGCCGAAGTAGCACATCAGCTCAAAATGCCACCAAGCACGGAAGAAATACATCTGTCCGAGCAACAGGTCGCGCTCTTCGTCCGATCCTACAAGCGACTTGATTTGCGCAATACCCATGTTACACTTACGGATGCAGTACCATGAGTTTTTCCAAAGCGAACTTCTGTCACCGTTCAGCCAGCACTGGCTGTTCGTCCACCAGTTACGGTAGTTGCCAAGGTCCACCTGATGGTCCATGTGGGCATACCCCTCAGGATTGTGCACCGCGTCATCGCCGAAGTTCCATGCCGTACAATAGTTGATCTTCTCCTTGTCAGGAATCAGGCTATAGATTTCCTCAATATATCCCTGGAAATTGCGGTAGTTCTTGAAAGCCTCGTCCTCTTGCACGATCGACTCCGGGTCCTTATCCAGCCAGTCTGTGCAGGATGAAAAGGAAGCTCCGCCTGCCAGAAGGAGCAGCGAACTACACAAAAGGGTTTTAAAATTATTATATTTCATAACTGTAAATCTTAATTCTAATTCGTGAAATTCGTGGTCTTATATGTTAAGCTTAATTCCGAAGTTATAACGTCTGACTGTTGGGTAAGCACCACCGCCACCACTGAATCCGTAGTTACTTTCACGGTCGTCAGGCATTTTTGTAATCAAGAAGAGGTTATTACCGTTCAGGTAGAGTTTCAGGCTTGAGAAACCAAGTTTCTTAATCCAGCCCTTCGTCCATGTATAGGCGATCTCCACGTTCTTCAGGCGGAAATACGAACCGTCGAAAAGGAACTGCGTACCGTCGTTGTAGGAAACCTGTGTGGTGAAACGAGGTACTACTACCTCACCTGTCCCGTCAACAGGATTCCACCAGGTACCATTGTCATAAACAGTAAGAAGCTTGTTGTTGAAAGAGGTGAGACCTACGTCACGTGTGACGCCTATTACACCATAGAGCTGAGCAAACATACTCCAACCCTTCCACTCCCATCCGATCGTGGCGTTATAAGTGTGCTCGGGAGTTCCTGTGTAACCGTAAGGAGCCTGGTCATTGGTCTCGTCAACAACACCATCACCATTGAAGTCCACAATGTAATGGTCGCCGATCAACACTTGGCTATCGTCCTTCTCACGCGCAGGCGTACTATATAATTCATCATACGTACCGATAAACCCATTGTCAATGAACGACCAGTATTGTCCCTGACTGTAACCTTTAGCTTTACGGTAATTGGGGATCAATGCAGGGTCATCCTTTTCTATAATCTCGTTATGCGCATAGGTATAGTTGGCATTTGTCCAGAAACGCATACCATTATTCAATACCTTATTGAAGCGGACTTCAATCTCAAAACCATAGTTCTTCATCTTACCCTTGTTGATGTCAGGCGTCATAGCTGCACCATAGTATGAAGGCACAGAACGGTTGGCACCGCTAATAAAGATATCATAACGGTCGTCACGGAACCAGTCAAAGCTACCGGCGAACATACCGCCAAGGAAGGCATAGTCGAAACCGACGTTCACTTTCTTTACCGTTGCCCAACGCAGGTCAGGAGCAGCGATGGTAGCCTCCTTATAGCCGACAAACGGACTTGAAGAGCCGTCAATACCCATACTGAAACCATTACCATTATTCAACACCTCCCAACCAGTCAGGTAAGCCCAACGTGCACCGGCATTATCATCACCAATCTCACCAATAGAGCCACGAATCTTGAACATGTCAATAATCTTCTTGTCTTTCAGCTTCTTCATGAATTTCTCATCTGAGACCATCCAACCAAGAGCTCCAGAACAGAAGAATACAAAGCGATGGTCCGGAGAGAACTTCTGCGAACCGTTATAAGCACCATTGAACTCGGCGAAATATCTGCTCTTATAGTCGTATGTTGTACGGAACACCCAGTCCTCGCGACGATTCTCGAGGTCGGCATTACCCGCATTGATACGACGTTTCCAGTTACCCATAAGGGTCACGTTATGATCGCCTAACTGACGCCCCCAGAAGAGCTGTAAAGACATTTCCGTTGCACGGCTCGTATAACTTACGTTACCTGCCTCTGTAGTCCAGTCGCGGCTTTCATAGAAATCAAAACCTGTTGTAGCATTAATAGCTGTCTCATAAAGAATCTGGCCATCTTCTGGAAGCATGTAGGCGTTCTTCACTGCGTGCAGGTCACTGATACCACGGCTACCCTCATTGAATTGGTTGTCCCACGAGATGGTTCCCCTGGCAATAAGACCCTTTGTGATAAAACCAAGATCCTGCTCAAGGGCAAAGTCTGTGAAGACACGTGTAATTGTACCCAGCTCATAACCCGACGTTGCGACACTCCTTGGAGAGTTCTCGATGTTGGAAACCAGCGGATAGTAACCCCACGATCCGTCAGAGAACTGAACAGGGAAGAGGTTTGGCGCCATACCGTAAGCACCAGCCCATTTCTGCTGCTGGAAGAACTCACCATTATTACCATAATAATAACGCGGCGTCTTCTGCTGGGCATTAGAACCTGCCAGGTTTACCTTGAACTGTGTGGTCTTCGTAATCTGGAAATCAAGATTTGAACGTACATTCAAACGATTATAAGTATAACCACCTTCATAACCCTGATGGTTGTCCCAAATCTTCGTCATATCGCCTTCGTTCTGGAAGTCGAATGCCACGAAATACTTGACGAACTTCGTACCACCAGAAATATTGAGGTTTGTATTATAAGATAGTGTAAAATCTTTAAACATCTCCTCTTGCCAGTCAACGTTTGGATAGCGTTCTGCCTGACTATAGTCACCAAGGTAGTTTCCGTTAGCATCATAATTCGGCTTAACTGTATAATCCTGATTGCGGAAGTTGTTGATGAACGTCTGTGGACGATAGTATGTCCAAGAAGCGTCACCGCCAATGGCCAACTCATGCTCGATAGCCTGGTTACGGAACATATAGCCATCATAGGAGTCATACTTACGCGGGAGCTTAGATACAGCCTTCAGTGTCGCGTTGAAGCCGACATCAATCCTTGCCTTGCCTTCTACACCACGCTTAGTGGTAATCAGGATAACGCCGTTAGCACCTTCCACACCATAAACTGCCGTAGCCGACGCATCCTTCAAAACTGAGATGGTTGCCACTGAAGTCACATCAACCGACTTAATCTCACGCTTCACACCATCTACAAGGATAAGCGGCTGGGCGTCTTGGTTCCAAGCTGCGGCACCACGGATGTAAATTCGCGGATCCTCTTCACCCGGCTGACCTGTAGAGGCAATTGTAGCGATACCAGGGAGGTTACCTGTCAGGGCCGCACCTACACTACCGATACCTGCAGCACGCTCCAGCACCTCACCTGTGGTCTGAGTAATAGCACCCACCACAGAGGCTTTCTTCTGCTGTCCATAACCCACAACAACCACTTCCGAAAGCTGAGTATTGTCGGTCAGGGTCACTTTGAACATGCGTTGCTTACCAACTTTCTGTTCTTTGGTGTTCATTCCTACATAAGAGACAACGATGGTCGATGACTCGGACGGAACACTCAGGGCGAAATTACCATCGAGATCCGTCACCGTACCCACCGACGTATTTCCCTTAATCACAACGGAGGCTCCTATCAGCGGCTCTCCGTTAGAGTCTGTAACCGTTCCCTTAACAGCAATGCCTTGTGCCCACGCTGAGGCGCAGACCAAAAGCATCAACGACAATGCCGACAAGCGACATTGCCCTTTTGCCCATGGCAGAACGGTCCTCAAAAAATTTGTTAATTGTTTCATCTAACTATTGATTTTGATTCGAATCCATTGTTTTGCGAGCGCAAAATTAATTAATATTATTTAAACTTCATTTATAATAGATATCATTTTATTTATAGATATGCGGAATGTTACAAATCGCAAAGTAATGGTTATAATTAAAAAAGAATCCCTTTAAACGGCCAGCCGTTTAAAGGGATGAAGCAAAGGGATTAATAATGATTAGTGGATGCGGAAGTTCCACTTAGAGTTGTCACTTGAGAAATCGTACTTGGCGAGGGTTGGTGTAGAGTCGCCTGCCGAGTAGAGGCAGTACGTGGTGTTAACACCCTCGATGCCTGGGATAGCCTTCGGCATGATACGGTAGGTACCATCGGTGAGCTGCTCGATACGCCAGAGCTGTTCGTCAGCACCGGTGTAGGCGGGAACGGTGGTCACCTCCTTGTCGGCAGTAGCAGCCAGAGCACGCTCAGTGCCCTCGATGGTAATCTTGAAGTACGGATTGCTGAGGTAGCCACCTGCTTCATCAACGGGAGTGATGGTCCAACGCTGGTGAGGACGGAACATAAAGTCGCCGATGCGGGCGGGGATATCACCCTCAGGCCAGGTACCACTCACCTCTTCCAATGTCTGGTTGGCAATGGGCTTGGCAGGCTCCTGCATCTGATTGCGGTTGAACCAGCCCTGACGCTGCTGCTGCATGCGTACGAAATCGACGGCGAGTTCGAGGGCATAACCACGACGCTCACTCAAAATCGCCAAGTTTCCACCCTTGAAGTTGTCTCCGGCCACAGGCCAACCATTCTTCCAAACCAATGGACGGACAGCAAGCGTAGAACGTCCGCTGAGTTCAAAGTCTGCCTCCCAGTGGAACGACATCACCTCAACACCCTCGTCAACGATGAAACGTCCGAAGTGTCCGGCACCGCAGGCGCGCTCTTCAGCGGCAATTACCATCTTACCGCCACCATGGAACATATCACGGCCCACATTATCAATGTACGGACCCTCAACGCTACGGGAACGGCCTACAACGATATTATAGGTAGAGTTGACACCATCGCAACAAGTACCATGGGTACCAAGCAGATAGTACCAGCCATCACGATACATGAGGTCGGAGGCCTCACAGTCGATGGCGATATCCTTTTCCTTATTACCTGCCTTGCGGAAGCCTGTTTTAGGATCGAGTTCGATGAGGCGGATGGTACCGAAATAGGTACCGTAGCTCACCCACAGACGGCCAGTGGTGGGATCGAGCAACAGACCTGGGTCGATGGCGTCCTGATCCTCCATACCATCGGAGAAACATACCTCGGTAGCCACAGACCACTTGAAATCTGGTGACTTCGGGTCAAGCGTCTTGTTCCACATGGTGAGGATTCTACCTGCATGGCCACCACCGAGGCCACCACCAGTGGCACCATAGATGCATAAGTAACGGTCACCTATCTTCAGTACGTCGGGGGCTGCACCGCCTCCGGGGCGGTCTGCGCCGCTATTCCAGCTCCAGCCGTCCTCGGAAATGAGACCTCCGCCACCAGTGCCAAAGGTGTAATACTTACCGTCGCACTCGGCCAGCGTCGAGGGGTCGTGAATATAGGGTGCGCCAATCTGCGCGTTTGCTGCTGTGGTCAATGTCAGTGCCACAAGAATGCTATATAGTCTTTTCATAATGCTTTATTGTGCTTTTATTGAATAGTTCTTTACAGGGTTACCTTTCTCATCGAGGAAGCGGACACAGAAGTCGCTCATGCCAGGACCGTTGATGACGGCACCACGCAAAATATTGCGACCCTTCTTGAGGGTAAGGCGCGACGACATGGCATCATCCTTCACCATACGACGGTCTCCAGAGAGCAGCAGAGCTTCCTCACCATTGAGCCACCACATGGAGGCAGAATTGGAGCCAACAGCCAAACGGACGTTCTCGATATCCTCATCGCAGTCAATAATCGTAACAGTCCAGAAGAGAACTCCATAGACCTGCTGCCCCCACTTCTCAGCGAATCGGAAGAGTTTCACATTGTAGTTCTCGCTGTCGAGGGCATGCCAGGTGAGTGTCTGCTTCACTGTCGTGACCTTAGGCTCGGTAGGCTCCTGTCCAAAGCCACGTCCAAAGCCGGGAGCCACTTCCACCTTCTTATAGGCAGCCTTTACCTTCTGACCGTCCTTTGGCACGATAGTCTGCTGATCTTTGAAGTACTCGGTAGCGAAGTTCTCACGCAGATAGCTGTCGGTGAAGACGGTGTTGCCACTGTTGGGTTTGTCGAGGGGCTCGAGGATGAGCCAGCGACGGATGAAACCGTCATCATCTGGCTGTGCAGAAGCGGTGGTGACAGGCGAGAAGTACTTGGGACGGTTCTTGAACTGTACCCAGTCTACGCTGACGCCAGCTTCACCCTCGCTGGTAATCACCAGGTCGCTGACGCCCTTCGGCATGTATGCCAGAGGAGCGGTCATGGTGAGCCACTGGTTGCTGAAGTCGCGACGGAACATGGCGGGAGCACCAGCGGGCGACTCAGGCTTGACGGTCATGTCGATCTTTGCCAGGATCTTTCCGTCTGCAGTCTTCTCACGGACATAGAAGGTGGTATTCTCGGCAGCTTTAGCACTGATGAGAATATAAGCGTCGGTGAGACAGTTGAAGTCGATGTCGTTGTAACGGATCCAGCTACCCTTGTTGGGAAGGATAGCTTCGTAGCCACGGAAGGTGTTGACGGTATCAATGAGTTCTGTGATTACATCGCTACTAGCACTGCTATAACGGTCGATCTCGATCTTCTCCGTAGCCTGGTTGATACCTACGCCACGCATTGTGGGCTTCACCTCCTGAATAGTACCGTCGGCATTGAAGAACAATTTCTCTATGCAGACAGAACGGCGCTTGTCATCACGCGGAGAGAACCAGTTGCGGTGGTAGAACAGATACCACTGGCCCTTGTAGTTGATGATGCTGTGATGGTTGGTCCAGCATCCGTTGTCATGCTCAGCCATGATAAGTCCCTTATACTCGTATGGCCCCATCGGATTCTTACTCATGGCATATCCAAGAACCTCGGTATTTTCCCTCACGTACGGATAAGTAAGGTAATAGTTGCCATTGTACTCGAAAGCGAACGGACCTTCAGCCTGACGGTTGGGCAGGTCTTTCAGACAATTTACTCCCTTCATCTCAAACTCGCGCTCGCCCCACTTGACGGTTTCCGATGGAGTGTCGTCGGCAAGTTCTTTCATATTGTCTTTGAGTTTGGCACAACGACCAGCACCCCAAAAAATGTAAGCATTGCCGTCGGATGCCAAAAGCACACACGGGTCAATGCCGTTGATGCCCTTTATTGGCTCCGGTTCAGGAATGAACGGTCCCTCAGGACTGTCTGCGATGGCCACACCTACACCAAAGCCCCTGCCTTCAGAAGAACCGGCCGGGAAATAAAAATAGTACTTCCCGTTTCTCTCTACACAGTCGGGAGCCCACATCGAATAGGAGTTGGGACGCACCCAAGGCACTTTGTTCTGGGCGACAATCACACCGTGATCAGTCCAGTCGGTCAGGTTCTCTGAGGAGAAGACATGATAGTCCTCCATGCAGAACCAGTCCTGACGCTGTCCCTCGGGGGGCATGATGTCGTGCGAGGGGTAGAGGTACACCTTATTATTAAATACGCGGGCGGTGGGGTCAGCCGAGAACTGGTCGCGGATGACGGGGTTCTGTGCCGACATCAAAAGCGGCACACCCAAGAGTAATACAGTTAAGTTCTTTTTCATCTTATTATTATTAAGAATTTAAGTTTTTGAGTTGCAAATTTAATGAAAGTTTCGTTAAGTTCCAAATCAAATTACCAAATGAAACCCATAATGTTATATATCATAAAGTTTCTGATACGAATTGTTAATCACGACATGTATTATTATGCAGAAAATTTCGTAACTTTGCGCCCGAAAATAATAGAGCAATGAAAAGAAACATGATTATCCTGAGAATAGCTATTCTCATCCTATTCATCTGCTTCACCACGGGCGTGCGTTCACAGGGGGTAAAACCGCTGCCAACCATCCACGTGGAAGGCAAGTGGCTTGTAGACAAACATGGAAACCACGTAGTGCTACACGGCGTGATGGACACACCGAATATGTACTTTAACGGCTGGCGCTGGGGAAATCCTTGGAATCCCAGCGACTATGCCGACTACAATCTCTCTGGCATGAAGAAGTGTCTGGCCTATTTCGAGAAGATCTTCACGGGGCTCGAGCAGGCGAAGTGCAACGTGTTCCGTCTGCATCTCGATCCCGCCTGGACCAACGATCCCGACAACAGCTACCTGTATGAGGGAGCCGAGGGGCAGGCTGCCGATGCCTCAGGCGAGGCCGACATCAGGAAGTTCAATCCCGCCCGGCTGAAAAGGACGCTGACATCGCTCTACCTGAAGCTGGCGGAGATGGCGATGGACCACGGCATGTATGTGGTGGTGCGTCCCCCAGGCGTCTGTCCGGGTAACCTGAAGGTGGGCGACTACTATCAGGAGTATCTGAAGACCGTGTGGGACATCTTCTCCCAAGAGGAGTTCGTCAGGGCTCATGCCGGGCAGATCAGCATCGAGCTGGCCAACGAGCCCGTGAACCTGAGAAACGCCCAGAACAAAGACGACTCCCGGGCCCTGCACGACTACTTCCAGCCCATCGTCGACAAGATCCGGGAGAACGGCTTCACGGGCATCATCTGGGCGCCCGGCACTGGATGGCAGTCGAACTATAAGAACTATAAGACGCACCCCATCGAGGGCGACAACATCGGCTATGCCGTCCACGACTACACTGGCTGGTATGGCTGCAGCGACGAAAGCGTAGACCGTGACAAGGACATTGAGAAAAGCAAGGAGAAAAAGATCAAGGAGTTCCACAGTTCCGTACCTGTGGTTGACTTCGCCCCTGTGATCATCACCGAGGTCGACTGGAGTCCGAGAAATCCTGGCGAAGGTCACTACGACGAGCACGGCAACTGGGTAGAGCCCAACTACGGCACATGGTCCACGGGCTCCACCTCGAAGTGGGGCGTATGCTATAAGGCCATGCTCGACCACTTCGGCAATATCTCGATGACCCTCTCAGGTACAGCCTGTCTCATCGACATCGACCAGCTGCTGAAAGACGGCTCAGTGGTGCCGGCTTTCGGCGGCGTGGAGGAAGCTTGCGGCAAGGCGTGCATGGACTGGTATGCGGAGTACTACCAGGTCAACTGGCCCCATGCCGACGATGAGACTGGAATCAGAGACGTGAAAAGCGAGGGAGAGAGAGAAAGAAAGCGTGAAGTGGTCTACGACCTATTGGGGCGCAAGGTCCCGGGTAATAAGCCAGGAATCTATGTGATTAACGGAAAAAAACAGATCATAAGATGAAAAGAAGAATTCAACTGATGCTGACTGCCTTGGCCGCCTTGACTGCCCAGGCACAGACTTCGACGGTTTGCAATGCTGACGGCACCGTCACCTTCCAGTACAAGAACGACCTGGCCCGTGAGGTGCTGGTCGATGTGCAGTTCGCAGGCCGCAACGCGATGACGCGCGATGCCGGGACAGGCCTGTGGACGGTAACCCTCGGCGTTCAGGGAGATCTGAAATCCCCGGTGGCGCCCGACATGTATCCCTACTGCTTCATCGTCGACGGTGTGAGCGTCATGGATCCCGAGAATCCACAGTATTTCCCCAATGAAGGCTTTAAGAACAGCCTGTTAGAGATTCCTGCCCAAGAAGGCAGTCTGGCGCACGACATCAAGAACGTACCCCACGGACAGATAGACTATATCCACTACTACTCCAAGAGTCTTGGTGTCACCAACCAGGCCGTGGTCTATCTGCCTCCAAAGTACAAGGAGAACCCTGACAAGAAATACCCCGTGTTCTACTGTATCAGCGGTACAACCGATACCGAAGAGGTGTATTATAAGGTAGGTCGTGTGAACTATATCCTCGACAACCTCTTAGCTGAGGGCAAGGCCGAGGAGATGATTGTGGTGCTGCCCTACGGCAATCCCTACAAGCTGCTGCCGACACCGCAGACGGGTATGTTCGGGGCACCGGGGTCGCGCTTCGGAAGCGATGTGTTCAGCCTCGACCTGAACAACGACCTGATGCCCTATATCGAGAGTCACTACCGTACCATCAACGATGCCGACCACCGTGCCATCGGCGGTTTCTCACGTGGTGGTAATCAGGCACTTTTCAACGGTCTGAGCCATCTCGACAAATTCGCCTACCTCTGCAGCTACAGCTCGTTCACCTCGACAGATATCCCCGGGGTCTACGACAACGCCCAGGATACGAACAGTAAAATCCGTCTGTTCTGGCTCGGTGTGGGCACGGACGATTTCCTCTATGGTAATGCCCGCGACTATATGGAGTTCCTCGACAAACACGGCATCCGTAGCGTGAAGGAATATACCCACGACAAGTTCGGCCACACCTGGATGAACGCCAAGTATTTCCTAAGCAAGACCCTGCCGCTGCTCTTCAACCCTACTGCCGCTGAGGAGGCAATGAAGAACGCACAGCCCACCCTCGCTGCCACTGGCAAGGAACAGCAGTTCACAGCTGGTGTGATGGCCCGTCTCTTCCCTCGTCCCATCCTCTCACCGGAATACAAATACGACAGCGTGATCTTCCGCATGAAGGCGCCCGATGCCCAGGAGGTGAAACTCGCCGGAGAGATCTTCGGCAAACCCATCGCCATGCAGCGCGACAGCGATGGAGTGTGGAGTGCTGAGGTTGACGAGCATATCTACGAGGTCTTCACCTATTACTTCCTCGTGGACGGTACCCCCGTGGCAGACCCGCAGAACATGTACCTCGCCCCCTCGAAAGGCTTCAAGCCCAGCATCTGCAACAATCCCGCTGCCACATTCAACTACGGCAGTATGGCTGACAACATCGAGCACGGTGTGGTGAGCTACGACCTGAACAACCAAGTGGCACGTTATATTCCTGCTTATGGCGAACCGCAGTTCTGCATCCAGCTTATCCCCGGCAAGGATGACACCATCGAGAGTTGGTTCAAGATTGGCGGTGCCGACGTAATGGCCGACAAACTCATCGGTCAGAAGAAACTCCCACCGTTCTGCATCATGACGGGCTGTGAAGGCAAAGGCTCCTGCTGTCAGGGTAAAGACCAGAAGTGTGACAAAAAAGTCTATACCCTCAAAGCCGACGATTATCCCAACTGGCCTGAGCGCCGCCATGCCCTCGAGTCTATTCTCGACTCCCTGATGCTACAAGCCGCTGCAAAAGGAGATATCAACATCAACCTACCCCTCTTCCAGACGAAATACACAGCCGATCCTTCACCCATCGTGGTGGGCGACCGCCTATTCCTCTTCACTTCTCACGATGCCTCCCCGGAGGACATCCCCGACATAAACGAGAAAAGTTCCGCAGGCTTCTTCATGTACGACTGGCTGCTGTGGTCTACCACCGACATGGTGAACTGGACAGAACACGGTGCCGTTGCCTCGCTGAAGGACTTCTCCTGGCGTTCGCGTGAGAATGGCGGCTGGGCCATCCAGACGGTGGAGCGCAACGGCAAGTACTACCTCTATGCCCCACTCCACGGCCACGGCATTGGCGTACTGGTGGCAGAATCCCCCTATGGTCCTTTTAAGGATCCCCTCGGCAAGCCACTGGTATGGGACCAGAGCAACTGGTTCGACATCGACCCCTCCGTCTATACCGACGATGACGGACAGGCGTGGCTCTACTGGGGTAATCCGCACACATTCTATGCCCCTCTCGGCGAGGATATGATCTCGCTGAAGGGTGAAGTGACGAAACTGCCGCATATCAAGCACTATCAGGAAGGGCCGTGGTTCTATAAGAGGAGAGAAGGAGAGAAGGAGAGAAGTAGTAAGTATTATCTGGCTTATGCCAGCACCTGCTGTCCTGAGGCCCTCGGATATGCCATGAGCGACTCTCCTACAGGTCCCTGGGAATGGAAGAACTACATCATGCGCCCCACCCTCCGCGACCGAGGCAACCACCCCGGCATCTGCGACTTCAAGGGCCACTCCTACATCTTCGGACAGAGCTACGACCTAATGCATCTCGACACGTTCACACACCACGAGCGCCGATCGGTCTCTGCTGCAGAAATAACCTACAACGAGGACGGCACCATCAACGAAGTACCCTACTGGCTGGACCAGGAGCCTCTGAAACAACTCTGCTGGCTCAATCCCTTTGAGCGGGTGGAAGCAGAGACGATGAACTGGGGCTACGGTCTGAAGAGTGCGAAGATGGGAATCCCCAACACGGGTGTCGTGGCGGACATGCCTTTCTCAACAGGCAAGAAGAATATGTATATCTACGACATCAATGATGGTGAGCTGATCCGTCTTCGTGGCGTGGACTTTGCGGGAGGCGCCAGCCGATTCCGCATCACCGCCGCTTCCACAGGCAGCTGTACCATTACTTTGCGTCTCGACAGTCAGGACGGCCCCGTCATTGGCACCGTTGTCATCTCCAAGACAGGCAACGTAGAGAAATATAAATCCTTCAGCACGAAGGTCAGCAACGCCTCGGGTGTCCACGACCTCTATCTCTGTTTCAGCGATACGACAGGCGACACCCATCTCGACTGGTGGCAGTTTAATTAAATCGATAGATAGTAGTTATGAAGATCATGAGATTATTGCTTTTGTGCCTAAGTGCACTGTTTATTGGCTGTAATACAGCCGTCGATATCGAACAACAAGTAGATGAGCTCTATGCGAAGATGCCCCAGGAAGAGCGCATTGCCCAGTTAAGGAGCATGTATATGGACGACCTGTTCAACGAACAGGGAGAGCTCGACACAGCCAAGTGCTGCGAGCTGATACCATACGGCATCGGCCACTTCTCGCAGTTCTGCATGCAGCAGCCCCGCGACCCCAACGAGTTGCGCGATCGTGCCATAGCCATCCAGGACTGGCTGATGCACAACACCCCTAACGGCATCCCCGCCCTCTTGCACGAGGAAGTGCTCTCAGGTGTCAACACCAAGGGCTCCACCATCTATCCCCAGCAGATAGGTCAGGCCTGTTCGTTCAATCCCGAGCTAGCTGAGATGAAGACGTTCCAGACAAGTACGGCCTTACGCAAGATGGGTGGCATACTAGCCCTTTCGCCGATGGTCGACGTGTGTCGCATCCCCTCATTCAACCGTTTGGAAGAGTCCTACGGTGAGGATGGCTATCTCTCTGCCGTCATGGGTGTCGCATTCGTGAAAGGGTTGCAACAGAGAGACCTGAAGAAAGGTGTGGGAGCCTGCTCGAAACACTACCTCGGCTACGGCGGTGGTGGCGATGCCAACGAGAAGGAACTGATGGAAGAGATCCTCCTGCCCCACGAGACGATGATCCGTCTGGCTGGCAGCAAGTGTGTCATGCCAGGTTATCATGATGTGCATGGCATCAGGTGTGTCGCTAACAGCGAGATCCTGCAGGACATCCTTCGCGACTACGTAGGCTTCGACGGTATGGTGGTGAGTGACTACACCGCCATCGACCAGCTGCCAGATCTGGAGAACGAGGTCACAAAAGCCGCTGCTGCCATCAATGGCGGCAACGACGTGGACTTCCCCTTCGGTGCCAACTACAAATACCTGCAGGAGGCCATCGACAAGGGACTGGTAAAGCCCGAGGTGCTCGAGCGTGCTGTCAAAAACGTCCTCCGCCAAAAGTTCCGTGCAGGACTCTTCGACAAGGATGCCTACCTCTATTCGAAGGAAGACATCAAGCTCGACACGCCCGAAGAGCGTCAGACGGCCTACGACATCGCCAAGCAGTCAGTAGTGCTCCTCGAAAACAACGGCATTCTGCCTTTGGATATCACAAAGCTCAAAGTTCAAAGTTCTTCGCAAAGCGAAGCGGCAAAGCCGAGCGCAAAGCTCAAAGTCCTCCTAACAGGACCTAACGCCAACTCCATCTGGGCCATGTGCGGTGACTACACCTATCCCGCCATGTCGTACTTTTGGAAGAAGAAGGAAGACGTTCCTAACCAACCTCACATCGTGAAACTGCTTGAGGGTCTGACCGACCGCAAACCGGAGGGTATCAACCTGATGTATTCCCGTGGTTGTGACTGGACGGAGGAGATTGAGACCAAATACGGTGAACTGGGTGACGAGCGTGCCTGGGAGTATGATATCCTCCACCGTAAAGTGGACGCCGGAGAGAAGGCCGACAAAGCGGAAGCCCTCACGATGGCCAAAGAGGCCGACGTTATTATCGCTGCCGTCGGCGAGAATGTGATGCTCTGTGGTGAGAACCGTGACCGCCTGACGCTCCGTCTGCCAGGAAAGCAGGAACAGTTTGTGGAGGAACTCATCAACACGGGCAAGCCTGTGGTATTGGTGATGTTCGGAGGCAGAGCACAGATCGTGTCTGGTCTTGCTGAGCGTTGTGCAGCCGTCATCCAATCCTGGTACCCAGGTGAAGAAGGAGGTAACGCCGTAGCTGACATCCTCTATGGAAAGATATCCCCATCGGCCAAGCTCTCCGTCAGTTACCCAAACACCGAGATCTATGAGCCCATCTGCTACAATTATTCCGCAGAACAGGATTCACGCATTCAATGGCCTTTCGGCTATGGCCTCACCTACACCACTTTTGAGTACAGCAACCTGAAGATGGATGACGAAGTGATGACAGACGACCAGTGCGTCAGTCTCTCCTTCGAGGTGAAGAACACAGGTAAAATGGCTGCCGACGAGATCGCACAGATATATGTCTCGCCGACAGAAGATAGTCAGAACATCCGTCCCATACAGTTGCAGGGCTTTGCCCGTGTGTCGCTCCAGCCTGATGAAACAAAGACCGTAAAAGTGAAACTCTACACTGAGCAGTTTGGCTTCTACAGTCATGAAGGCAAGCGCCAATGGAACATCCTTCCCGGCACGTTCATCGTAAAAGTGGGAGCATCATCAACTGATATCAGGTTACAAGATAAAGTCACCTTAGCTGGCGAGCCTGTCATCATGCCCCTGAGGGAGTTCTATTTCTCAGAGAGTACGGTAGAGTAAGTTTTAGTTTATATACATCATGAAAAGAAAAGTTCTTAAAATGAGCCTGTTGGCATGGGGATTATTGTTCTCCATGGCGGCAAAGGCACAGTTATCAACAAACCCCGACAAGTTCTTGGGTAACATCACAACAGGATGGAACAGCGACATGGACACCGACGGTTTCATCTTTTCCGACTACTGGAACCAAGTGACGCCTGAGAACGCTACAAAATGGGAGAGTGTGGAAGGAAACAGACATGGCACCTACAATTGGGGAGGTGCCGACAAAGCATACAAGTATGCGAAGGAACATGGTTTTCCGTTCAAGTTCCACACCCTCGTATGGGGATCTCAGTATCCCAGTTGGATGAACAACCTCTCCACAGAAAAACAATACGAAGCCATCGTGCAGTGGATGGATGAAGCCAAGAAGCACTATCCCAACCTGCAGATGATCGACGTGGTGAACGAGGCTGTCAGCGGTCATGCTCCTGCCCCTTATAAGGAAGCCCTCGGCGGCGACGGCAAGACGGGCTACGACTGGATCATCAAAGCCTTCGAGATGGCCCACGAGCGTTGGCCAGATGCCATCCTCATCTATAACGACTATAACACATATCAGTGGAATACCGATCAGTTTATCAATCTCGTCAAGACCATCCGTGATGCAGGCGCACCTGTCGACGCCTACGGTTGTCAGGCTCACGATCTGGGAGGGTGTAGTGCCAGCACGCTCAAGGCCTCGCTGAAAAAGATTCAGGATGCGCTGAAGATGCCGATGTATGTGACAGAATATGATATTGCCTCACAAAACGACAATGAACAGTTGCGCGACTATAAGGCACAGATTCCCCTGCTGTGGGAGGCAGACTATTGTGCTGGCGTCACTCTCTGGGGATGGATCTACGGTAAGACCTGGACTGATAACGGCAAGGGCTACTCGGGCATCATCAAGAATAAGAAGGAGCGTCCTGCCCTGGAGTGGCTGCGCGAGTATATGCAGAGTGATGCCGCCAAGACAGCCAAGAGTCCGTTCCCTGGTATGGTAAAGGAAGCTTCGGTTTATGTGAAGGCTGGAGAAATCAGCGTCGGGAAGGGTACATTAGTACCCATAACCATAGACGCAAGTCTGAAGACCAAGACCATCGAGAGTGTAGCCGTCTACGTGAACGACGAGGAGATCATCCCCAGAACGGCAGAGACGAGAAGTGCCAATGGCGGGCAGACTTATCTGGCAGAATATACGCCAACGGAAAAGGGCGACTACACAATCAAGACAGTGGTGACGGCCACCGATGGTACGAAGTACGAACGCTACTCAGGCTTCACAGTCTATGGCCCGCGTGAACCTTACAACGGTGTCAAGCAGATTCCCGGCATCTTCGAGGCCGAGGACTTCGACTCTGGCGCAGAGGGATACACCTTCCACGACTCCGACAACATCAACGAGGGTGACGTGAAGAACTACCGCAAAGATGGCGAAGGCGTGGACCTCGTGAAGGGTAACGGTGGAACGGTCATCGGCTATACAGCCCAGGGTGAGTGGCTCGACTATACGGTGAACGTCAGCCAGGCTGGTGAGTACGAATACGAGGCTACGGTATCCTCTGGCAACGACGGTGCAGCCTTCAGTATCTCCATCATCAACGACAAGGGAACGACTCAGCTCGCTAAAGTCAGTGTACCCAAGACAGGCGACAACGACTGGAGTAAATATAAGGTTGTCAAGGGCAAACTCAGCAAGCCGCTCGAGGCTGGTGAGCAGATCCTGCGCCTCACTATCGACGGTGCATACGCCAACATCGACAAGATTGAGATCAAGAGCACCGAGACGGGTATCAACGCCGTTACCATCGATGGCGAGCAAGATGCTGTCTACAACCTCGCTGGTCAGAAAGTGAACAGCCGTTATAAAGGTATCGTGATTCAGAACGGAAAGAAAATCATCAAATAAAGTAATCATCGCTCGGCTTTGCCGCTTTTACAAAGGCGACAGCCGACTAAAAGAAAGTTCAAAGTAACATGAAACGAACATTATTATCATCTATCATGCTGTGCATGGCCATGGTGGGCATGGCACAGCCTGCAGGCGGTTTCGGAGGATTCCAGGCGCCGCAAGTAAAACTCGAAACCTCACAGGAGTGGAAAGACGTGAACTATGCCGGTGACGACCAGGCCTATCACACCTGTGACATCTACCTGCCCAAGAAGGAAGCAGAGAGCTATCCCGTGGTGATCCACATCTACGGCAGTGCGTGGTTCAGCAACAGCAGCAAGGGTATGGCCGACCTCGGCACTATCGTGAAGAGCCTGTTGGAAGCCGGCGATGCTGTGGTATGTCCGAACCACCGTTCGAGAGTGGACGCCAAGTGTCCTGCACAGATCCACGACATCGGTGGCGTCATCCGTTTCGTACGTGGTGAGGCTAAGAAGTATAAGTTCGGCACCTCGTTCATCGCCACCAGCGGCTTCTCATCCGGAGGCCATCTCGCCTCGATAGCTGCCACCACCAGTGGCACGAAGCAGACGAAGGTGGGCACCGTGGACATCGACCTTGAAGGCAATCTGGGTAACTATCTCCAGGAGAGCAGTGACGTGAATGCTGCCTGCGACTGGAGCGGTCCTGTGGATCTCACGGCGATGGACTGTGGTGAGGGTATGAAGATGGGCGACAACTCGCCTGAGGACGTGTTGCTGAATTCGAAGCTCGCTAAGGAGCCAGACAAGTATCTCAGCCTGAGTGCCACCAATTATGTCGATCCCAACGACCCGCCAGTGATCATCTTCCACGGTGATCAGGACAGAGTGGTGCCTAACTGTCAGGGCAAGATGTTCTTTGAACTGCTGAAGGCAGCTGGTGTGAAGACGGAGGCTACATTCCCGGCTGACGGCAGTCACGGCGGGCCTCAGATGTACACCGAGGAGAACCTGCAGAAGATGGTACACTTCCTGGACTGCGTACGTCAGAAGGGTGCCTGCTGCAAGGATAAATGTTGCAAGGATAAATGTTGTAAAGAGGGTAAGTCGCGCATCATCGAGGACGGTGGAACGGGTGCCTATAAGGCTATCATGAAAGAAGAGGCCACCCTGCCCGAGCACACTGTGTTCGTGCCGCAAGACCTTTCCGTCTTCGGTGGTGAGAAGCTGCTGCCCGTGCTCGTATGGGGTAACGGTGCCTGCGCCAACTCACCATGGGAACACATGAACTTCCTCAACGAGATTGCCTCGCAGGGGTATATCGTCCTCGCAACGGGTATCATCCCCATGACCGATGAGTGGTACAAGGGTCCGATGTCGCGTACAGAGCAACAGATTGAGAGCATCGACTGGATCATCAAGCAGAATGCCGATCCTGCCTCTCCCTATTATCAGAAGATCGACGTGAAGAACATCTGCCTCTCAGGTATGTCCTGCGGTGGCCTGCAGTCGCTCTTCAACTGTGCCGACAAACGCATCACCGCCCTGATGATCTGTAACAGCGGACTCTTCAACCAGCAGAACGCCAATCAGGCTGTAGGCGGCATGCCCATGCCCCCGAAGGAGAAACTGAAGGAGATCCATACACCTATTATGTATCTGTTAGGTGGTGAGACCGATATCGCTTACGGTAACGGCATGGATGACTTCCACCGTATCGACCACGTGCCTGCCTATGCAGCCAACTTCCCCGTGGGACATGGCGGCACCTACCGCGAGCCTCACGGCGGCGAGTTTACCGTAGTGGCTCTGGCGTGGCTGAACTGGCAGCTGAAAGGTGACCAGGAGGCTGCGAAGCTGTTTAAGAACGGAGAACTGAAGAACCGTAAGGACTGGACACTGGAAACGAACGGGAAGTGATTGTTTATAGTTTAAAGTTTATAGTTTATAGATGATTACATCAAGCGTTCATGGGTGGAGGTACTTGTGCGCAGCACTTTTCACTTTTCACTTTTCACTTCTCACTTCCGCCCAGGGGGTGACATCGCCAAATGGCAGACTCTCGGCCCAGGCGGAGGGCACGACATTGGTCATCAACTACGAAGGAAAGAAGGCCCTGCAAATGGAAGAACTTCCTTTCGCCAATACAGATTTCTCTTTCGTTCGTCATGTGAAGGAAGACTATCGGATGCTCACGGGCAAACGTCTCGCCTGTTCTAACGAGGCCAATGAATACGTAACAACGTTAGGAGAGGGCATCAAGATGGTGCTGCGGCTATATAACGACGGCATCGCCTTCCGCTACGACTATCCTGAGGCATGGACGGGCAGCGATCCCACCGTCTTCCGCATTCCAGAGGGAACACGCCGATGGATGGAGCAATGGACGGACTCCTACGAGGGATTCTTCCCGCTGTCGACAACCTACAAGGTGGAACCCGTGCCGTCGTTCAGTGGCATCTCAAAGAGTGAGGAGGGTTATAACAACCGCTGGGGCTACCCTGCCCTGCTGGAACCTCAGGACGGACTCTTCGTACTCCTCTCCGAGGCCAATATCGAACATGGACAGAGTGCGTCGTGCCTTTATAACAATAAAGAACTCTTTAAGGTCGTGCCTGCAGACCGCACATTTGAATCCCCCGAGGGGGGATGGCCTAAGCAGGGGGATCGAGTAAATATTGTGAGAAACACCCCTTGGCGTGTGGCCATCATCGGCAGTCTCGCAGATGTGGTGGAGTCTACCCTCATCACGGATGTCAGCAATCCTTGTCAGCTGGAGGATACGAGTTGGATACAGCCTGGCGTGGTGTCATGGGTATATTGGGCCTATAATCATGGCTCTAACGACTACAACATCATCAAGAAATATGTGGATATGGCTGATACGCTTCATCTGCCTTACGTGCTCATCGATGCCGAGTGGGATCAGATGGACCAGCTGGCAAGCAATGAGGGCAAGACCATCGAGGACGCCATTGCCTATGCGAAGGAGAAAGGTGTGAAGCCGATGATCTGGTATAACTCCAGTGTGGGATGGGTGGACGGAGCGCCAACACCCAAGTATCGTCTGAACAAGCCCGAGGATCGTGAGAAGGAGTTCGCATGGTGTGAGAAACTCGGCGTCGCAGGTGTGAAGATTGATTTCTTCTCAGGCGATAACCAGATGAACATGGACTATTGTCTGGATCTGTTGGAGAGTGCAGCCCGTCATCATCTGCTTGTGAATTTCCACGGGGCCACCATCCCCAGAGGCTGGCAACGCACATGGCCGAACTTGATGAGTACGGAGGGCGTCTATGGTGCCGAGTGGTACAACAACGTGCCTACTTTCACGGCGAAGGCGGCTGCACACAACGCCACCTTGCCCTTCACACGTAACGTCATCGGGCCGATGGATTATACGCCTTGTGCCTTCAGCGACTCACAGCATCCGCATATCACCACTCATGCCCACGAACTGGCACTGACCGTACTCTTCGAGAGTGGCCTGCAACATCTAGCAGACAAGCCCGAGAGTTTCCTGGTACAGCCGCAGGAGGTGCAGGATTTCCTCAGCCATCTGCCCAGCGTCTGGGATGAGACACGTTTCGTAAGCGGCTATCCAGGTGAGAGTGTCGTCATTGCCCGTCGAAGTGGCAGCACCTGGTACATTGCTGGCATCAACGGCACAGATGAGGAGAAGGAGCTCGCCCTGCCGACAGAAGGTATTCTCTCACCTCTTACCTCTCACCACTCACCTCTAAAAATATCCGCTTTCCTCGATGCAGGAGAGCACCAGTGGCAGATACTCCCCTCTATTTCGCAGTTGTCTCCGACAGTCACCTGCAGACCACGAGGTGGTTTCGTCTATGTGGTGAGATAGTATTCAGGCACGGATTAACACGGTTTTTAGCAAAGACACGGCTTCCTATCCCAGTAGAAAGCCGTGTCCTTATTATTATATAAGGCCGTGTAATCCGTGCCAAAAAGCTCTTACTTGCTAAGTTTCTGCACGTATTTCACAGCTTCGCCGTCGCCTTTCAGCACATCAGCAAAAGCCTGCGGTTTGATGGTGACAGGACCACGCATGAACTCGGGAATATTGTAGCATTTCAAGAACTGACGATGGAAGTCAGGATCTGCACAAGGCAACTCAAAAGGTTTTGAGCCTTTTCCATTTTCGTCGATATGCGCAATAAAAGGACGGGTATAGTTTCCGTCGTCCCTGCGACTGCTGAACACCACCCAGCGGCCATTGCTGGACCAAGAGTGATAACTCTCCGTATCAGGTGAGTTAAGTTCGAAAGCCGGATGAGCCCTCTTGGCCATCAAATCGATCAGCCAGAGGTCTGCGTCATGGTGCCAGATATGGAACACACCGTATTTTGCCAATGTAAACATCAGGAAGCGGCCGTCAGGTGAGATGCGGGGCAGGGTGGCACTCATGCCCAAAGAGTCGGCATCAAACACCAGTTCTCGCGGACCGAACTGCATCGTGCCTGGATCGAAA
>JAEEGI010002615.1_pt1 | contig 43829 bp, 27 predicted proteins | sample 8958751 | NCBI WGS metagenome assembly JAEEGI01 (sample SAMN16246545, study PRJNA631951) | gut metagenome | biome: gut microbiome; feature: rumen; material: KS-attached | host: Bos | place: Iran: Karaj | collected 2018-10 | reverse complement strand
CTTGCCGTTCACCCAAACATGGGCCTCATAGTTCACAGCACCGAAATACAGGAGCGTCCTCCTCCCTTCTGCGGGATGCCAGGTGAAGTCCTTCTTGAACCACACCGTTCCCTCGTAGAAGAACAGCCGCTGGTCACGGGTGTTCCAGTCGGAGGGAAGCATCATCTTGTCAGACTTGTCGAAATCATATTCAATGAGGTCCTTGGGCGTCTGCGGTTTGGCATTCTGGAAAAAGCCCCACGGCGTAGGATTCATCCGGTAGTCGTAATAGCCTTCCTCCTGCACATCCACGATGTAGCTCCACTCCCCCGCGAGCGAGACGGTATTCCGTCCGGGAATGTTCCCGACCAGGGGAATCTCTTCGGCCCGGAGGGCCAGGGAACCGGCCAGAAGCAGAAGGGCCGAAGTCTTCAGAATCAAGTGCTTCATTCTCTAATCAGTTTTTCAGGAAGGGTTTTTCATGCGCCGGTATTCGGACGGAGAACAACCGTACTCCTCCCGGAAACACTGGCGGAAATAGATGAGACTGTTGATGCCGACATTCCACGCGGTCTCGGAGACGTTGAAATTCCCCGAGGCCAGCATCTCGGCCGCCTTCCGCATCCGGATCTTCCGGATATACTCGTTGGCGGAGATGCCCAGGAGCGATTTCATCTTGCGGTAGAGCGTGGAAACGCTCATGTGGAGGTTTTCCGAAAGCCAGACCACATCCAGGTTCTCGGAAGAAAGATTCTCCTCGATGAGTTCGGTGATCCGCCGGACAAATTCGTTGTCGATCGCCAGGAAGGAATTGGCGGCGACCTCCTGCTCTTCCCGCTCCCGGATGGCGCTTCCGAACTGTTCGGCCAGGCGCTGGCGGGATTCCAGCAGGTTGCGGACGCGGCTCCGGAGCATGCTGGCCGTGAAGGGCTTGGTCAGATAAGAATCGGCCCCGGCCTCATAACCTTCGCTCCGCGCCTCGTTCGTGTCCTTTGCGGTGAGGAGCACGACGGGAATATGGCTCACCTGCACGTCCTTCTTGATACGGGAACAGAGTTCGATGCCGTCCATCACCGGCATCATGATGTCGCTGATCACCAGGTCCGGCACCGACTTGAGGATGGCGGACCAGCCTTCGGCGCCGTCCTTGGCCAGCACGACGGTATAATCCTCCCCCAGGGTTTCCCGGATATAGTTCCGGATGTCCTCGTTGTCCTCCACGACGACCAGGATGGGTTTGGAATCCTGCCTCGGATCCGGCAAGGTCTCCTGCCCGGGCAGTTCCTCCCTGGCCGCCCTTTCCTCCAGCGGGATGGAGACCGTGAAGACGCTGCCCTTTCCAGGCTCGCTGTCCACGTGGATCTGCCATCCGGACAGTTGTACAAGGTTCTTGACAAGGGCCAGGCCGATGCCGGTTCCCTGGGCCAGATGGTCTCCGCGGACCTGGTAGTAGCGCTGGAAGATTCTCTCCAGTTCGTCCTTGGCGATGCCGTATCCCGTGTCCGAAACGCTCATTTCCGCAGTCCGGCCGTCCTCGGCCGTGGAGAGACGGAGTGTGACCGTTCCGGAGGGCGTATACTTCAAAGCATTGGACATCAGGTTGTTCAGGATGGAGGTAACGATATCCGGATCGAATTCGGTGAGGATTCCTTTCTCCACCTCCAGGGTGATAGCCGTCTCCCGATGGGTGTTGGCCTCGACAAATCCCCGTCCGACTCCCTCCACCATCGTGCTCAGGTCGCCGTAAGCGGCATGGACCTGCATGTTCTCCGTTTCGGTCTTACGGAAATTCAACAACGTATTGATCAGGTCCAGGAGCCGGTTGGCATTCTGCTGGACAACCCATACCTTGGCCCGGGCCTTCTCCGACAGGGAAGGGTCGTTCTTCAGGTCCTCGGCAGGGCTGAGGATCAGGGTCAGCGGGGTCCTCAGTTCGTGGGTGATGTTGGTATAGAACCGCAAACGTTCCTCGTTGGCTTCCTGTTCCATCCGGGCGGCCGCCTGTTCCTGCTTCAGGTTGTTCCTCCGGCGTGCCCGCGCAAAGAGGGCGGCGACCACGATTCCAGCCAGGAGCAAGGCAAGCAGGGCATACAGGATCAAGGCGACCTTCGACAGCCACCAGGGGGGCGTAATCCGGATCTGGAGGAAGGCTACATCGCGGCTCCAGTCATCGTTGATGAGACGGGAACGGACCTGGAGGAGGTATTTTCCGGGAGGCAACTGGCGGAAATTCAGCACATGGCTGTTCTCCGCCGGATACCAGTCCCCGCTGCCGATCCGCCAGGAGAACTCGGTCTGGTCCATCAGGCCAAAGTCGTCGGGAGCGAAGGAAATGAAGAAATTGTTCTGGCGGTGGTTCAGGACAATCTCTTTCCGGTTCCCCAGAAAGACGGTCTGCCGGTCCTGTTCCTGGGACACGGAAGTAAAGATGCCCAGTTCCGAAAAATGGACCCGGGGAGGGACATCCCCGCGCTTGACATTCCCGGGGTAAAAGACGGTGATGCCCTCGGTGGAGCCGAAGCAGAGATAGCCGTCATCCCGGATGGCGGCGGCCCCGTTCTGGTAATTGCCCGGAGCGATATTGTTCCGATAGCCGAATTCCGTGACTTCCCCGTCGTTCCGGTCGACCCGGCAGATGGAAAGGTTGGTGGCGAACCAGATGTCTCCGTCCCGGTCCTCCACCAGGGCGCGGATGAATTCGGACCGGAGCGGCGTCCGGACCGAGAAAGTGGAATCCACGACGGGGACAGGACCGGACAGGTCATAACGGACCAGGCCCCGTCCAGTCGCCGCCCACATCCTTCCTTCCCGGTCAGCCAGCAGGTCCAGGACCATGTTGGCCGAAGAAACCGATCCTGTCTGGAAATGGGCAACCGTTTCCATGTTCCGGTCATAGACGATGACCCCCCGGCCGAAAGTCCCCACCCAGAGCCTGCCCTGGGGATCGAGGGCCAGGGACCGCAGGAAGTTTTCCGGCAGGCGGTCCTGCGCAGAATAACGGTGCAGCAGATTCCCGGATTTCCGGTCTGCGAGATAGAGTCCGGTTCCGGTTCCAAGCCATACAGAATCTCCTTGCTGGAGCATGCAGCGGACTTCGACGACAGGCACCTGGAACTTCCTCCTGCCTGCCGCGTCATAAACGGCCGTCGTGCCGGTAAAGGAGCCTACCCAAAGGTTTCCGTCCGTGTCGACCAGGGAAGACAGGATGCTTTTCCCGGTATCGCCCGACCGCGGATCGTCCATCCGGTGGAAATCGCGGTCCAGGATGTCGATCCGGCCGCCCTCACCGCCGACAATCAGCCTGCCATCCCGGGAAAAAGCCACCGAAGTCACACTGGAACTGGACAGGGGGTCGGGATAAAGATAGGCGGAGAAGGGCTTTGGCCGACGGCTGACGAAAAGGACTCCGCGGCCATAGGATCCCAGCCAGAGATTTCCGAAGGCGTCCTCGCACATGGCATGGACACCGATGTCGGAGAGTTCCTCCGTCTGCGGAAGCCGGGTGAAAGCGGGATGACCGGAAACCGCATCCAGGTCCGCCGTCCAGACCCCCTGGAAATCAGGAGAGACCAGCAGTTTCCGGTCCTGGGTGACCATCACGGAGAAGATCTCCCCCTCCGGCAGGCCGGAATTCTCCCGGTTGAAGACGTGGAAGTCCCGCGTGACAGGCCGGAAGAAAGCCAGGCCCGACCAGGTACCGAACCAGATGTTGTTGTCCGGGTCGCGATACACGCAGCCGATGATGTTGGAAGGCAGGCCGTTCTCCTGCCCGTTGGCCTCATAGCGGACCGCGGTCCGCTTCTCGGGATCCAGGACGGTAACGCCCTCCCCGTAGTGACCTATATATATCTTGCCGTCCGCACCGATTGTAAAACAGTGGATACGGTAGTCCAGCATGCCCTCCACGTTGGTGGAATTGAAATGGTCGATCGCTCCTGTCGACGGATTGAAGCGGTCGATGCCGTCCAGGTAGGTGCTGATCCAGATATTCCCGTTCCCGTCCTGCTCCATATGGGTGATTTCCGGGGAGGAGATGCCCGTCTCGGAACCGTCCGGATAGAAAAGGTCCGCCTGTCCCGTCAGATAATGGTACCGGCCGAGGCCGGCGCGCTGCGTTCCGACCCAGACCACGTCGGAGTTCCGGTCCGCAAGCACCTGGTTCAGGTTGTTCCCGGGGATGCTGCCCGAAGCCTGGGTGTAATCGTGGACGGAAACCCCGTCGAACCGGTTCATCCCTTCCTCCGTCCCGATCCAGACCGCCCCGTAGCGGTCGATATCCAGGGAGACGACGAAATTGTTGGACAGACCCCGTCCCGTCGTCAGGCGCTGGGTTTGGACGGGCATCGCCGGCTCTGCCCCCGGAAGGGACAGGCTCGCCAGGAATAATACAAAAAGAAGGAAGGTTCGGCGTTTCATGGAGGCGCAGCTGTTTTCTGTATCAAAGGTATTCAAAAAAAACCATTTATCGTATGGAATCCGTGCATTGACCGGAAAAAGACCATTTTTGAACGGAAACAGACCCTTTCCCGGGGTTTCGTTTACTAAATTTAAGGCGAAAAATGGTTGGTTGATTTGGTATGACGCCGTCCTCCGGCAAAAACCACCGCTGCCGGAGGACCGGGCGTCAGAGAAAAGAGACCGCAAGACAATAACACTAACTATCAACTATATGAGAAAACCCATCCGTTTCCTGCTGGCTGTCGCCGCCTTCTCTCTCCTGGCGTCAGCCGCCTCAGCGCAAGTCAAGATCAAGGAAACCAAGACGACGATCCCGACCTACCTGGTCGGAGATCCGGAACTGGATCCTTATTTCTTCACCGGTCGTACCTACCAGGGTGCCGCCGGACACATTTATCCGTATCCCATCTATGACATCCTTACGGATGACCGCGTGGACCGGGAATACAAGTACCTGACCCTCGAGAACGAATACACCGAGATCGGCGTGCTTCCCGAGATCGGCGGCCGTATCTTCCATGCCCGCGACAAGGAGAACAGTTATGATTTCTTCTATCGCCAGCACGTGATCCGTCCGGCCCTGATCGGTATGATCGGTTCCTGGATCTCCGGCGGCGTGGAGTGGAACATCCCGCACCACCACCGCGCTTCCTCCACCCTCAACGCCGGTTATGAGATCGTCGAGAACGCCGACGGCAGCAAGACCATCTGGATCGGCGAAACCGAACTCCGCCAGCGCCTCAAGTGGAACATCGGCCTGACCATGTATCCCGGCAAGTCCTATGTGGAGGCCACCTTCCAGATGCAGAACCGCACCCCGATGATGCAGTCCTTCCTGTACTGGGCCAACGTGTCGGTCCACGCCAACGAGAACTACCAGGTGCAGTTCCCGCCGCAGACCGTCTACGGCACCACTCACAGCAAGACCAACTACTCCGACTGGCCTTTCACCGCAGCGGCCGGTGCCCAGGATGCCTGGGACACCAGCTGGTGGAAGAACTGGAGAGGCAGCAACTCCACCTTCGCCGTCAACTACGCCCAGGATTTCCTGGCCGGCTATGATTTCGGCAAGGACGCCGGTACCGTCCACTTCGCGAACCATCATGTGGTCCCCGGCAAGAAGTTCTTCCTATGGGGTACCGAAAGCGTTTGGAACGAGATGCTTACCGAAGAGGATGGCGCCTACCTCGAGCTGATGGTCGGTACCTTCTCCGACAACCAGCCGGACTACAGCTGGATCGGCCCGAACGAAGTCCGCATCACCAAGCAGTACTGGTATCCGATCAAGAAGATCGGCGGTGCCAAGAACGCCACCCTCGAGGCGGCCGTGAACGTGGAGCGCAAGTCCCCGACCACCGTCATGGTGGGCTTCAACGCCACTTCCCTGTACAAGGGCGCGAAAGTGGTGGTGAAGGCCGGCGGCACCGTGCTTGCCGAGGAAACCATCACCATCGACCCGAACACCCCGTTCCTGAAGGACTATAACGTTTCCTCCGCCATTCCGGACAAGGACATCTGCGCCGCCCTGTATGACAGCAAGGGCGTCGAGCTCGTAAGCTACAGCCCCGTGGTGAAGGACGACATCGAGCGCCCGCACCCGGCCGACCGTCCGAAGGAGCCCGCGGAGTATGAATCCGTGGAAGAACTCCTCCTCGCCGGCCAGCGCCTCGAGGAATTCCACAACGCGCGCGTGAATCCTCTTCCTTATTATGAGGAAGCTCTCCGCCGCGACCCGAAAGACTCCCGCGTGAACGTGAACCTGGGTATCTGGTATGCCCGTCACGCCCAGTGGGAAAAGGCCGAAGGCTATCTGCAGACGGCCTACCAGCGCCTGACCGGCCTCCACTTCATGCCTGAGGTGGACAAGACCGGCATCCTGTATCAGACCAATCCGAAGGACGGCGAGATGCTCTACTACCTGGGCGTCGTCTCTTCTGCACTGGGCAAGTGCTCCGAGGCCGAGAGCTACTTCTGGAAATCCACCTGGTATCCGGGCTTCCAGAGCGCTTCCTACCGCTATCTGGCCGAACTCTACTGGAAGCAGGGCAAGAAGGACAAGGCGATGGATGCCATCGACCGTTCCATCGACCTGAGCGGCAAGAGCACCGTCTCCAAGTTCCTGAAATCCTTCTTCCTGAGCGAGCAGGGCCGCACGGCCGACGCGAAGGCCCTCCTCAAGGAGAACATCGCCTTCGATCCGCTCGACTTCCTCAGCCAGATTGAACTCGCCCGCCTGGAAGGCAGCGACGCCGGCTTGAACCACGCCCTTACCCACATGGGCATTCCGCTCCAGGAAGTGATTGAAGTGTCCACCTTCTACGGTGGTGTCGGCGCCTACAAGCAGGCCACCTGGCTCCTGGACTACGCCATGGCCCACGGCACGCCGTATGCCTCCACCCCGATGCAGAAGAACGCCGTCGAACCCTTCACGGCCTCCCCGCTGCTGAACTACATGGCCGGTTACTACACCTCCCTCGCCGGTGACAAAGACAAGGCCCTCGCCTACTACCAGAAGGCCGCCGCGATGTCTCCGGACTTCTGCTTCCCGTCCCGCGTGGAGGAGAAATCGATGCTGGAGGACGTCATCGCCCTGAACCCGTCCGACGCCAAGGCCCGCTACTACCTGGGCAACCTGCTCTACTACTATGAGCAGAAGGACGAGGCCATCGAGGCCTGGAAGGCATCCACGCAGGTGAATCCGAACTACGGCCTGGCCTGGCGCAATCTCGGTTTCGCCACTGACAAGTACCTGAACGACAAGGCCGCCGCCGCTGACCTCTACAAGAAGGCCATCGCCGTCGACCCGACCGATCCGAAGTACTTCACCGAATACGACATCCTGGCCGAAGCCCTCGGCACCCCGTCCAAGGAGCGTCTCGCCCTGATGGACAAGAACCGCAAGACCGTCTTCAAGTCCGACGATGCCACTTCCCGGCTGGTTTACCTGTATGTGGAGAACGGCAAGTACGATCAGGCGCTTGACATCCTGAAGGACCGTCACTTCCGCGTCTGGGAAGGCGGTCAGACCGTCTACACCCAGTTCGTGGACGCCCACCTGCTCCGCGGTCTCGGCCTCCTTTCCAAGAAGAAGAATGCCAAGGCCCTCGAGGACTTCCTCGCCGCCGGCACCTTCCCGCGCAACCTGGAGACCAACGAGCTCTCCACCGGACCGGTGGTGGCCAAGGTCGCCTATCACCAGGGTCTCGCCTACGAAGCCCTCGGCCAGGCCGACAAGGCCCGCGAAGCCTTCGAGCGCTGCATCACCACGGCTGGTGGCGGCAACGCCTTCTCCCGCCGCCGCGGCTTCGGTGACGAGAGCAAGTACTTCGTCGCCATGGCCCAGAAGCACCTGGGAAAGAACGCGGAGAGCGAGCAGTCCATCAAGGAGCTCCAGGAATATGTGAACCAGCAGCTGGCCCAGAGCGGTGCCACCTCCGTCGTGGACATCTACTCCAAGTTCGGTGAGGACGGAACCAGCGCCACCATCACCGCCCGCAACCTGTACCTCCAGGGCCTCGTGAACCTGGCCCAGGGCAACAAGGCCGAAGCCCGGAAGAACTTCACCCGTTCCCTCGAGGTGAACCCGTCCAACGTCTGGGCCAAGTACTTCCTCAGTCAAAGCAAATAATCCATACCTATTAACCCATTTAATTACTAACACAAACCGTTTTTCGTATGAAAAGACTTCTTGCATTCCTGCAGATGACTGCATGTCTCGTGCTCTTGGCCCTTCCGGCCGCAGCACAGCGGTCCCATGCGGTCCGGGGTGTCGTCACAGACGCCACCGGTCCCGTCCCGGGCGTGAACGTCGTGCTCGTGGGCGGCAACGCCGTGGGAACTATGACTAACCAGGACGGTGCGTACTCGCTCCCTTCGGTTCCCGTGGGGTCCGTCCTTCAGTTCTCCTTCGTGGGCTACACCACCGTCGAAATCACCGTGGGTGCCCAGGAACTCATCAATGTCTTTATGGAGGAAGACACCAACCTCCTGGATGAACTTGTGGTCATCGGTTACGGTACCGTACGAAAGAGTGACCTCACCGGTTCCGTCGCTTCCGTCAGCGGCGATGAAATGACCAAGGCCGCGACGGGTGACGCACTGTCCGCCCTCCAGGGCCGCGCCGCAGGTGTTTCGATCGTCACCAACACCGGTGACCCGTCCGCTACGGCCCAGATCAAGATCCGCGGTACCGGTACCACCAACAACACCGACCCGCTCTTTGTCGTGGACGGTTTCCCGATGAGCAATATCGACTTCCTTTCCCCGAACGACATCTCCTCCATCGAGATCCTCAAGGATGCATCCGCGACGGCCATTTACGGTTCCCGGGGCGCTAACGGTGTCGTGATGATCACGACCCGCCAGGCCAAGGCGCAGGCGCTCAGGGTTCGTGCGACCGCTGAATTCGGCGTCACGGCTCCGCCGCGCAAGCCGGCTATGCTGACAGCTCAGCAATATGGAGAGATGGTCAACCTTGCGAACACCAATTCCGGTCTGGCCGCCGACTATAAAGTCGGCACCACGACGACCGACTGGTTCAATGAAGTGATGCAGACCGGCCTCTACCAGAACTACAACCTCAACCTGAACGGCGGCAGCGAGGCCGTTGCCGAGAACTTCTCTGTCAACTTCTATGACAATCAGGGTACCGTGAAGAGCACCGGCTTCAGCCGTATCAATCTCACGTCCAACACCCAGTTCAAGCCGTTCAAATGGATGACCCTCCGGGCTTCCCTGTCCGGTTCCTTCGCCAAGACCAAAAGCATCGGCTCCAACGGCAGCAACAACGCTTCCATCCTGCTGTCCTCCCTCATCGCTCCGCCTGACGTGCCGGTGTGGGATGACGCCGCCGATTACTATCACGGCATTCTGGCCATCCGTCTGGCAAACCCGGCCGGTGTGGTTTACCGCAACGCCGACGGCGGTTCCAACCAGCGGAACAACCTCATCGGTAACTTCAGCGCGGACATCAAGTTCCTCAAGTACCTCACCTTCACTTCCCGTTTCGGCTACCGCTACAACTTCACCTTCGGTGACAGTTTCGGCCCGATTTACTATGAGACTTCCAACATCGCCAGCGGTAACAACTCCGTGGGCCGCAGCACCTCCTATTCCAAGGACTGGACCTGGGAGAATATGCTGACTTTCGCCAGGAAATTCGGCAAGGCCCACGACTTCTCGGCGATGGTCGCCATGTCCGCACGGGATTTCTACACGGAGAACTGGAGCGCCTCCAGGCTGGACCTGCCGTCCGAAAAACCGGAACTCCGCTTCCTGAGTGCCGCGACCAACACGACCCCGAACGTGAGCGGTTCCGGCAGCGCCCTCGGCATGCTGTCTTACCTTGGCCGTATCAACTACTCCCTGCTGAACCGCTATCTGCTCACCGTCTCCTTCCGTGCTGATGGTTCTTCCCGTTTCATTGGAAACAATAAATGGGGTTACTTCCCTTCCGCCTCCTTTGCCTGGAAGTTTACCGAGGAACCTTTCTTCAAGAATATGAACCAGCAGTTCCTCGACAGCGGTAAGTTCCGCATCGGTTGGGGGCAGATCGGTAACGAACGAATGAGTTCCTACTATCCGTACCAGACCAGCATCCGCCAGGGTCAGTACTACATCATCGGTGACACGCCGACCCGTACCAACGGCGCCGCCACCGGCACTCTCGGTAACGCGGACCTGAAGTGGGAAACCTCCGAGCAGTTCAATGCCGGCGTCGACCTCGCCTTCCTTCGCAACCGCCTTACCCTGACTGCCGATTACTTTATCCGTAAGACCGACAACATCCTTCTCAGTGAAAACGTACCAAGAGTCTCCGGTACGGCCAGCATCACCCGGAACGTGGGCGGTATGGAAAACCGCGGTGTGGAACTCACCGTGGGTTGGAAGGACGATATCGGTGACTTCCATTATGGCATAGAGGGAAATGTATCCTTCATCAAGAACAAGGTTACCAACCTGGGTAAGTCCGGCTTCCTGTCCAGCTCCTTTGCTTATGACTATGCCCTGATCGATATGCAGGGCCAGTTCAGCGGCGTGCTTCGCTCCGAGCCCGGCCAGCCGTTCAACTCATTCTATGGCTATGAGTTCCTCGGTATTTTCCAGGACCAGGCCGAAATCGACGCCTACAAGAACGCCAAGGGCGAACTGATTATGCCGAACGCCAAGCCCGGTGACTCCAAGTTCGCCGACATCGGCGGTGCCTTCGATGATGACGGGAATCCCATTCCTGACGGCAAGATTGACCAGAACGATATGACGTTCATCGGCAATCCCCATCCGGCTGCCACCTTCGGCCTGAACATCAACATGGCCTGGAAGGGCTTCGACCTCTCCATGCTGTGGCAGGGCGTTGCCGGCGTGGACATCTTCAACGCCTCCAAGTACTACTTCAACAAGTTCGACGGCACCCAGAACGTGCTCGCCAGCGCTTACAAGGCAGGCTGGAGCGGCAAGGGGTCGACCAACCTGGTTCCGATCACCCTCGCCGGTTCCCGCGATGCCGCCCGTAACTCCCAGAACTGGTGGCAGTCCACGATGTATGTCGAAGACGGCTCTTATTTCCGCCTGAAGAACATCCAGTTGGGTTATACTTTCGCTCCGGCATTCATGGCCAAGAATCAGTCCATCCGGCTGTATGTTTCCGCCCAGAACCTGCTGACCTTCACCAAGTACTCCGGCCTGGATCCGGAAATTCCGGGCAATGGAATCGACCGTGGCCAATACCCGCAGCCGCATGCCTTCATCTTCGGTGTGAACTTGAACTTTTAATGTCCTATGAGCCTTATGAAACACTATAGAATCCTCGCTGTCATCGCCACGCTCATGCTGGCATGCTCCTGCAACTACTTGCTCGAAAAGAGCCCGCTGGGCTCCCTCGCGGTGGAAAACTATTACACCTCGGAAGAGGAGGTCAACACGGCTATTCTCGGTGTTTACCACGTGTTCATGACCGAAAATTTCGGCCTGTATCATTACCTTCACGTGGGCGACAACACCTCAGATGACTCCATGCTCGCCAACAACCGTTCCGACGGTGCACGCTGGGCTCGGAACGCCTTCTCCCTGGTACAATTCAACATCCTGCCCAACAACAGTTACGCCTGCAACAATACCTGGAACCAGGACTGGCAGGTCGTGACGAACGCTAATTACATCATTGAGAGCGTCCAGAAGAACAATATTCCGAACGCTGACAAGTATATCGCCGAAGCGACCTTCCTGCGCAGTTATGTCTATTTTGACATGGCTGCCCAGCTGGGCGGACTGCCTCTGGTCGACCATATCCTCAAGGCCGAAGAGTACTACAATCCCCGGGCTTCGATGGAAGATACCTGGAAATTCATTGAAGATGGTTTCAAGACCGCTGCCGAAGGATTGCCCACAAGTTGGAATTCCGCCAACACCGGACGTGCTACCAAGGGCGCCGCACTGGCGATGCTTGCACGCACCTATATCTATCATGCCAGCTTCAACAATAGTCAGGAGACCTGGAAACTCGCCTACGACACCGTCAAGGAAGTTGAGAACGGGAACTATTTCCAACTCCTCCCGAACTACGGCGACGTGTTCAAGTACGAGAACCGCAACAACAAGGAGATCTGCTTCTCCATCCAGTTCTGGACAACGGTTTCCGGATGGGGCGACAGCAATGACGGTAATATGATGTCCTTCTATGGTCGTGACGCAGGCGTCAAGTCGGATGACCTGTCCGATCCTTCCATCCTTGACGGCATCCTTGGCCCCGGTGGTCACGACTGGGTGTATAATACGATGAAGGAAGAAGGCGTGTTTGTGGACGCTGCCGGTGAACCGCGTGCCTATGACAAGCGGATGACGGGCTGGTCGCTGCACTGCCCTACCCTGGACCTTTACAACAGTTTCGAGGCCGGTGACCCTCGCCGCGGATTCACCATCATCGAGCGCGGCGAAAAGTTCGACGGCTTCACGCACTTCAATCTTTCCAGCCCTTCAAGTTTCCAGTCCAAGAAGGAATATTGCCCGATGGAGTACCGCTCCGACCTTTCCAATGAGGACAATCTCGGAATGAACCTCATCGTGCTGCGTTATTCCGACATCCTGCTTTACGGTGCTGAAGCCGCCAACGAGATCGGCAACAGCGGAGAGGCCCTCCGCCTGCTGGAACTCGTGCGTGCCCGTGCCCGTAACAGTGGCGGTGCCGCCGGCGTGCTGCCCAAGATCACCGAAACGGACAAGAGCAAACTCCGTGAGTTGATCTGGAAGGAGCGCCGCTCCGAACTGGCGATGGAGTACAACCGCTACTATGACCTGGCCCGTACCGGCCGTCTGTATGACGTGATGCACGCCTACTACGAGAAGTACGAGAAGGATCCCAGCAACCCCGGCTATTCCAGCCAGGACAAGGGTAAACTCGTGCAGCCGTACCACGTCCATATGCCCATCTCCACGCAGGCCCTTCAGGCTTCTGAGTATCAGGGTGTCCAGACCCTTACCCAGAACGAAGGCTATTAATCCCCGGCCGTATGATAAAACGGACACTTTCCATTGTTTTCCTGCTGGCCGCCGTCCTCACGGCGGCGGCCCAGCAGAAAACGTATTTCGTCTCGCCTGACGGGAACGACGCCGCCACGGGTCTTTCCGTCGCCCAGGCCTGGAAGACCATCGACAAGGTGAACTCCGTCGAGTTCCAGCCCGGCGACAAGATCCTCTTCGAAGCCGGAAAGACCTTCTTCGGGCAGTTGATGCCCAAGGGGTCCGGTACCGAAGAGGCACCCATCGTGATGTCGTCTTACGGCGGATCCGGCCGTCCGGTCATCAACTTCGGTGACGCGGAAGGAGCCGGCATCCTCCTCGAAGACGTAGACCACTGGGAGGTCATCGGGATGGAAGTCGTCTCGTATGCCCCGTACAAGATCGGCATCGGCCGCCAGGGAATCGTCGTCCGCATCAGCAAACCGGGCAATTCCGACCATTTCGTCATCAAGGACAACTACATCCATGATGTGTGGGGCCAGCTCGGCGGCAACGGCCGCTACCAGGGCTACAACAGCTCCGCCATCCTGGTGCAGACCGCCCGGATGGCCGGCGGAATGGCTGTGACCGGCCCTGTCGAGCCCGTCGTGATCAACGATGTCCTCATCGAGGGCAACAAGATCGAACGCGTGGACAAGTGCGGTATCGTGTGCCGCGGAGCCCGCAACAACGTGGCGGTCCGGCGGAACTGGATGGACAACATCGGCGGCGACGGCATCTTCGTGAACGGTCCCTACCGGGGCCTGATCGAGTACAACTACATCCGCCGCTCCTGCATGCGTTCCGGTGACCCGAACCTGCCCGGCGACGACGGCTGGTGGCCGCATGTGGCCGCCTGCTGGATCCAGAACACAGAAGAGACCATCATGCAGTTCAACGAAGTGTACGACACCGCTCGCAACCTCCACAACGGTGACGGATTCGCCTACGACTTCGACTTCAACTGCAAGCGCTGCATCGCCCAGTATAATTACTCGCAGAACAACCACGGTTTCATGCTCCTGATGTACAACATCTTCGAGAACGAGACCCGGTACAACATCTCCGAGAACGACCACACGCACCTGGTACAGATGCAGGGTCCCATCGAGGGCGACAAGAGCCTGATCTACAACAACGTGTTCTACATCGACTACGGGATGGCGGACATCGACTACTTCCTCACGCGCAAGCCGGAGGAACTCGGTGCGAAGTTCTACAACAACATCTTCTACGCCACCGGCCAGGGCCGTTTCCGCAGTGTGTTCTCCTCCGGAGACACCGCTGTCCGCAAGTATGACGAGGAACTCAAGGCCGATATCCCCGCCGGCTCCGTGTTCCTGCACAACTGCTACTTCGGCCCGTGGAAGAATGGCATTCCGGATGATCCGGAAGCCCTCGTAGCGGATCCGAGATTCGTCGCTCCGGGTACCGGCGGCGAGGGACTCTGCACCCTGGGGGGCTACGCCCTCCGGGCGGACTCCCCTTGCATCAACACCGGCATGTATGTCCCGAACAACGGCGGCCGCGACTTCTTCGGCCAGCCGGTTTCCGACGGTCATCCTGACTACGGCGCCTTCGAGTTCCTGGGCAGCGGCGTCTTCACCGATGGTGTGGAAGAGGCCAAGCAGGATGAAATCGCCCGCAAGGCTTCCGACATGGCTTGGGCCAAGTGGATGTTCCCCAAGGTCATCGCCTCGAACGATCCTTCCCAGGCTGTCGTCCAGCTCCGTGAGCCCCTCACGCCCACGATCAAGGGAACCCTTTCCTGGAAAAATCCGAAGAACGGGAAGACCATTACCGTGGACCTCGCCAAGGCGAAGGACCGCCAGAGGTTCGTCCTGCCGGTCAAGTCCGACAAGGAGACCCTGGAAAGCACGACCCTGAAGGTTTACCTCGACAACGGTGCCTTTACCGAGTCCTTCGAGGTGCCCTTCCAGGAGATCCAGCAGCGGCGCCGCCGCTAACCTGCCTGAAATGGGAAGGCTTCCTTCCGGGGCCTTCCCATTTTTTCTTCAACCACAGAACTGATAACCAGGAAGTCGTTGGAATTACGGCTTCCCAAGCATTCCCATTATGAAAAAAATCGTTCTCCTGACTTCCCTGCTGCTCCTGGCCGCCGGACTCCATGCCCAGCAGAAAACCTACTATGTGTCCCCGTCCGGAAACGACTCGGCTTCCGGCCTGTCCGTGAAGGATGCCTGGAAGAGCATCGACAAGATCAACACCGTCACCTTCCAGCCGGGAGACAAAATCCTCCTGGAGTCCGGCAAGACCTTCCCCGGTAAGATCGTCCTCAAGGGAAGCGGCACCCCGGAGAATCCGATCCTGCTTTCCTCCTATGGCGTGGCCGGACGTCCGGTCATCGACATGGGCCGAGAAGAGGGCAACGCCATCACCCTGACGGACGCCTCGGGCTGGGAAATCATCGGCCTTGAAATCACGAGCGGCTATCCCCCGGAAGTGGGCGTCGGACGAAGTGGAATCGTCGTGAACGCCACGGGCGAGGGCGTCGCATACAAATACCTGGTCATCAAGGACAACTACATCCATGATGTCTGGGGCCAGATGGGCGGTACCCGCAGCAGGAACACCGCCATTGCGGTCAGCGTAGGCGGACCGCGCAGGAGGCCCGAACCCGGGCAGCCGGCCTTCGTTCCCCCCACTTTCGACGATGTCCTCATCGAAGGCAACCGCATCGAACGGTTCGACAAGGTGGGTATCTCCACCGGCGGTCTCAGCAACCTGAAAGTCCGCCGCAACTGGATGGACAACTTGGGCGGCGACGGTATCATCGTGAGCGGTTCCTACCGGGCCGTCATCGAATTCAACGAAATCCACCGTTCCTGCATGCGCTCCGGCGCCCTTGACCTTCCCGGCGACACGGCCTGGAACGAGGGCAAGGACGGCTGGTGGCCGCACACCGCCGCCTGCTGGATCATCCGCTGCGAAGAAACCATCATGCAGTTCAACGAAGTGTATGACACCGGCCGCCAGATCCGAAACGGCGACGGCTTCGCCTATGACTTCGACTTCTACTGCAAGAACTGCCTCTGCCAGTACAACTATTCCAAGGAGAACCACGGTTTCCTCCTGTTGATGTACGACATCTTCCAGAACACGGCCCGCTACAACATCTCCGAGAATGACAAGACCCATCTCGTTCAGATGCAGGGAAGTCTGAAGAATGACAGCAACTTCCTCTACAACAACGTATTCTACGTGGACCACGGCACCCTCGACCTGGACTTCTTCCGCGGCGATTTCGCCGACCGGGCCAAGGATGTCAACGACCTGGGAGCCCACTTCTACAACAACATCTTCTATGCCGCCGGCCAGGGACGCTTCCGCTGGGAGTATTCCACCGGCCATGCCTGGGACCGTTCTTTCGATTCCAAGACCAGGCCTTCCCTCCCCGCCGGCTCCATCTTCCTGCACAACTGCTATTTCGGACCTTGGCTGGACGGCATGCCGGATGACCCGGAGGCCCTCGTCGCCGATCCCAAGTTCGTGGCCCCCGGCACCGGCGGTACCGGTCTCGGCACACTCCTCGGCTATATGCTCCGCCCGGATTCCCCGTGCATCAACACGGGTATGTATGTCCCGAATGCAGGCTGCCGCGACTTCTTCGGCAACCCGCTGGAGGACGGACACCCCGATTTCGGAGCCTACGAGGCCGTCGGTTCCGGTCTGTTCGCCGACAAGGCGGATCTCGCGCAGCAGGACCGCGACGCTTCGGATGCCTCCTCCGTGGCCTGGAGCAAGTGGTGCTTCCCGCTGGGTCTGCCGGTGAGCGATGTCAAAGCCGTTCCCGTCCGTCTGTACCGTCCGATCGAAGAGGGCGTCACCGGCACCGTGACCTGGGTCAACCCCAAGAACGGCAAACCCGTCGTCGTGGACCTGGCGAAGATCAAGGACCGCGGCAGCTTCACCCTCCCCGTGAAATCCGACAAGGAGACCCTGCTGGGCACCACGGTCAAGGTCGACCTCAAGAAAGGCAAGTTCACGGAATCCTTTGAAATCCCCTTCGCTGAAAAACCTGCAACCAGACGATAAATCCGTATGAAACGCAGTCCCTTCATCCTTCTGGTTTGCACCCTCGCCTTCCTTGTGGCAGGGTGCAAATCCGAACCGGGACCGGTGACTTTCAATCTGTCCAAGGACAGGGTGATGGCCGGTCACAAGGTTCCCCTGACCGTCTTCGACAAGGAGTTCCCGACCGACTGGAGCGAATACAATTATCTGGTTCTCGAAATGAGGGCCTCCACCGCCCAGCGGGTCTATCTCGGCGTCACGACCGAGGAAGGCTACAACGAACTCCGGTTCATCTTCTACGCTCCGGGCGCCTGGATCCGGACAGCCATTCCGCTGACCTATTTCCGTGACCTGCCTTCCGGTGCGCACGACCTGGCGGCTACGTACAACCACAAGCGGCCGCTCTCCTACATCAACATCGACCATGGTACCCGTCACCCGCTGAAGGGGGTTGATTCCTTGGGTGTGCGGATGCATATGCCCGTGAAGGACGAGAAAGTCGAGATTGCGAAAGCCTACCTGACCGTGGAGGATCCCGGCGACGCCTATCTGTCGGACGTTCCCGCAGTGGACGAATTCGGACAGTGGAACCTCGGTGAGTTTGAGGACAAGATCCACTCCGAGGCCGAACTCAAGGAAGCCTGGGCCGCCGAGGATGCCGAAATCGCCGCTTTCACGGAAACACGCCTCTCCCGGTTCGGCGGCGACCTGAGCCGCCGTACCCGCGGCACCGGTTATTTCCGGGTGCAGCAGATCGACGGCAAGTGGTGGTTCATCGATCCGGAAGGATACTGCTTCCTGTCCATCAGTTCCAACGGGACCTCTCCCGCCTGGGGACGGGCACCCCGTCGTCAGGGTCAGCCTGAACCCCTCCCCGGACTGTATCCGGAAGGCGGCGTGAAAGATCTCCGTACCCTCCGTTTCGGAGAGGGAGAGGAAGCCGCCAGCAAGGCTAACCAACTCGTTGCCGACCGGCTTACCCTCTGGGGCATGAACACCATCGGCAACTGGTCCAGCCGCGACGTCATCGCCCTGAACCGGAAACCTTTCATGCTCTCGCTCGGCGGCCTGGGCATCCAGGACGGCATCCTGGGCATGCCCGACGTCTATGCCGACGGATTCCGCAAGAAAGTGGAGGACGGCGTCCGCCGTTCCACCGAACCCTACCGGGGCAATCCGATGCTGATCGGATATTTCGTGGGGAACGAACCCACCTGGAGCAACCAGGAACTCCGCCTGTGCGAACTGATCCAGGAAGCGGACGACAGCCGCCCGCTCAAGCAGGCCTTCCTGAAGTACCTGAAAGCCAAGGGGGACACGCCTGAAACGCGGAAAGCCTTTGTCTACGAGACCTTCGAACGCTTCCTCGCCACCGTCAAGGACGCCCTCCGGAAATATGACCCGAACCACCTGAACCTGGGCATCCGCTACGGCTCCGGCGTCCCTACGCCTGAAGTCCTCGCCCTGTCCAAGAAGTATTTCGATGTCTACAGCTTCAACAACTACGGCATCCAGCCGAACCTGAAGAACATGGACATCATCTACGAGGCCACCGGCATGCCGATGATCATCGGCGAATTCCACTTCGGCACGACCGACCGCGGCCTCGGCGAATCCCTCGTCCGGGTCGTCTCCCAGGAAGACCGCGGCGTCGCCTACCGGAACTATGTCGAGAAAGCCTTCTCGCATCCGGCCCTCATCGGTACGTCCTGGTTCACCTGGTACGACCAGCCCTTCTTCGGAAGAGGAGACGGCGAGAACTACAACATCGGCCTGCTGGACGTGACCGACCGTCCGTATAAGTGGATGGTCAAGGCCATCCGCGCCGTCGCCGACGACTGCTACGACGTCCACGACGGCAAGAAAGCGCCGTTTGAACAGAAACTGGAGCGGGTTGGCGGCTCCTTCCCTGACATTTGGGAGGAATAACCATGAAAAGGATTCTCTATGGATTCATGGCAGGATTGCTCGTCGTGACGGGCGTTTCCTGCGGCAACCGTTCCGGAGGGAAACAGGTTTTCGACCTGTCCCAGATCGCCGAAAAGGTGAACGGAACGGCTACCCGGCTGGAAGACAGTGAGATATTCGGCAGCAAAGCGCTGAAGGTCGACCCGAAGGAAGGGAACGGTGGAATCGTCATCTGGGAAAAAGGCGACAAGCCCGTCTGGACCGATGCCAACTACCTGGTTTTCGAGGTCTTTGACGAAGCCGATTACAGCGGCGTCATCAACCTGGAATTCTACAAGGAAGTCAAGAACTTCAAAAGCGAGCAGATCGTCCTGCAAGGCGGCGAAATATCCGGGACGGAGAAGGATACCCCCTGGCTTTCCTGCCTGATCGGCGTCCTTCCCCGGCTGAAGACGCAGGTCGTCTTCCCGCTCTCCTACATGGATGCCCAGAATATCTTCCTCACCCGCTTCCCCCGCCAGTTGAAAGCCACCCTGAGTGGGAACCGGCTGGATCCGGCGGATATCACCAAGGTCGTCCTCCGGTTCGGCCCGTATGACGGGACCAACTACCGGACGGCTTATGAACTGGGTTCCGTCTCCCTGACGAAGGAACTGCCGGAGCCGTATCCCGCCGCTCCGCCCGCCATCGACATGCTGGGCCAGCGTACGGACAAGGACTGGCCCGGAAAGGTGAAGGACGAGGCTGACATGATCGCCCGCAACAAGGCAATCGAGAAGGAAATGGACGGTGTCTCCTTCCCTTCCGGATGGAGCAAGTACGGAGGGTGGAAAGCCAAGAAGTTCAAGGCGACAGGGTTCTTCCGGACCCAGCACGACGGCAAGCGCTGGTGGCTGGTGGATCCGGAGGGATACGCCTTCCTCAGTTCGGGTATTGATTGTATCAGAGCCAATTCCAACGGTCCCGTGCAAGGAATCGAAGACCTCTTCGAATGGCTTCCCGACGAGGGTGACACCCGTTTCGCCGCCGCCGTTTCCGAGCAGAGAGGGATGAAGACGATGGACTTCTACATCGCCAACATGATCCGCATCTGGGGAGACGACTGGAAGGAACACTGGCTGGACTACTCCGAGAAACTGATGAAGAAGATCCGCTGCAACACGGTCGGCAACTGGTCCGAGGTGGAGTTCGCCCGGCACAGCAAGATTCCTTATGTGTTGCCTCTGAATGGCTTCCCTTCGACGAAAGTGGCCATCTACCGCGACTTCCCCGATGTGTTCGCCGATGAATACCAGACCAATGCGGCCACCTTTGCCTCCCAGCTGGAAGAATATAAGGACGACCCGTATCTGGTTGGCTATTTCCTCCGCAACGAACCCAACTGGGCCTTCGGTTATCACAACCTGGCCTATGAGATGTTCGCGACCGACCAGGCCTCCGCGACCAAGGATGCCTTCGTCCGATGGATCGGGGAGAAATACCAGGGCGACATCAAGGCCTTCAACGCGGCCTGGGGGCTGTCCCTGGAGAGTTTCGACGCCCTGAAGGCCCAGACGTTCAAGGAGTACCCGTCCGAGACGGCCGGTGAGGACTTCAACGCCTTCTCCGAAGTCATGGTGAAAAGGTATGTCGACATTCCCTGCGACGAAGTGGAAAAGATCGACAAGAACCACATGAACCTGGGCATGCGCTACGCCTGGCTCAGTTCGGACCTGCTGTACAAGGCCGGGGAACGCTTCGACGTCTTCTCCATCAACGGATACGGCCTCACCCCTCCCCCGACGGCCGAAATCGCCGCCAAGAGCGGTAAACCCGTGATGATCGGCGAATTCCACCACGGCGCCGTCGACCGGGCCCTTCCGGCGACCGGCATCGTGGGCGTGATGAGCCAGGAAGAGCGGGCCGCCGCCTTCCGCCAGTACATCGAACAGGGCTTCGCCCGTCCCGAACTGGTGGGCATGCACTACTTCCAATGGGTCGACCAGCCCTATTACGGCCGTTTTGACGGAGAAAACTACAACATCGGCGTCGTTACGACCGCCAACATCCCTTACGACGAGCTGATCCAGGGGATGACCACGACGAACGAACGCATCTACGACGTGGCGACCGGCAAGGTCAAACCGTTTGACGGGAAAGTTCCCAGGACGCCTTCGATCCACTATTAGGACGCCCTCAGAATCCAATTATTTCGTACATTTGTAAATGAAACAATTCTTCACTTCCCTTCTGTGTATCCTCGCCCTGGGCCTCGCGGCCCGGGCGCAGACCTTCAAAGAGTGGCAGGATCCGACCGTGAACGCCGTGAACCGTGCCCCGATGCATACCCATTATTTCGCCTACGAGAATGACGGCCTGGCCCTCACCGGATGCCCCGAATCCTCCGCCAACTACCTGTCCATCAACGGGACCTGGAAATTCAACTGGGTCAACGACGCCGACCAGCGTCCCACGGGTTTCTGGGCGGCCGGTTTCGACGACAAGGGCTGGGATACGATTCCCGTCCCCGGCATGTGGGAGCTCAACGGATTCGGCGATCCCATCTACGTGAACGCGGGGTACGCCTGGGGCAACCAGTTCCAGAGCGACCCGCCCCATGTCCCGGTGCAGAACAACCACGTGGGCTCCTACCGTCGTGAGTTCGAGATTCCCGCCTCCTGGGCCGGCAAGGACGTCTTCCTCCATTTCGGCTCCGTAACTTCCAACATCTACCTCTGGGTGAACGGCAAGTTCGTCGGCTACAGCGAAGACAGCAAGCTGGAGGCCGAGTTCGACGTGACCAAATTCCTCGTTCCCGGCAAGAAGAACCTCGTCGCGTTCCAGGTTTTCCGCTGGTGCGACGGATCCTACCTGGAGGACCAGGACTTCTTCCGCTACTGCGGCGTTGCCCGCGACAGCTATTTCTATGCCCGTTCCAAGCAGCGTATCCAGGACATCCGCGTCACGCCGGACCTGGATGCGGCCTACAAGGACGGTACCCTCGCCGTCCGCGTCCAGTTCCAGGGCAAGGGCGGCACGGCCAAGCTCGAACTGCTTGATGCGGAAGGGAAATGCGTCGCTACCGGCAATGCATCCGGCAAGGGAACGGTCAATGCGACCTTGTCCCTCGCCGCTCCGGAGAAATGGACGGCTGAAACGCCTTACCTGTATACGCTGAAGGCCAGCTTCGGCGGGGAGACCATCCCGGTGAAAGTGGGATTCCGCAAGATCGAACTCACCGGAGGCCAGATCCTCGTGAACGGACAGCCGGTCCTGTTCAAGGGCGCCGACCGGCACGAACTGGATCCGGACGGCGGCTACGTGATCTCCAGGGAACGGATGCTGCAGGACGTGCTCATCATGAAGCAGTTCAACCTCAACGCCGTCCGCACCTGCCACTATCCCGACGACAACTACTGGTATGACCTGTGCGACAAGTATGGTATCTACATGGTGGCCGAAGCCAACCTGGAGTCCCACGGCATGGGTTACGGCGAGAAGACCCTCGCGAAGAATCCGGCCTACGAACTGGCCCACATGGAGCGGAACGCCCGCAACGTGCAGCGCAACTTCAACCATCCCGCCGTCATCTTCTGGTCGTTGGGAAACGAAGCCGGCTACGGCCCCAACTTCGAGCGCGTCTACGACTGGGTGAAGGCCGAGGATCCTTCCCGGGCCTGCCAGTATGAGCAGGCGCACCTGACCGGCAAGTCGGACATCTACTGCCCGATGTACCTGGATTACCGCCGGAGCGAGGCGTATGCTTCGAATCCCGAGACCAACAAGCCGCTGATCCAGTGCGAGTACGCCCATGCGATGGGCAATTCCCAAGGCGGTTTCAAGGAGTACTGGGACCTCATCCGGAAGTATCCCAAGTTCCAGGGCGGCTTCATCTGGGACTTCGTGGACCAGTCCATCCGCTGGAAGAACAAGGACGGAATCACCATCTATGCCTATGGCGGTGACTTCAACCGCTATGACGCCGGCGACCAGAACTTCTGCGACAACGGCCTCATCAGCCCGGACCGCGTGCCCAACCCGCATATGTACGAAGTGGGCTACTGGTACCAGAACATCTGGACGGAACTTGCCGACGGCGGTTTGACCGTCTTCAATGAGAATTTCTTCCGTGACCTGAAGGACTACCGGATGGAATGGACCCTGCTCCGGGACGGACGCCCCGTCAAGACCGGTGCGGTGGACAAGCTTTCCGTCGCCCCCCAGGCCCGCGTGAAAGTTCCTGTCGACTGGGGCAAGTGCAGCGGAGACGGAGAATGGCTCCTGAATGTCAATTACATCCTGAAGGAAACGGACGGCCTGCTTCCCGCCGGCCATGTCGCCTCCCGGCAGCAGCTGGAACTCAAGGCTTATCAGGCTCCCGCCCTCACGCTTTCCGGCAAGGCGGCTCCGCAGATCGTGGACAATGACCGGGCATACCTGATCGTCAAGGGCAACGGTTTCTCCGTGGACTTCGACCGCAGGACGGGCTGGCTTACCCACTATGACGTGGGCGGCACTCCCCTCCTGAAGGACGGAACCCAGATCGTTCCGAATTTCTGGCGGGCTCCGACCGACAACGACTTCGGCGCCAGGCTGCAGATGCGCTACCGGGTGTGGAACAAACCCCAGATCCGACGCAAGAGCCTGGAAGCCAAGGTGGAAGGTTCGGTCGTCAAAGTCGTTGCCGAACACGAGATGGTGGACCTCGGCACCCTGGAGATGACCTACGAGATCGACGGGACCGGTGCCATCAAGGTGACGGAAAAGATGACCGCCATCGCAGGGAAGGAAGTTCCCGACCTGTTCCGCTTCGGCATGCAGGTGACGATGCCCAAGTCCTTCGACCGGGTGGTCTACTACGGCCGCGGCCCCATCGAGAACTACGCCGACCGCAAGGCGACGACCTTCCTGGGGATCTACGACCAGAGCGTTTCGGAACAGTTCTATCCGTATATCCGCCCGCAGGAAAACGGCACCAAGTCCGACATCCGCTGGTGGAACGTGATGGACGCCGGCGGCAACGGCATCCGCTTCACAGCCGAAGCACCTTTCTCCGCCTCGGCGCTCCACTACACCGTGGAATCGCTCGACGAGGGAATGGCGAAGCGTAACCTCCATTCTCCCGAAGTTCCGGTGGCCGACCTGACCAACGTCCTCGTGGACAAGGTCCAGATGGGCCTGGGCTGCGTGACCAGCTGGGGTGCCCTTCCGCTGGACGAGTACCGGATCCACTACGGCGACATGTCCTTCACCTTCCTCATGACCCCGCTCCGGAATGTGGTGATCCCTTGATCTCCGGATTTCAATCTCGTATCAAATTGTTTCGGAAATCGGTCATTCCTGCGGAAATGGCCGGTTTCCGCTTTTTGAAGGATTGTGTTTCAGGCGTGGATTGCCTATATTCGTCGAAAGAAAACCACAATCTATCCATCCAGCCGATGATGAAAAGAATGATCACTGCCGGAATCTGCGCCCTCATCCTGGGCGTGGTTACCGCCGGGGCCCAGTGGGGTCCCCGCCCTATTCCCGAACCCACCGACGGTCTGAAGGACGCTTACAAGGACTACTTCAAGATCGGCGTCGCCGTGAACAACCGGAACGTCGTGGAGCCTGAACAGATCAAGGTCATCCTCCGCGAGTTCAACAGCATCACCGCCGAAAACGCGATGAAACCCGAACCCACCGAGCCCCGGAAGGGCGAGTTCAACTGGGAGGATGCCGACCGCATCGCGAACTTCTGCCGCGAACACGGCATCAAGATGCGCGGCCATACCCTGATGTGGCACAGCCAGATCGGCTCCTGGATGTATCAGGACGCCCAGGGCAACCTGCTGCCGAAGGAGGAGTTCTATGCCAATATGAAGCACCACATCCAGGCCATCGTAAACCGCTACAAGGACGTCGTCTATTGCTGGGACGTGGTGAATGAGGCCGTTGCAGACAGCCCCGTCTGGCCCGGCCGCCCCGAGCTCCGCGATTCACCGATGTACAAGATCGCAGGCGAAGAGTTCATCTACAAGGCCTTCGAGTATGCCCATGAGGCCGATCCCAATGCCCTTCTTTTCTATAACGACTACAATGACGCCGAGCCTGCCAAGAGCCAGCGCATCTTCAATCTCGTGAAGCGGATGAAGGATGCCGGTGTGCCCGTCGACGGCATCGGCATGCAGGGCCACTACAACATCTACGGCCCTTCCCAGGAAGACATCGACAATGCCCTCACCCTCTATTCCCAGGTCGTGAAGCATATCCATATCACCGAACTGGACGTCCGTGTGAACACCGAGATGGGCGGAGCCCTGCGTTTCAGCCAGGGAGCCACCCAGATCGCCGATTGGGAGAAGACCCTGCAGGAGGACATGTATTCCCGCCTGTTCCGTGTGCTCCGCAAGCACAAGGACGTGATTGACTGCGTCACCTTCTGGAACGTCTCCGACAAGGACTCCTGGCTGGGCGTGAACAACTATCCCCTGCTGTTCGACGAGAATTACAAGCCCAAGAGGGCCTATCTGCAGGTCAAGGGCTTCGATCCGGCCAAGGACAACGCCGTCGTGAAGGAAGACTTCCGGCCGTCGGAGCTCAACCAGCCCGGCCAGGACTATCCGATGGTGAATTCCCAGGGCTATGCCCGCTTCAAGGTCAACGCCCCCAAGGCCACGTCCGTCATCGTCAGCCTCGGCCTCGGCGGCACGGGCGGAACCGTCCTGCACAAGGCCGAAGACGGCACCTGGATGGGCACCACCGACGGGCCGATGGACGAAGGATTCCACTACTATCACCTGACCGTGGACGGCGGTGTCCTCAACGATCCGGGCACCCATAACTACTATGGCTCCACCCGTTGGGAGAGCGGTATCGAGATTCCGGCCCACGACGCCGACTTCTATGCGATGAAGCGCGTGCCGCACGGCAAGGTGCAGCAGGTCCTCTTCTGGTCCGGAAGTACGCAGCAGAACCGCGTAGCGTGGGTGTACACCCCGCCGCAGTATGACAAGAACAAGAAGAAGTATCCTGTCCTGTACCTGCAGCATGGTTGGGGCGAGAACGAATATGCCTGGTGGAACCAGGGGCACGCGAACCTGATCATGGACAACCTCATCGCCGAGGGCAAGGTCGAGCCTTTCATCATCGTGATGACCTACGGCATGACCAACGACGTACGTCCGGGCGGCCTGTTCAGTTTTGATTACAAGCAGTTTGAGACAGTCCTCTGCGACGAGCTCGTCCCCTATGTCGATGCGAACTTCCGTACGATAGCGAAGAAAGACAGCCGTGCAATGGCCGGTCTGTCGATGGGCGGCATGGAAACCCACGCCATCACGCTTGACCGTCCGGAGATGTTCGGCTGGTACGGCCTCCTGAGCGGCGGTATTTATAGTCCGGATGAGATCAAGGACCCGAAGCAGGTGAAGGGTATCTTCATCGGCTGCGGCAGCAAGGAAGGCCCGGACCGGATCCGCGAGGCCGCCGCCCAACTCCAGGCCGCCGGCTTCAACGCCAAGGGTTACGTCTCCGAGGGCACGGCCCACGAATTCCTCACCTGGCGCCGCTGCCTGCATGAAATGGCTCCGATGCTGTTCCGCAAGTAACAGTCTGTTGGTTATATTGTAATTTGGTTGGTTGAGGCCGTCCGCACCGGGACGGCCTCGTTTTTTGCGGAAAATACGTATCTTTGTGTCCATATGGCAAGCTACCTGCAGATCGAGAACATTTCCAAGTCGTACGGCCCCGAGGTGCTGTTCGAGCACATCGACTTCAACATCAACGAGGGCGACAAGGTGGCGCTCATCGCCCCGAACGGAACGGGGAAAACGTCCCTGTTAAGGATCCTGGCGGGGAAGGACAAGTCCGACAGCGGCGGCAAGATCCTGTTTCTCAAGGACATCCGTATCGCTTTCCTGGAGCAGGAGTACGCCTATGACCCGGAAAAGAGCATTTTCCGCCAGATCATGGACGGTTCCGCAGAATGGACGGAGCACCTGGACCAGGAGCACCTGTGGGAGTATGAGCGGAGGGTCCAGCGGCTGCTGACGCAGTTTTCCCTGCCGGACTGGGACAAGCCGATGAAAGACCTCTCCGGCGGCGAGGTCAAGCGCGTGGCCCTCACGCAGATGCTGGCCTCCGAGGCCGATTTCTACATCATGGACGAGCCCACGAACCACCTGGACATCGACGCCATCGAGTTCCTGGAGCAGCATCTCAAGCACGCCCGCAGCACCCTGTTCATGGTCACGCACGACCGGTATTTCCTGGACCGTGTATGCAACACGGTGATGGAGATGGACCGGGGCAAGGTCTTCATCTACCGGGGCGATTACATGAACTTCCTCGAGAAGCGGCAGGAGCGCATCGACAACTACAATGCCGAGACCGACAAGGTCCGGAATGTCCTGCGGCGGGAGCTGGAATGGATGCACGCCACCCCCTGCGCCCGTAGCGGCAAGGCCAAATACCGCAAGCAGGCTTTCTGGGAACTGAAGGAACGGGCGGAAGACACGTATGTGTCCAAGCAGGTAGACATGTCCGAAGTCCAGATGAAGGGCACCTACCTCGGCAACAAGGTCATCAACTGCAAGGACGTGTCGTTCTGGTGGGAGGACAAATGCTACCTGAGCCACTTCAGCTACAATTTCCAGCGCTATGAGCGGGTGGGCATCGTCGGCCGGAACGCCGCCGGAAAGACCACCTTCCTGAACCTCATCACGGGAAAATGGAAGCCGTCGATGGGCGGGCAGATGACGGGCGTGGTGGACCTCAGCGATTCACTGAAGATCGGGTATTACCACCAGTCCGGCATGCAGTTCGATCCGGACCAGACGGTGATGGACACCGTCCCGAGCACGCACCTGCTGGAACGGTTCCTGTTCCCGCACGACATGTGGATGAATCCGGTCTCACGGCTTTCAGGCGGCGAAAGAAGGCGGTTGTACCTGCTGACCATCCTCCTCCAGCAACCGAACCTCCTCATCCTGGACGAGCCCACGAACGACCTGGATATCGTTACTCTGGACATCCTGGAAGAGTACCTGCTGGAGTTCAAGGGATCCCTGATCATCGTCTCCCACGACCGCCATTTCCTGGACCGGCTGGTGGACCATCTCTTCGTTTTCTGCGGCGACGGTGTCGTCAAGGACTTCATCGGGAACTACTCCGAATACCGGTCCTTCATCAAGGACTATGAAGCAGCCCAGAAGACGGCCCAGAAAGAAGAGAAACCGGTCGTGGAACGGGTGAAAGCCCCTGCCAAACGCAAACTCACCTGGAAAGAGCAACAGGAACTCAAGGCCCTGGACGAGGAACTCCCCCGCCTGGAAGCGGAAAAGGCGGACCTCGAAGCCAGGCTTTCCAGCGGCACCCTCTCCCCTGCCGACCTCCAGTCCGCCTCCACCCGGTACGGCGAGCTGCAGGACCTGATTGACGAAAAAGAGCTCCGCTGGCTGGAACTCTCCGAGATATGAGCCGCAGGGCGACTACCTGTTTTTTTTAGGCGATTATCCTGCTTATTTTATGGCCACGACCTTGAGTTTTGGCCATTATTTTTTTATATTTGTGAATCGATAACCAGGCTAATAACAAATACTGACTCAATATGGACAAACTCCAGGAACTCACCCAGAAACTTTACGACGAGGGTCTCGCCAAGGGAAAACAGGAAGGGGAAGCCCTCCTCCAGAAGGCGGCCGCAGAAGCCGAGGACATCGTGAACCAGGCGAAAGAAGAAGCCGAAGCCATCCTCGCCAGGGCCCGCAAGGAAGCCGCGGACTTCAAGGTCAAGGTCGAAGGCGACGTGAAGATGGCCGCTTCCCAGGCCGTCCAGGCGACGCGCACGGACATCGAGAACCTTGTCGTCACGAAGGTCGTGGACGGAACCGTGGACAAGGCCCTCTCGAACGAGGAGTATATCAAGGGCATCATCACCGCCGTGGCACAGAAGTTCTCCGCCGAGGAACCGGCGGACCTCTCCCTTGTCCTTCCGGAAAGCCTGAAGGCCGGGCTGGAACCGTTCGTGAAGAACGAACTGGGCAAGATGCTCGGCAAGGGCGTGGAGGCGTCCTTCTCCAAGAAGGTCGCCGGCGGATTCAAGATCGGACCCAAGGACGGCGGCTATTTCGTGAGCCTCACCGACGACACCTTCAAGGACCTCATCAGCGGATTCCTCAGGCCTGCGACGAAGAAACTCCTGTTCGGTTAAGATGAGCAATTTCGAATATATCATCGCCAGTCTCCCCTACCTGACCGCGGACTTCCGGTACACGGACCAGGCAGGGTTCAACTCGGTGATCTCCGACATCAAGCGGGACCTCAGCGAGCAGGACCAGGACCTGGTGGATTTCCTCCTGAAAGGATTCTCCGACAAGGAACTGGACGCGGACTTCTATGCCCGGGCCCTCCGCCAGCGGAACAAGTTCCTCCGGGAGTACTTCCGGTTCGACCTGAACCTCCGGAACGCCAAGGTCCGCTACCTGAACGCCCAGCTCGGGCGGGAACCGGAGCAGGACGTGATGACGGGCGAAGACCCGGACGCCCCGGACGTGGACATCGACGGATTCCGCTTCTCCGGCGGTGAATTCGAGGAAGCGGCCAAGGCGGACGCCATCCTCTCCGGCACGGACCTCGTCGCCCGGGAGAAAGGCATGGACGACCTCCTCTGGGACAAGATCGACCAGCTCTCCGTCTTTCACTACTTCGACATCGAAGCCGTCCTCGCCTACATCGCCAAGCTCCACATCGTGACCCGCTGGCTGAATCTGGACGAGGAAGTGGGCCGGGAACAGTTCCGCCGCCTCCTGAAAGAGGTCCGCGGTACGTACAAAGGCGTAAAATACACTGAATAATAATCAATTAAAGAGATATCGAATGAAAACAACAGGTATTGTTACGGGTATCGTCTCGAACCTTGTGACCGTACTGGTGGACGGACCGGTGGCGGAGAATGAGATCTGCTATATCGACCTGGCCGGCGTCAAGATGATGGCCGAGGTCATCAAGGTCAACGGGAAGTCCGCCTCCGTGCAGGTGTTCGAAAGCACCCGCGGCCTCCGGAACGGCGACAAGGTCGAATTCGAAGGCCGGATGCTGGAAATCACCCTCGGACCGGGCCTGCTCTCCAGCGTCTATGACGGTCTGCAGAACGACCTTACCACCATGGAAGACGTCTTCCTCAAGCGCGGCGAATATACCGACCCGCTGGACCGGATCAAGCTCTGGGATTTCACCCCCATCGCCCAGCCCGGCGACAGGGTGGTCGCCGCTGACTGGCTGGGCGAGGTCAAGGAAGGCTGGCTGCCCCACAAGATCATGGTCCCGTTCTCCTTCCAGGGCGATTTTACGGTCAAGTCCATCGTCCCGGCCGGTTCGTACAACGTGGACACCGTCATTGCGGTCCTGACCAACGCCGACGGCGAGGACGTTCCCGTGACGATGACGCAGAAATGGCCGGTCAAGGTGGCCGTCAAGGGATATAAGGAAAAGCCCCGTCCCAACAAGATCATGGAAACGGGCGTGCGTGTCATCGACACCCTGAATCCCATCGCGGAAGGCGGCACCGGCTTCATCCCGGGTCCTTTCGGCTGCGGCAAGACCGTCCTCCAGCACGCCATCGCCAAGCAGGGCGACGCCGACGTGATCGTGATGGCGGCCTGCGGCGAGCGTGCCAACGAGGTCGTGGAAATCTTCACGGAATTCCCGGAACTCATCGACCCGCACACCGGCCGGCACCTGATGGAGCGTACCACCATCATCTGCAATACCTCCAACATGCCCGTCGCCGCCCGTGAGGCGTCCGTCTATACCGCGATGACCATCTGCGAGTACTACCGGGCGATGGGCCTCAAGTGCCTCCTCCTCGCCGACTCCACCTCCCGCTGGGCACAGGCCCTCCGTGAGATGTCCAACCGTATGGAGGAACTTCCGGGCGCCGACGCGTTCCCGGTGGACCTTTCCGCCATCATCTCCAACTTCTACTCCCGCGCGGGAATGGTCGTGCTGAACAACGGGGAAACCGGCGCCGTCACCTTCATCGGCACCGTGTCTCCGGCCGGCGGTAACCTGAAGGAACCCGTGACCGAATCCACCAAGAAGGCCGCCCGCTGCTTCTATGCCCTGGAACAGAACCGGGCCGACCAGAAGCGCTACCCGGCCGTCTCCCCGCTGGATTCCTACTCCAAGTACCTGGATTATCCCGAGATCGAGGAATTCTTGGACAAGACCGTCGAACCCGGCTGGGTGGACAAGGTCCGCGTCGCGAAGAACCTGATCCGCCGCGGCAAGGAAGCCAGCGAGCAGATCAACATCCTCGGCGACGACGGCGTCCCGATGAGCTATCACGTGAATTTCTGGAAGTCCGAACTGGTGGACTTCATCATCCTGCAGCAGGACGGATTCGACCCCGTGGACTCCCTGTGCCCCCTGGAGCGCCAGCGCTACATGCTGGACCTCGTCCTGGACCTGTGCGACCGTGACTACGAGTTCGAGGATTTCGAGAAATGCCGCGCCTTCTTCAAGGACCTCATCAACGTGCTCAAGCAGATGAACTACTCCGAGTTCAAGAGCGAGAACTTCTTCAACTATCAGGAAACCGTCAACAAAATGATCGCATAGCCCTATGAAAGCATACCAAAGAGTCTATACCCAGCTGGAAGGCATCACCAAGGCGACGGTCTCGCTCCGGGCCAAAGGCGTCTCCAACGACGAGCTGGCCATCGTGGCCGGCAAACTCGCCCAGGTCGTGCGCACCAAGGGCGACACCGTGACCCTCCAGATCTTCTCCGGCACCGAAGGCATCCCGACCAACGCCGAAGTCACCTTCCTCGGCGAACCGCCCGTGCTCAAGGTGTCCGACCAGCTTGCCGGCCGCTTCTTCGACGCCTACGGCCATCCGATCGACGGCGGTCCCGAAATCGAAGGCGAGGAGCGCCAGATCGGCGGTCCCTCCGTGAACCCCTACAAGCGCCGCCAGCCCTCGCAGCTCATCCCGACCGGCATCGCCGGCATCGACCTCAACAACACCCTCGTGTCCGGCCAGAAGATTCCCTTCTTCGCCGACCCGGACCAGCCCTATAACCAGGTGATGGCCGACGTGGCCCTCCGGGCCGACGTGGACAAGATCATCCTCGGCGGCATGGGCCTTTCCAACGACGACTACCTGTTCTTCAGGCACTCCTTCGAGGCTGCAGGCGCCCTGGACAAGATTATCTGCTTCATCAACACGACCGAGAATCCCCCGGTGGAGCGCCTCCTGGTGCCGGACATGGCCCTGACCGCCGCCGAGTATTTCGCCGTGGACAAGAATGAGAAGGTCCTCGTCCTCCTGACCGACATGACCTTGTATGCGGATGCCCTCTCCATCGTTTCCAACCGTATGGACCAGATCCCGTCCAAGGACTCCATGCCGGGCTCCCTGTACTCCGACCTCGCCAAGATTTACGAGAAGGCCGTGCAGCTCCCGACCGAAGGCTCCATCACCATCATCGCGGTGACCACCCTGAACGACGGTGACATCACGCACGCCATCCCGGACAACACCGGTTACATCACCGAGGGCCAGCTCTTCCTCCGCGCCGACACCGACACCGGCAAGGTCATCATCGACCCGTTCCGGTCCCTCAGCCGTCTGAAACAGCTCGTCCAGAACAAGAAGACCCGCGAGGACCACTCCCAGGTCATGAACGCCTCCGTGCGTCTGTACGCCGACGCGCAGAACGCGAAGACCAAACTGGAGAACGGCTTCGACCTGTCCGACTATGACGTCCGCTGCCTCGCCTACGCGAAGGACTATGCCCGCGAACTCCTCGCCATCGACGTGAACATCACCATCACCGAGATGCTGGACACCGCCTGGAAACTCTTTGCAAAATACTTCTCGCCGGCTGAGACCGGCATCAAGCAAGCCCTCGTGGACAAATACTGGAAGGCTTAACCATGGCTATCAAGTTTCAATACAATAAAACATCGCTGAACGAGCTGGGCAAGCAGCTCAAGGTCCGGCAGAAAGCGCTACCCACGCTGCAGAACAAGGAGAGCGCCCTGCGCCTTGAGGTGCGGAAAGCCAAGAACGAGAGCGACCGTCTTATTGCCGACCTGGAAGCCGCCCTCGGGAGATACGACTATCTCGCCGCCCTCTGGAACGAATTCGACCCGGGCCTGGTGACCATCACCGACGTGGACCTGCACACGGTGAAGGTCGCCGGCGTGAAGACCCCCGGGCTGGGCGAGATCCACTACGAGATCCGCCCGTTCAACGCCTTCGTCAAACCCGCCTGGTACGCCGACGGCGTGGCCATCCTCAAGGAACTCTCCCGGCTCGGCATCGAATCGGAAGTGTACAATGAGAAGGCCCGCATCCTGGACTACCAGCGGAAGAAGACCACCCAGAAGGTGAACCTGTACGAGAAAGTCCAGATCCCGGGCTACCAGGAGGCCATCCGCAAGATCAAGCGGTACATGGAAGACGAGGAAAACCTCTCCAAGGCATCCCAGAAAATCGTCAAGCAGCGCCACGCGGCAGAGGAGGAGGAGGCCTCGGAGGTATGATTTCCCCGATGACCAAATATTCCTTCATCCTGCTCAACGGCGAACAGGAAGGCCTGCTGGAAAAACTCCAGGAAATCGGCCTGGTGGACATCACCCGCAGCGTAAAGCCCATCGACGGTCCGTCCGGCGAGTTGCTGCGCGCCGTGGAGCACCGCAAGGACCTCATCCAGGCGCTCGGCAAGATCGACTTCCCGGAAGGTCTCGAAGCCGCCCCTGTCGAGGGCGACCTGACCTACGCCACTGCTGCTGCGCTGGACAACCTGAACACGCTCACAGAGCGGCTGGATGCCACCGCCAAGGAGGCCGCTGCCGCCGAGCCTTGGGGATCTTTCGATCCTGAGACCCTGAAAAAGCTGTCCGATGCGGGCGTACCCATCCAGTTCCACGTAACTCCGCTCAAGTCCTTCAATCCCGAGTGGCCCCGCGAATACGCCATCACGGTCGTAAAAGAGGCCGACGGCAAGGTCTGGTATACGGTTGCCGGCCCTGACGGCCTGCCCGACCGCGTCCGGGCTCCCAAACGGAATCTCGATGCCGTCCAGGAAGAAATCCAGGAAATCCAGGCCGAAATCGACGGCGAAAAGGCCATCCTGCTCTCCGCCAAGGAGCGTCAGGGTGAATTCGAGGCCGAAAGCCGCGACAAGCTTGCCCGACTGGACCTCTACCTCGCCAAGCAGGCCGCCGTTCCGGCTGCGGAAAATACCCTCGTCACCCTCGTTGGCTACGCTCCCTCAGAGAATGAGGAGGCTGTCACCGCCGCCATCGAGGAAACCGGTGTCTTCTATCTCAAGGACGCCGCAGCCGTGGATGACAATCCGCCTATCAGCTTCCGCAACAACAAGTTCGTGAAGATGTTCGAGGTCCTCACCGACATGTACGGCCGCCCGGCCTACGACGGTTTCGACCCGACCCCCTTCATCGCCGTGTTCTTCCTGCTGTTCTTTGCCTTCTGCATGGGCGATGCCGGCTATGGGCTCCTGCTCATCATCATCGGCTTCCTGCTCAAGAAGGTGGACAGTTTCAAATCCTTCGCACCGCTTGTCGTCACCCTGGGCATAGGCACGACCGTCATCGGCTTCCTGTTCCATACGTTCTTCTCGATGGACATCGCTCAGTGGAGCATATTCAAAGGCTTCCCGTTCCTGCCGGCCAAAATCGCCGGCTACGACGGGACGATGGTCCTCGCCCTCATCATCGGTGTCATCCATCTGTGCCTTGCGATGATCGTGAAAACCTATAACACGACGAAAGTCAAGGGCTTCGCGAACTCCCTCGGCACCTGGGGCTGGACCCTCCTCATCGTGGGCGGAACGGCTGTCGCCTTCCTTGCGATCATCGGCGTGCTGGACAAGCCGGCCACCAAATGGATCGCCATCGCGCTGGGTATCGTGTCGGCCGTCGGCATCTTCCTGCTGAACGACCTGCACCGCAATCCGCTCATCAACATCGGCTCCGGCCTGTGGGAAAGCTACAATACGGTCACCGGCCTGCTGGGCGACGTGCTCAGCTACCTTCGCCTGTACGCCCTCGGACTCGCCGGCGCGATGCTGGGAAAGGCCTTCAACGACATCGGCATGATGATCCTTGGTGACGGAAAGTCCATTCCCCTGTGGATCCCGTTCATCCTCATCATCCTCATCGGACATGCACTCAATATCGCGATGTGCGCCCTCGGCGCCTTCGTGCACCCGTTGCGACTGAATTTCCTGGAGTTCTTCAAGAATTCCGGATACGAGGCCGCCGGCCGGAACTATAACCCGTTAAAGAAACAATAAACAAATATAAATCAACAAATTATGGAACTTATTTTAGGTTATCTCGGACTCGGACTCGTCCTGGCACTCGCCGGCATCGGCTCCGCCATCGGTACCACCATCGCCGGCAATGCCGCCGAAGGTGCCCTCAAGAAGAAACCGGAAGCTTCCGGTAACTACATGGTGCTCTCCGCCCTTCCGGCCACCCAGGGTATCTACGGCTTCGTCGCCTTCTTCATGATGCGGTCGATGGAGAATCCGGCCGTCGTGTTCGGCGTGGGCCTCTCCGTGGGCCTCGTGTGCATGCTCTCCGCCATCCGTCAGGGCCAGGTTTGCGCCAACGGTATCGTGGGTATCTCCCAGGGCCACAACGTGTTCACCAACACCCTCATCTACGCCGCCCTGCCGGAATTCTACGCGATCCTCGGCCTCGTCGGCGCCCTGATGGTGTAAATCCCAGCCCGACCCTTTCAAGCCGGTCCACATGGGCTGGCTTGTTTTTTGTATTCCGTGGAGGAAAAAGAATCTGCCATGAAAAGATTGCTGATCACCCTCGTCGCACTGGCCCTCGGGATGACGGCCTTTGCCCAATACGGCCCCGGACATTACGGCAGGCCCGGCTACGGATACGGCCCCGGTTACGGGTCCGGTCACCGCCCCGGTCCCAGCTTCGGCTATATGCAGGACGGGGTCTTCGAATTCGGCATCACCCTCAACCATTTCACCACCGCAATCAAGAACGGTTCCAAGGCGTATCGTCCGGACCGGGTGGGATTCTTCGGGGAATACCGCGTGGACATCAGCCCGATGGTGGATATGGGTCTGCAGTTGTCAACCACTTTCGGAAAGGGCTCCCTCACCTATGATCCGGTCAACCCCTATGGCGATGACATGTGGTACTGGCAGGGTGCCCCCCTCATCGTGACCGACGTCAACCTGCTGCCCTACAGCGGTTTCAACCCGTACGTGGGCATCGGAGTCGGAGCGGGGTTCGGCTATGAGAAGAACACCGTTGCGAACCGGTCCGGCTGGATCCAGGCCCTGGTCATCAGCCCCCGCGCCGGCGTGGAACTGTTCGAATGCCTCAGGATGAGCGTCCAGTACCAGTGGTACCTGAACAGCGCATACACGTTCTCCCACGTATCCTTCGGTCTCAGTTGGGCATTCCATACGATGGGAGGCGGCCGGAGGCCGATGCACAGATAAGATGTCTTTCGACCGCAAAAAGGAATCGGGCCTGCCCTCGTCCGTTGTATCAGCGGAGACGATGCTCGGCGTCATCGAGACGCTGGGCATCGTCCCGTTTTTCGAAAACCCCATTCCACGCTATTCCATTGAGGAAATGACCGCCCGGGAGAACTGGTTCGACGGGCAGGAAAACCTGAGCCTGACCCCTTGGGACTGGAAGATTCCCGTCGTCCAGAGCGGCGACATCGCCTACGGCAAATTTCTTTGGGGTGGCAAGGCAGCCTTCGCGACGGTGGAATGGTACGCAGAGCTGATGAACTGGCGGCGAAGCCTGCCGAAGTATCAGCCACTGCCGGAACAGCAGCAGATACTGGACTATCTGGAAGAACACGGTGCCATCGGCATCAAGGAAATCCGCGGCCTCCTGGGCGTGAAGAAAAGTGCGGCCGATGCGCTTATCACGCGCCTGCAGATGCAGTGTCGCGTGGTCACCGGCGACATCACCCGCGTCTACCGCGGCCCCGACCTCCACTACAACGGCTGGCAGGTATCTTCCTTCTGCACGCCGGAATCCCTGTTCTGCACGGAAGCACTCCCCGGCCCCGGCGGCTTCCCTTTCGGCGAAGCCCGGACCCTGGCGGTGGACCACTCCCCTGCCGAATCGTGGGAGCGCCTGGTTGCGCACGTCCGGGACCTGATGCCCGATGCCTCCGAGAAACTGATTTTCAAGATGCTGCAATAAAAAAAGGCTTCGGAGATTTCCGAAGCCTTTTTGGTACTGGGTAGGAGAATCGAACTCCTATTGCGAGATTGAGAATCTCGAGTACTAACCGTTATACGAACCCAGCGGTTGGGAATGCAAAGGTACTGCTTTTTTCCGGATTTCCAAATTTTTATTTGAGAAACACGAAAAAAACCGCCAGAATCAGGCAGATAAAGGCTGCGATGTGGTTCCATTGGACGGTTTGTCCCTTGAAAAGGAAAGTAATGATGACGGTAAAGATGGTCAGGGAGACCACTTCCTGGATGACTTTCAGCTGCATCAGGTTGAACGGGCCTCCATTTCCCAGGAAGCCGATCCGGTTCGCGGGAACCGTCAGGCAGTATTCGAAGAAGGCGATGCCCCAGGAGAACAGGATAATGAGGATGAGGGGCCATCCCGTGGAGATTTTCATCTCCTGCAGCTTGAGGTGCCCGTACCAGGCGAAGGTCATGAAGACGTTGGAAAACACCAACATCAAAACAGTCCAAAACCCTTTCATAAGTCCATCTATTGTTTCAAGGCCGCAAATTTAGTATTTTTGCTTGATTTAAAGAAAAGTTTTATGACACTGATCAAATCTATCTCCGGCATCCGCGGCACTATCGGTGGCGCACCGGGCAATGCGCTGACTCCCATCGACGTAGTCAAATTCACGGCCGCTTACGCCGCTACGCTTCCGCAGCGGAAGCCGCAGCCCAATGGAGACAAATACAAAGTCGTCGTGGGCAAGGATGCCCGCCTGTCCGGGGACATGGTGGAACAGCTGGTCGTCGGTACCCTCGTCGGCTGTGGCATCGATGTCGTCAAGTGCGGTTTCGCCTCGACGCCTACCACGGAAATGGCCGTCCTTTTCGCCAACGCCGACGGCGGCATCATCCTGACTGCCAGCCACAACCCGCGCCAGTGGAATGCCCTCAAGCTTCTGAATGACAAGGGCGAATTCCTGACGGCCGTCGAAGGTCAGGCGGTCCTGGACCTCGCCGCTTCGGAGGAGTTCTCCTTTGCGGAGGTGGATGCGCTGGGAACGATCGAGGAGGAGGATTTCACCGACAAGCATCTGGATGCCGTCCTGGCCCTGCCGGCCGTGGACGTGGAGGCCGTGAAGGCCGCGCATTTCACCGTCGTGGTGGATGCGATCAATTCCGTGGGCGGCATCATCATGCCGCGTCTGCTGGAGCGGCTGGGCGTCAAGTGCATCCAGCTCAACTGCAATCCCACCGGCGATTTCGCCCACAACCCCGAGCCGCTTCCGGCGAACCTCGTGGACCTGAGCCGCACCGTCGTGCGCGAAGAGGCGGACCTGGGCGTGAGCGTGGACCCGGATGTGGACCGTCTCGCTTTCATCTGCGAGAACGGGGAGCCTTTCGTGGAAGAATACACTCTTGTCAGTGTCGCCGATTATCTGTGCGAGCTGGCGGAGAAGGAAGGAAAGCCCATCGCTACGGTATCCAACCTTTCCTCCACCCGTGCCCTCCGCGACGTGACCGAGGCTCATGGCGGCACCTATTACGCCTCTGCGGTGGGTGAGGTGAACGTCACCACCCTGATGCACAAGGTGGGCGCCCTCATCGGCGGCGAAGGCAACGGCGGTGTCATCTATCCGGCCATCCACGCCGGCCGCGACGCGATGGTTGGCGTTGCCCTGTTCCTGTCGAACCTGGCCCATAAGAAGATGAAAGTCAGCGAACTCAAGAAGACCTACCCGCAGTATTTCATCGCGAAGAACAAGATGTTGGTCAGCGATCCCGCCCTGATTGACCGGATCCTCGGGGAACTCAAGAAGGTGTACGCCAGCGAGGAGATCAACGACATCGACGGTGTGAAGATCATCTTCGAGGCGAAGAAGGAATGGGTCCATCTCCGCAAATCCAATACGGAACCGATCATCCGCATCTATGCGGAGGCCGGTACGATGGAGCGTGCGGAAGCCCTGGGCAACGAAGTGATCGCCGTGGCGAACCAGATCATCGGCTGATGTTTTCTTTCCGCACGACCCCGCTGGAAGACCAGCTGGACAAGGCTCTCCGCGAGGGCAAAGTCGGCTGTTTCTGCACCCAGAACTGCTGGGATACGGCCCGGACGCGGTGGATGTACGACATCTTCCGCAGCCGGGGCAACCTGGAGGTGGTCTTCACCCCCCGCGACGCTGAACTCACTCCGGGCACGAACCACATCGACTTCGACCTGGAACGCTTGTCCGGGCTGAATGCTGTCGTCGTCGAGATCCAGGACGTGGGTGTCCGCTATTTCAACTATACGAAGGATGTGATGCGGCTGATGGAGATGCTCCTCCTGCTCGGGGAGGAGGCTCCGTCGCTGTATGTCGTGGACCATATCAATCCCTCCGGTCGCGTGGTCGAAGGGACGATTCCGGCCGTGGTAGGGGAGATGTTCGTTCCGAAAGTCGCTCATCGACACGGACTTACGCTGGGCGAGCTGGTGAATCTGTACGCCAGCGAGATCGGGGCGAAATTCCCGATCCACATCATTTCCGCCCGGGCCACGGACTCCAACCGCCAGCTGCTGCCCTGGACCATCGCGCCCGCTTCCGACATTCCCGGACTGTTCAGTTCGTATCTGTACAGCGGGGGAGGACTGTGGAACAATACGTCGGTCACCCCTGGTATCGGCACTGCCCGGCCTTATGAGTACATCGGCGCACCTTTCGTGCGTCCGGGACTTCCCGTGGACCTTCCCGTCGTGGAAGGCGCCCTGATGCGTCCCTGTTCCTTCACGCCGGCTGCCGGCAAGTATGCGGGAGAGCGGTGCTATGGTTTCCAGATCATGCTTTCTCCGGGGGAAGACTACCACAGCCTGATGCATACCTTGCGCCTGATGCGCTGGTTTACTGAGCATTACTCTGCTTTCGAGTTCGAGGACGCCTTTTGGACCAAGCTGGCCGACCCGGTGCTGGAGGAGTACCTCCGGGGTTCCATCCCCTTCGACGTCGCCCGCGAGCACATCAAACTGGAAGAACAGAAGTGGATCCGCAAGGCCAAGCGCTATCTCCTGTACGACGATCAGCCGTATCGGATGAAATAATTTGGAATTACCGGAAAAGATTCCTATCTTTGCGGTCCAAAATTGTTAACAATTAGTTTTTACGTAAAATGAAGAAAGGAATCCATCCCGAAACCTACCGTCTTGTAGCTTTCAAGGATATGTCGAATGACACCATCTTCGTCACGCGTTCCTGCGCCCCTTCCAAGGAGACCATCGAGGTCGAAGGCGTCGAGTATCCGCTGGTGAAGCTGGAGATTTCCAACACTTCCCACCCGTTCTATACGGGCAAGGTGAAGCTCGTGGACACCGCCGGTCGCGTCGATATGTTCTATCAGAGATACAAGAACAGAAAGAAATAATTATTTCTGTTACAAAAGGTTACAAGAAGTCTCGCCCGATAGGGCGGGACTTCTTTGGTTTTTAGACAATGAACATACGGAATAAAGAGGCCGAGACGGTCGACGCAAAAAAAGACTCCAGGCAAAACCTGGAGTCTCATGTTCAGAAGTTAACCGCGATGCCCAGCGTCATGTAACTGAGGTCCACGCTGCCGTCGGGAAGAAGTTTGGAAGACTTCGGATAGTACCTGAAATACACACCCAAATCATTGTAGGATAAGGATGCGAGCAGGCCATAGTTGAAGGTATTGACCTTCGCCTTGGTCTCGGACACCTCGGTCCGCCTGTTGTCCTGCCTGAAATAATAGTAGGTATTACCGGACAGGTTGAAGGCGGCGAAAGCACCGACACCCAGTTGGAACTCGCCGAAGAGGCCCTTCACCAGGAAAGGAGTGTCCAGGGTGAAGACATTGAATCCGCCGCGGGACTTGTCAAAGCTTCCGTCGACTAACCCGCCGAAATCGAAAGCCTTGATAAGGTTGTCCCCGTTTCCCAGGGCGAAGGCCGTATTCTTGGAATTGAAATTGTTGAAACGGGCATCCAGACCCAGACTGAGGCCCAGGACCTCGGCCGGACGGACTTCCACCTTCAGGATATTGAAGAAGAACTCGCCGGACCAGTTGGACTTGAAATCGGAGGAACTGACGAAATGATAACCGTAGCCGATATGGGAAAACATATCGAAGGAAACCTTTCCGTCAGAGGAAGTGTACAAGGTGGTACCTTCTTCATCGGCAAAAGCCGGAACGCCCACCAGAAGGGCAGTCAGGAATGCAAAAAACAGTTTTTTCATCACTTGGTATTATTAAAACAGAATGATCAGCGGACGACCTCGATCAGGCGGTCGGGATAATTGGAGATGATGGCTTCCACACCGCACTTGACCAGGCGGCGCATCTCTTCGGGTTCATCGACGGTCCAGGGAACGACCATGATGCCGTTCTCGTGACACCATTTCACGTTTTCGGGAGTCACCTCGATGCTTTCGGGACTCCACCAGACAGGCTTGAAGCTGAGTTTGGACATCCAGGCTTCCACATCCGTGCCCTCCCCTTCCGTCAGGTAGGAAAGCGTGAGCTGCGGGTATCTTTCGTGCATGTACTCCAAAGCGCGGGTGTCAAAGCTCTGGACGATAAGGCGGTCGCCCAGTTTCTTCTCCAGCAGGATCTGGACGCAGGCGTCCACGAATTCGTGGTATTCCGGCCAGGCCGTCCCTTCCAGCTCGCCCTCCATCGACTTGATTTCGACGTTATAGTTCAGCGCGTGCTTTCCATAGTCTTCCACGAAATCGACCAGGTCGGAAAGGAGCGGGCGGTGGACGGCGCAGTGCTGCTGCGTAGGCCAGCGGTCGTTCTCCCGGAGCCCCACGTCATACTTCATGACGCTGTCGTAGGGCATCGTATAGATGTATTCCTTCGGATCTTCTTCCCGGATGAGGCTGCCGTCGGGACGGGTGGCATACCGGGGATGGAAATACGCGTCGTGGTTCACGACGACCTGGCCGTCGGCCGTGACCTGCAGGTCGAACTCGACCGTGTTCACGCCCAGGTCGATGGCGTGCTTCATCGCCGGAATGGTGTTTTCCGGCATCAGGCCTGCGCCGCCGCGGTGGGCCTGGACGTCAATGAAGGGTTTTTCCTTTTCCTGGCCGCAGGAAACGGCCAGCAGGAGCATCGCTCCGAACAAAACTTTTTTCATCACCAGTCTTTCTTTTCAAAGAAGAGGTCCAGCATATGGTCATCGAACTCGCCGAACCATTCGTGCAGTTTCTCCGCCGCCTGCGCCTTCACCTCGGGGGTGATGCTCTTGATGACGCAGTACACGCCCCAGACCAGGGCGGCAAGGTCGTCCGTGTAGCCGGCTACGGGAATGAAATCCGGAAGCAGGTCGATGGGCAGGATGAAATAGCCCAGGGCGCCGATGATCTTGGCCCGGTCCTTCGAGGTGGTCATCGGACTCTTGAGCACATAGTAGAGCAGCAGGGCGGCATAGCACACCTTGATACCCGCCTTCCGGGCGAACCTGCGCAGTTTCTCCCAGAAATCGTTCTCGTCGTAATGCTGCTGGTAGGAGTCGTATCCGTCTTCCATTTCGTTCTAAAGTTTCTGCAAAATTAGTAAATTTGCGCACTAAACCATATGGAAATGCTTAAATTCCTGCAACAGCCCCCTCACAAGCCGGCCGAGACCGGACCTGAGGCCGACCAGAAATACAAACGCCTGCGGCTGCAGGTGTTCATCGGCGCCTTCATCGGCTATGCCGGCTTCTACCTCGTACGGAAGAACCTGTCTATGGCTATCCCGGCCATGGGTCCGCTCGGCTTCGACAAGACGGAACTGGGCTTCGTCCTGGGCCTCAACGCAGCCGCCTATGCCCTCTCGAAGTTCCTGATGGGCAGCGTATCCGACCGGTCCAACGCCCGGGTCTTCCTACCCCTGGGCCTCGTGCTTACCGCCATCTCGATGTGCTTCATGATCGTCCCGATCCAGTTCATCGGTGCGGAGCACAAGACCCTCGCCATCGCGGTGATGGGCGTCCTGAACGCCCTCGTGGGCTGGTTCAATGGGATGGGCTGGCCCCCTTGCGGCCGTGTGATGACGCACTGGTTCTCGGTAAGCGAACGGGGTACGATGATGAGCATCTGGAACTGCGCCCATAACGTGGGCGGTGCCCTGGTCGGCCCGATGGCCACTTATGGCGCGGCCTGGTTCGGCAGCTGGTTCTACGGAACGCACGAGGAACTGTATTTCCTCATCGGCACCTTCGCCTTTCCGGCCGCCGTGGCCCTGTTCATCGCCCTGCTGGCCTATCTCCTCCTGCGCGACACCCCGCAGTCCTGCGGCCTCCCGTCCGTAGAAAAGTGGCGGAACGACTATCCCAAGAACTACTCCGAAAAACACGAGACCTCCATCTCCGCGAAGGAAATCTTCTTCCAGCACGTGCTCAACAACAAGTTCCTCTGGTACATCGCCCTGGCGAATGCATTCGTCTATATGGTCCGCTACGGCTGCCTGGACTGGGCACCCACCATCCTCACGGAGCGCGGCATTGACCTCAAGAGCGCCGGCTGGGCCTATTTCGCCTATGAATTCGCCGCCATTCCGGGCACCCTCCTCTGCGGCTGGCTGTCCGACAAGCTGTTCCACGGCCGCCGGGCCCTTCCCACGATGATCTTCATGACTCTTGTAGCCGTATTCATCGTCCTGTACTGGGTGTTCATCGACAATCTCACGGTCGTCATCATCGCTCTCATCGGCATCGGATTCTTCATCTACGGACCGGTGATGCTCATCGGCGTACAGGCCCTGGACCTCGCCCCGAAGAACGCCGCCGGCACCG